>ERZ650311.250-NODE-250-length-37509-cov-7.789235_pt1 | contig 37509 bp, 40 predicted proteins | sample MGYA00376247_ERZ650311 | MGnify/ENA primary metagenome ERZ650311 (study PRJEB26733, sample SAMN07839324) | wastewater metagenome | biome: small river; feature: stream; material: water | place: USA: North Carolina | collected 2016-07-28 ...
AGAGAGAGCAAACGAAAAGAGAGAGCAATGGATGAGTTCATTGTGTTTACGCCTTGTTGCGAAGGCGCTCAGCACGTCGCATCAGCTTCTCGCGATCCGCCGCAGCCTCCTGGGACTCCGGCTGATTGCAGCGAGCAAGCCGATCGGCGCCGCCATGCGCAAGACGATAGAAGGAGATGACCTCCGTACTGCCGTCGACGAAGCGCACCAGCAGACTGCGCACGCCAGTGTAGCCGCGATTGCCCTCGCACAGACTGGAGAGCTGCAGGCGATAGGCGAGCTCGTCGGCCGCGCAGCGGATGCTCTTGACAACCGGCACGACGCCGACGCGCACAATCTCTCCGCGAAAAGCACCGCGCACACTCCTGATCGGGACACGGGAGAACATGTCCATCACATGGCTGAGCTCCCCGCGCCCGCGCGGACGAATGCAGATGACAGGCAGCGTGCCATCGACCGTCATGCACGCATGCGCCACCGCAAGCGGCTTGCCTGCTCAGACTCAGCAAACACGCACACACACACACACACATACCGGGGTAGCGATAGAGCGGATAGGAGCCGCCCCGCTTCGGGCGCTTCGGGCGCTTGCTCACGACCTTGCACTCCTCGTCCGTCTCCGTCTCCTCTCCGTCCAGGAAATCCGCCACCGCCGCCACCGCCAGCTCCTCCTCGATTGCTTCGCAAGCGCGCTTCATGACTTTGTGAGGCCATGAAAGCGGGCACGGGCCCTCCCGCATCGCCACTTTTTTTTGACCGACCCATCGCCACTTTTCGACAGAGTCACACCCACCAGGTGGGTGTGACCCTTGGTCTGGAGAGGGAGAGACGGTCGGTGTGTGTGCTACCACCCATCACACCTCGCGATGGCCAGCAAGCGCAAGACAAGGGCGGACGAGGAGTGGGAGAAGGACCTGGCGGAGGAGGACAAGGCGCCGGATTCCTCTCCACCGCGGCGGTGCGCGCACTGCGGCGGTGAGGAGCGCATCGGCACGGCGGAGCGCAAGGATCGCGAGTGTGCCGCCTGCGAAGGTTGGATGTGCTCAGCCACGTGTGGCGTGAACACGGTGCGCCACTGCGTCGTGTCGGGCTGTGGCGAGCCCATCGCGTGCGTCAACACGCTGCCGCGCACCAACGAACACGGACGCACGTGCGGGACCTGCGGCAAGATGTTTTGCGCACGACACAAGCGGCGCTGCGCGGAGCTCTGTGGCGGAAGCCGGTGTCCAGTGCGGCTCTGCAAGTTCTGCGCCGTGCTGCGGCCGTTCTGCACGAACTGCATCCCCCCGCACATGGATCGTGACAACAACAACAAGAATGAACAGCAGTCGTGAGGCCGAGTTCAGTTCACTTTCTTCAGCACCACTCCGCGTCCGTAGTCCCACGGCGGCGCGTAGGCCACCACGAGTAGACACAACTCGCGTGGCATGGGCCACGCACTGACCGCCGCTGCGCACTCGTCCATGCGGCGGATGCAGCGCGCCAGCTCACGCAAATGTAACTTGGCGCACGCAGGAGGCGGGTGTCTTTGAGTCAGCCGGAAGAGGAAGTAGGAGTCGATCTCTCTCGGCTTGACACAGAGCGGGGCGCTGACGGTTACATGGAAGTTCTGGATCTTCGCGGTGGCCGATATAGTCCGTCTGTTGGTGTGCAGCCGCGGAGAGCAGAACTCCACGTAACCGTAGTGGGAGGGCATGAAGAACAGTTTGTTCTCGTTCCGGCACCAAACCGCGAGCAGTCGGCGCAGGTCGGAGTCAGACGGCACCACATCCTGCTCCTCCTCGGGCAGCGGGGTGCTCATCGCGCGTCTGGTGGCGGACAGCGGGTAAATTTAATTCAACACAGCCCAGAGGTCACACCCACCTGGTGGGTGTGACCCTTTGTCTGCGGATAGAGAGAGATAGCATTCTGTCTCCGCGCTCATACGTTCGGTTCGCTTTGCCTTGCCTCCCTCTCTCGGTGAGCTCGCGCGTGCGTTTCTGTGTCTCACGTGCGCGCGCAGACATGGAGCAGAAGAACATGAGCGGTGCGAAGCGTGTGAGTGCAGCGGAGAAGGCGCCTGCCAAGAAGAAGAAGGCGCGCGGCGGCGTGGCCTGTGCGCACTGCCACGCCCTTACGACCCGCATTGTGACGTGCGAGATCTGCCACGAGGCGATTTGCTTTTCCCACATCACGTCGGAGTTGGTGCTCTGTAGCGCGCCGTCGTGCATCACGCCGGTGTCGTGCGCGCGCCTCATGCCGCGGGTGGACATCGGCGCGCGCGTCTGCAACGGCATCTGTCACGAGACCTACTGCCGCGCCCACCGCAACCTCATTCGCGCACAGTGCCGGCGCTGCTATGGCTTCCTCTGTGTGAACGCGGCGGCGGGGGGCTGCGGGCTCTGCCACCGCTGCCAGACGGCACCGGCAGTGGACAAGGACGACAACAACGTGAGCGAATGAATGATTCACTTGGTGTGCTCGGTGTCGTTCTTTTCGTTCTCGGCGTAGCATCCAGCAATGACCAACGCGAAGACGATTAGAACGAAGCCGAGGAGCAGACAGGCCGCGAGGGTCACGAAGGGGCCAGTTTCCATGATCGACGCGGAGAGGTTGATCCAGAAGCTGCAGAAGTTCTGTCTCCCAAGGAGGATCAACAGGACAGCAACGATTGCACAGAAGGCCAAGTCCATGAGGCAGGCGCTGATCAAACACAGACAGATGTCGCCGAACAGCGCCCCCTTGCGGCCAGGGGCGAGCTGCATGACTGTGGAGTTGATGTGTCGGGTAAGTGGGTCACACCCACCTGGTGGGTGTGACCCTTTGTCTGCGGTGAGGAGAGAGAGAGAGAGCGGTTGCGACGCGCGTCCGTTGGCGTGCTCACACCTCCGTTTCCCGTTCTCTCTCTTACAGGATGAGCACCAAGCACGCCGCCGACGAGCATCACCCGCGCGCGGACAAGCGCGCCAAATCCAAGGCGGAGACGAAGGAGGCGACGCTGTGCCCGCACTGTGGGCTGGAGGACGCGCGCCCCGAGGAGGTCTGCGCGGTTTGCCAGCGCGCGATCTGCAGCTTCTTCTGCGGCCTCACCCCCAGGACCATTTGCAACGTGCCCAAGTGCCGCGTGCGTCTGGCCTGCCACGAGCTGCATCCCGTCGTCGGCACACTTATGGACCCGGACGCCGAGCGCTGCGGCGACTGCGAGGCCATGTACTGCGCGCTGCACAAGGGCGACGGCCGCTCCTGCCACTGCTGCGGCACCTGGCTCTGTGCCTCCTTCCTCGAGGTGCACCACGACCGCGGGGGCGAGGCCTATTGCCTGGCCTGCAGCGACTGCAAGCCCTACGACGCCGAGCGCGCCTACCAGCCCGTCGCTCCCGCTGAGCCCGTGGATCCCAACGCCCCCGACGCCGGCGCCGACGAGAACGGAGGCGAACTGGATGAGCCAGAGCCAACGCTCGAGTCTACGAGGAAGGGCCGCTGGGCGTCCGCCAGTGCGTCCGTCGCGGCGCTGCGGCGCTCGATTGCTGCGATGGAGGTCGCGGTGGGCGCCGAAATGAATCGTCACTAAACACGCTCGCATGCCTGTGTGTAAACCGCGCCGGTGTTTCTTTTTGCACGCGTTGCGATGGGACAGCTCTACAGTCTGTTCGCACGCACACCTGACATCGGCGACGCCAACCGCGCCATCATTGACCGCATTTTGGACACGCCCGCGCCCGCTGCGACTCCGGGAGACCCCGCCCCCGTTCGCGCTGGCATCAGCGCGCTGTTGACGCGCGATGCATCGATTCCCGAAGATACATTCATCACACTGGCGTGCGACTACGCGCGGCGCGGCGCGGAGCGACCGGGCTACCCACTCCACAACGTGCAAGTGACGGCAGCAAAGACACTCTCGGAAGGACAGACAGACGTGACCAACTGCGTCACACTAACGATTGTGGGCGAGCGCAAGTGAACGTGTTTCATTACTCGGCCACCGCGCGTGCCAGCACAAACAACTTGTCGCTCTGGAGCAGCATGGCGCGCTCCGCACAGCGGTCGCACACACCGTTGAGCAGGAAAGGCACACTGGAACAGTCGATGCACGCGAACGTGCCGCACTTGATGCAGGTGGACGCATGCTCCACACAGGCTCCGCAGTACATCTCGGGGCAGTCCCCCGCAGCGAGGCACGAGCGCACGGACTCGTCGAAGTCCTCCACGCCGGGGCAGAGGATGCGGCGGCCGCAGCTTGGGCGAGCGCAGAGCCAGGGCTTGCCGTCGAAGAGGCGTCTCCCGCCGGCGGAGGGCTTGGCGTTGGGGTCCCGCGGAAACAGCTGGTTGCAGTCGCCCGCCGCCGAGCAGACGCGCCCTTCACACAGAGCACACGGGAAGTCGTTGATGGGCAACTCCTTGCCGCAGTGGGCGCACGGACTCTGCACCGCCTTCTTCTCCTCCCTCTCCGCCTCCCTGCGCGGCTGCTGCGCGGGGGCAGCGCGAGTGCGGGCGTGAACGATGGCCTTGCGAAGCATGCGAGCAAACGAAAGAATGAGCGTTGCCCCTCCCCTCATCTTTCTGCTGGCACAGACAAAGGGTCACATCCACCTGGTGGGTGTGACCGCGCGGGTGCTAGTAGGGAGGGAGACAGACAGACAGGAGGGAAGAAATCATTCCGCCATGTCTCTCCGCCGCAAGTACCCGAACAACAAGGAGGGCCGTAAGCAGCGCCGCATCGCCGAAGCGGCGTGCGCCCTTGCCGACACACGCGACGCCGAGGAGGCCGAGACCAAGAAGCGGAAGGCAGCCAACGCAGCCGAGAGCCCGGCCGCCGCGGAGGGCAAAGTCACCAGGATCATGGCGAAGTTCGCTGTCGTGCCGTACATCAAGACTGGAGAGCACGCCCTCGCCCTCTACGACGTGGCGGAGGCGCGACTGAAGAGCAACATGAAGTTCATGAGCGAGGCTGAGCTCCTGGAATGCACGGCCAGATTCTCCATCATGCTGGATGAACTGCGTTCAGAGCGCACATGCCGTGGCTTCAAGCGCAAGACGGAGGATGGTTCGCGTACTTGGACGGAGACTGTGAAAATCACCCAGTGAATACACACGACTCTGATGGCATGACGTGTTTCATTGCACTCCGAACATGAGACTAGCAGTTCAGTGCAACCAATTCCTTACGTGGCTCACGGCTTGCAGACTAAACAAGTCACACCCACCTGGTGGGTGTGACTCTTTGTCTCTCTAGGTGTGAGAGAGAGAGAGAGAGAGAGAGAGAGAGAGAGAGAGAGAGACGTACAGTCAGCAGATGGGCAACACACTGGGCGATCCGCGCTGCTTCCTCTTGCGCCACAAGCTGCGCCGCATGCACAAAGAACTCCTCCGGCTCATCTACGACACGCAGATCGTGGGAGGAATCCATGCACCGGAGGATGTTCCCGCCAAACTACTTGTGCTCGTATCTACGCTGAACTTCATCACAAGCGAGCTGCTGGTGGCTAAGAATGACCATTTCACTCTGACCGCGACTGTGAATCTGGTGTCGGGTCGTATGACGGAGACCAGGGAGTGGATTCGCCGGCTCGAGATCAACGGACTGCGAGCGCGAGTGGTCGAGCGCGTTCCTGTTTGAAATACAACGAAAAGCACGGGAACGCGAGTTTAGAAATCCACCATCATCGCCGAGGCGTTGCTTGCGGGCTCCGGCTTGTCCAGCCCCAGCTCCTTGCGCACGATGGCCCGCGACGTCACGTTCGTGAACACGAGGAGCCGCAGCACGCCACCGCCCACCGTCTCCACCGCGCGGATGAGGTCCTCCTTGCTGTAGGTCGTGCCGGGGGGGCTGCCGTTGACCTTCTCCAGCACCTTGGCCGTCACGAGCTTGGTCACGGCGTCCGCCACGGTTGGGCCGCCGGTGGGCAGCGTCAGCAGCTGCGCGTCGACCTCCAGGCACTTGGCGCGGAGTGGCTCCGGAATCTTGGTGCACGAGTCTTGCGCCACGACCGCCAGCGCGCGCGTGAGCGTGAGTACAGGATCGCCACCCGCCTCCGCCTTCTCCGCCTTACCGGAGCGCTTGGCCGCAGCTGCGCCGTTGGTCTTGGGCACGAGGAAGTTGGTGAGCGGCTGCACGCCGGGCGCGGGCACGGGGGCCTTGAGCTTGCCGAGCATGGACTTGCTGAGTCCGCGTCTGTGTCGGGACCTGTAGGCCGCTGTGCACATGATGGGCACGCTCTCGCCGTTGTCCGCAATGCGCACGTTGTGCGCGGCGGCAATGTCCTTCCAGGGCATCTTCCACGTGGCACGCGAGGGCTTCCAATCCATGATGCGCATGGGTAGGAACTCCTCCTTCTCCGTCGCCGCATCCCGCGTGATGATGCCGTAGGTGAAGATGGGGTTGCCGTCCTTCAGTGTCATCTTGAGTGAGAGATTGTTGGGGTCGACGGTGACACGCGGGTCGGACTTGGGGTCGGTCTTCTTCGTCGCGGAAGTGGCCAGTACCTGCTTGCGGAAGACGAAGCCGTTCTCGTCGACGGGCGGCAGCTTCTTGACGGGCCACGCGCAGATCCGATCCAGCTCTCGCTCCACCGCATGCTCCTCGGGGGTGAGCGGCGTCTTCTTGCCCTTGCCAACGGCCTCGGCCCTGGCCGCTTTCTCGGCCTCCCGCGCCTCGGCCTCCATCTTCATCTCGTAGAGCCGCGACACATCCACCTTGGTGAGGTCGCGCTCGTCATCGTCCTCCTCGTCGCCCTCGGCACCGCCGTCGATCTCGTGACGCTCGCGCTTGCGGATGACCTCCTCGTCTTCCTCGTCCTCGTCCTCGTCGTCGCCTTCCTCCTCCTCTTCCTCTTCCTCTTCCTCTTCTTCCTCCTCCTCGTCGCCCTCCTCGTCGTCGTCCACCTCGTCCTCGCCGTCGTCCTCGTACTCCTCCTCGTCGTCCTCCTTCTTGCGCTTCTTGCCGGAGACGCCGGCTTCGTCGTCCACAAAGCGCAGCCCCTTCTTGGAGGCGACCGTGGTGGCCGCCATCTTGGTCGGCGCTGGCGCCGCGGCCGGCTTTGGTTCCGCCTTCTCTTCCCCGTCGCCCTCTGCCTCCTCCTCTTCTTCTTCGTCCTCTCCCGCCTCGTCGGTGGAGACGTCCGCCTCCTCCTCCTTCGCGGCCTTGGCCAGCGCCTTGGCCGAGGGCACGAATTCACGGTCGGGCTTGCGCTTGCTGCCGCCCTTGCCGTCCGTTGCGGCAGACGTGAGCTTGGCCTTCGGGTCCTTCGCCTGCACGTACTCGAACTGTTTGATGATCTCCGTCTTCACCATGGCCGTCTTCTTGGCGTTGCGCATGGGGCGCTGCTCCTTGCCGGCCTCCTGCTCGGCGGCGAGCTTGGCCTCCAGCGCAGCCTGGATCTGCGCGGCGCTGAGGATGGGCTTCGGAGGCTTGCGCGGCTTCTTAGCCTTGGATGGAGGGGGCGGCGGGGCGCCGTCGGCCGTGGCCAGCGGCTCGTCGTCGCTGTCCGCGGCTTTGGGCACCTCGGGCACGCGCTTGCCGGGTGCGCCGGGCGGCTGCGACTGCGCGCGCTTGGGCGGGGGCGTGCGCATGACCTCAGGCGAAGCAGACACGAGCGCAGGCGCGGCGGGCGTGGGCGTTGCTGCTGCCGCCGCCGCCACTGCCACCTTCTTCTTTTTCTTCTTGGGGGAGGGTGCGACCGGGGGCGCCTCGGTGGCGATGGGCGCGGGCTTGGCCTTCTTGGTCTTCTTGGGCTTGGCGGGCGAGGCCGCGGCGGGCCGCTTGGGGGTGGAGGAGACGGCGGGGGCCGCCGCCACAGCGGGGGCCTTCCGGGGCGAGGGCGGCGGCGTGCCCATCACCGACGCGGTGCGCGCGTCGTCGGCCACGTCCTCGTCCGGCCGCGTGGTGTACGCGTCTTCGTCTTCTTCGGGCGCGGGCCGCGGCGCGGGAGTCGGCGCGTCTTGGGTGAGCGGCGGTGCGGGCGCGTCGACGAGGTGCGGCGTGCCGTCCGGGCGCGGCTCGTGGGGCACGAGGCGGTCATCCCCTGGGTCGGCGGCGATGAAGTCGGCGATGGCAGCGAGGGCGGCGGTGGCGGGTGTCGACATGGCGGAATGAGTGCGAAAAAGCGGGACGGTCGCAGTTTGCGCGTGTATACGTGGTGACGACTTGCCAAGGATTGTCGCACCATGTGCAACGCGACCGAGGTCACGTGGTGGCCCGGCAATACGCCGCTCTTGGGACGTCCCTGTGCGGATTGGCAGGGCGACGACGGCTGCCCCGAGGCGGCGGCGACGGCCTGCGCCTGGCGCTGGAGCGGCAACTGGCCTTGCTTCGCCGGGGATACACGCCTCGGCTGGATCCGCGTGGGCGACGCCTGGCGCGCCGCGCGCCGCACGGGGCCGCCTTGCGCCCCCGCCCCGCTGCCCGCCGTCTCGCCGCTGTTGGTGGTGCTCACGCTACTGGTGGTGGCGACGGGCCTCGCCGTGGCACATTGGCTGTGGCGCAAGCGGCAGCCGCTGCACGTCATCCGCTGGCAGGACCTGCCCGACGCCTACGACGAGGCCGAGCGCGATGACGATTCGGAATAAAGCCCGAATCCCCTGTGAGACCCACGCGATGGCGCACCCGTTTGACGGAGCGTTCTGGGGCGACCGGTGCCCCCCGGCCCTGCAGGCGCAGCTGGCGGAGCGCCGCCGGGACCGACCCGCCATGCTGCAGCACTTCGCGGAGGTCTGGGCGCGCTACGTGCCGCAGGTGGCGTCCGGTGGCGACATGGGCGCATGGGCCGACTACTTCACCGAGGATGCACAGTTTCTGGCCCTGCTGGTCATCATGCGCGGGGCCACGGCGCTGCCCGCCATCCTGGCGGTGGGCAGCCTTGTGCCCTGCCTCGGCGCAGAGGGCTTGGCGGGCGTGAACAGCACCGCGGCGCTCTTCGACGCACTTGCGGCGCACGGCATCCTGCGCCCCGAGTCCGCGGCGCCCTTCGACCGTCTGCCCTTCCACCCGCTGTTCGCCGGGAAGCCTGGCAAGACGGAGCCGCGGCGCTCCAACCCGCACCGCGTGGCGCGCGCGGACCTGCGCACCGACATGCAGACGCCGCCCTTCGTGCCGTGGCGACACCGGGAGCGCGTGCTGCGCTTCTTGGACTACCATTACTGCCTACAGGCCTGTGTGCAATACACGCCGAGGCTGAAGGGCTCGTCTGCCCCTTGGCCGCTGAAGGGCGCGTCGGGGCGCGGCTACCGGCTGGCGGGCGCACTGCGCTACGGCTTTGTGACGGACGACGGCGTGGTGCTGCAGCTCTGCGTCGATCCAAAGGGCGACTTTGTCTACTGCGTGAACGGGGACCCCATTCCCTACGCGGACGGCAGTGAGGCCCACCATGACAACGCGCTACTTTGGAACGACCTGTTCGCCCGCCACCGCGACGTGGTCATGCACTTCGTCATCCCGCCGCCGCCCTCGCCCTGGGCGATCGTCTCCCCCGAAGAGCGCGCGGCCGCGCTCTGCATCCGCGCTGAGACGGGGGATGAATTCCGCCTCGACGGCCCGGCGTTCCGCGAGTACCTGCGTCGGTGGAAGCACGCGCACACAGCCTATCTGCTGGAGGCAGCTCGCCACACGACGAACTTTGCGGGGGTGGAAGGACTCACCCTCTCCCCCGAGGCCGCACACCTTGTTCTGCGCCGCCCCCTGTGCAGCGCCAGCGCCACCGAGCCCGTGCGTCGGCGCGCGCAGTTCTCGCAGCGTCTGCGCGTGGCGCCGCGCGTGGGCGTGGGCGCGGCTGGTTCGGCGCGGCGTTTGGCAGACGATCCGCGCGCGGGCCCCACCTACCAGTCCCTGGAGGCCCTGGGGCTGCTGGCGCTGACGGATGTACAGCGCGTGCTGGAGGAATGGAAGCTGGCCGAACCAGAGTTCGTGTTGCCAGAGCCCGAGTTGCGCAAGGAGCTGTTGGCGGGCGCGCTACTCACGCGTCTCGTGGAGCAGGAACGCTGCGCCGAGGGCGTCGTTGCGCACCTGCGCGCGGGCGCTTTCTTCCGAGCGATCCGCGACCGGCGGGCGGTCCTCCGCGAGTGGCAGACCTACAAGCTCGCCCACCGCGGCGCGCGGCACCCGCTGCTGCAGTTCACGCTGCGGAACGACCCCAGCCTGGCCACGCGGCGCTGGCCGTTCTTACGCCCCGCGGAGCTGGAGACGGCGCTGCTCTGGCTGGACTACAGCGAGGCCATCTTCACGGCGCTGCGCTTCCCGGGCGCCCGCGTGCGCGTGGTGGGCGACGAGACCGCGGTGATCGAGGGCGGCAACTTCTTCTGCCTCTGGGACCAGGCGGGCCGCCTCTACGTGCCGCTGCCCATCGAGGAGGTCGGCGTTGCGCAGGGCGCGCACGAGGCCCGCGTACTCGTCTACGCTCACCAACGGGGCCCGGCCGACTGGCTCTACATCCCCTGCGGTGTGGGTCAGGAGGGCTCGGTGCACGAGGCGGTGCGACGGGAGAACGCGCTCGAGTGGCACGTGGTCAGCAACATCGCGGCGCGCTTGCCCGCCCGTGTTACGGAGTTGCGCGCCTTCGCCGCGGCGCGCGCGCGCCTCGGGCCGCCCGCGGCGCGGAAGGTCTGGGCCCCCCACTTTGAACCCGTGGAGCGCCCCAAGCCCGGTGGCCTGGCCCCGCCGTTGGAGTGGGGCGCCCTTGACACGCGCGAGCGGCGCACGGCGGCCTACCGGCGCTGGTGGCTGGTGCGCTGCCGCGAGGCCTACGACGCCCGCGTGAAGGTCGAGGATCCTGCTCTGTGGGAGGCCGCACGGCGCGACGGGCGCGCGACGCGGGGTGCACTGCGCAAGGCCCCCGACGCTCCGGCCGCTGAGGTGGACGCAGACATGCCGCTGCTCGAGCGCCTGCTGCAGCCGGACGCCGCGGCCTGGCTGGACTTCAAGCGACGGTGGTACACGGACGAGCGCGAGGCTGCGATGCGCTCGGCTCCGCTGTGGATTCGGACCTACGAGACCCCCGAGGCGGCGGGCCCGCCCCCGCCCGCTGTGACCGAGGTGGGCCGCGAGCGCGACTGCAGTGTCACGAGCTGCCTCAACGTGGCCACGAGCTGTGTGCACTGCCACGGCCGCGTGTGCGCCATCCACGTGCCCCTGCACCGCTGCGTGGCCTGTGCCCACTGCGACACGCGTGTGGGGCTGGCGCAGCAATGCGCCATCTGCCGCCTCGAGGTGTGTCGCGCCTGCGCCGACCGCCGCGAGGGCACGCGCTGCGCCGACTGCGACAAGCTGCTGGGCTGTCCGCGCACGCCGCACCTGGTGCGCGGTGCGCGGGCGGAGGAGGGCGAGGCGCTCTGTGACACGTGCCGCGCCTTTCGCGAGGACCGCGAGGGCGGCGCACCCTGTCTGACGTGCGGCATGCCGATGCAACACTGCTTCTGCGTGCGCGACTTCCCGGAGGCACCCACGGGCGCCCTTGCCGCGCGCGCCGCGCCCCCGCCCGCGCTGGCCCTCGGCCCGGCGCCGCCGAGCGAGTACGCCGAGGACGACGAGGCTGAGGCCCAGGCGGGTCCCGCGTACGCGTGCGGCGTATGCGAACAAGAGTTCCGTCCGGCCTTTGCCTCGCAGCTGCGCCCGTGCACGCGCTGCATGGAGAAGTACCTCTGCGACAAGTGTGTGCGTCGCAACTGCCGCCACTGCACGACGTGCGCCGAGGCGCTGCAACGCGAGCTGGAGGCAGCCCAGCGGCGGGAGGCGGAGGAGAAGGCGCGCCCGCCCCCCGAGCCCATGGAGCTCGAGGCGCCCGTTGAGGAAGCGGAGCCAGCGCCGGCCCCCGCGAGCCCGGGTGGCGCCTCGATGAGCTCACTGGAGCACGAGGCCCAGGGCAGCGAGTCCCCGCCGCCACGCAAGGCAGTGCTGCGTCGCACCCACGCCATCCCGGAGGCCGAGTTGGAGCGCATGCGCAACGCGCTGGAGCAGAGCCTCTGTGCCTGGTGCGCCAACCGCCTCGGGCACGCGTACCAGCGCTGCCTCACGTGCACGGCGCGCATCTGCGCCAGCTGTGCAGACCAGCCCAGCTGCCCGCCGTGCACACGCCGCGCCGAGCGACCGGGGCGTGTGTGCGCACACTGCCGCGCGGGCGCGCGTGCCGAGAGCCTGTGCGCGGCGTGCAATGCCCCGACCTGTGGCTGCAGCCGGGCGCAACTCTGCACATTCCGGGGCTGCACGACGCTGGTGCGCTGCACGCTGGAGGGCGTGAACTGCACCCGTTGCGCGCGCACGCTGTGCCGCACCCACGCCAACCGCTGTTCCCACTGCGTGGCGCGCGCCGAGGCCGCCGAAGCCGCCGACTCGCCTGTGACCAAGCTCAAGCGCACTGAGGCGGCGCGCACAAGCGAACTGGTGGCACTCGCGGCGCACGGTCTCGCCGGACGGCAGCCCACGCCCTACCGGAAGGAGAGGGAGAGGGAGGAGATAGACAGCGACGGTGGGGGACCAGATCAATGAAAACCTGTGTACCCGTTCATTGCGTCGTTCACAGATGGCCCACGTCCTCGTTGGGCAGTCGTTGGTGCACCGTGAGGTGGTTGTCACCGTGGCGGGAACCACCGTGAGCATCGATCATTACTTGCTGACTGTTACCATGCGGATTCCGCCGCGCCACACCATCAACGCATACTCGCCGTGGATCGGATTCTTCGACCGCAAGTTCGTGCGCGGCGAGTTTACGTTTGCCGGCGCGGTGGCCGGCTACATCGTGTCCAAGTTCCTCACTCCCACGGAACGCTTCGCGGTCTGGGACGCTGTGCACGGCATCCCGTACTCCGTCGTCCAGTGCGTGCTAGGGTTCAACACCGCGGACGACAAGGTCGAGCACGTGACGGGTGTGTACAACTACGTGGAGCGCAAGCTATCGATTTCGAAGAAGGATGGATCCTTCGAGGTGGCGGTACGCCTACCCGCAGAAGTCGCATTCCCCTTCGGAGTCTCATGGGCACAGTAAAGTACAGTTCATTACACGATGAAACCCGGGCACGCGGCCGTGCGCTGCACGAGTAGCAGCGCCTGGTTGAGCGCGGTGAAGAGTTGTAGGTGCTTCTGCGTGGGCACGTCCTCAAGGTTGTCCAGCGCGCCCCGCTGCGTGGCCAGCCAGGCCTGTGACAGGCGCGCCACCTCCGCGGGCGCCATGCCGATGAGTGCCCAGGCGGCGAGGAACGACCAGAGGAAGTTGGCCACCACAAATGTCTCCTTCTGCGTGCCGGTCTGGCTGCGCGGCGTGTGCACGGTGACGGAGACCAAGTGCGAGCCGATGCCCGTGAGGCAGCACACGCCCTCGGCGCTGGGCGTGGGCGGCGTGATGTCGAGGGCCCGGCGCACGGAGGCCAGACACACCTTGCCGCTCTCGAGGCGCGCGAGGCACGAGTTCTGCACCAGGCCGCACACGTGCTCCAGCGCCGCCTCGACCTGCCGCACCTGCGCGAGCAGGCGACGCACCAGCTCGGCGTCGGCGTCGCGACCCGCTGAGGTCTGCTGCAGAAAGGCGGGTGCGTTGGGCATGGACTGCGTGATCAGCAGATGGCGACAGTAGACCGTGAAGGCGCTGAGCGGCAGCTGCTTGATCTCGGGCTCGTTGCGCGCGAGCGCCAGCCACTCCATGGCCGGGTCTGCGCTCATACGTCGGCCCGAACCTTATCTTCCACCAGAGCGGAGTGTCGGCGCAGCGCCGCGTCGTCCACGCCGTGCAACAGGCGGCGGAAGGCCTTGGCGGTTTTGGTGTGAGCCACCACGCGTGGGTCGTCGGCCGGCAGCGCCTTAAGTGTGTTGAAGACCTGCTCGACCGAGGGGTCGTACGGCACGATGCACAGGTCCCCACGCCACATCCCCACGGGCATGAGGCGCACCACCACCAGTGTGTGGTCGGGCAGTGTGTAGGTGTGGCCGTGCGCGACGCGAGAAGCTTGCACCAAGTCCCATACATGTACAACCACTTCGGCCACGCGCCGCACGTCGGCCGCGGGCGCCTCGGGCGGCAGGATCGTGCGCACGTTGGCCTCGGCCTCCTCGCGCGCCGAACGCGCCACCAGCCCTGTGCCGCGGCGTTTGGCGCGGCGTGGGCGCGGCGGGACGTTGCTTTCAAAGGGGTCCAGCTGGAAGTCGCGCGCCATCGAGCGCCCCGTGACCGCGCACACGCGCGCCTCGTGCGTGACCACCGCCGCGTCGCACACGTCGCCGCACACGTGGAAGTGGCCGGAGCGCATGCAGACCACAATGTCATTGACGTCGAGCTTTGCGCACGCGCGGTCGCACCGGTGTGCGTCGCCCTCCGTCGGCCACGGCCGGCTGTGCCACCGCTGCTGCAGCAGGCGGTACGCCGCCAGGATGCTCCGGCTTCGCTCCTGTGTCCAGCGCTGCTCGTGCGTGACGTCGTTTTCGGCGCGTTGGGCCCAGCCGCCCTCCGTCATCGGTCTCCACCAAGGCTTGCGCCACGGCGCGCAGCGTGCGTACGTTCGGCGCCACCGCCAGCAACTGCTCCGCCGAGCCGCACCCACGCAGCTGTGCAGCCAGCGTGCGGGTCGGTGCTCCGCCGCGCGGCAGCTGGCAGAGCGCGCTGTAGAGCGCGGCGTTCACGGGCACCCGTCGCACCCCCGGAGGCGGCGCCCCCTCGCGCGCGGCGCGCCAGGCACTCAGCGCGGCCAGGTGGTCGGCGACGGATTGCACGCGCTGCGTGAGCGAGAGGAAGAACTTGGTGAGGGCCTCGTTCTGCGCCCACCAGTCGAGGTTGACAAGTGCCGACGCGTCCATAGTGTGAGTGGACAGGGTGTGCAGTGTGTAAGGACCAACGCCTTTGTAGGTCACACCTCGCGGCGCGCCATGGCCCAGCTGCCCAATGATGCCGAACGCGCGCTGATTATGATCCGTGAGTGGGACTGGCAGATCCACGACGTCGCCACGATCGCTCCGGGCCTCACAACCGACCGGGCCTCGCGCCGCGGAACCTTCCACATCGTGCGCGGAGGGCCGAGTTGGTTCTTCTGCTCCGGGCGGTTCAACGTCACGGTGGCCGCGATGCGGGCGACCCTCGAGCCCTTCTTCCTGGCGCGCGGCATCGTTCTTTCCGGGGTCGAGCTCGAGCGCAAGGGTGCGATGGACAGCAGTCTGTGCCTGACACTGCACTGCCCGGCGCGGACGCCGGACGACTGGAAGGGCGAGCCCATCGACCTCGCGTGCCTGAGCACGAGGCTGCGCGCCCGGTGCGGCCCCGCGGAGGCCCGGGGCCTGTTGCAGCTTCTCGCCTCAACCTTCCCCGAGCATGCGGACCGGGAGGTCTGGCAGGCCGCCCTCACCGCGCCTACGACAGAGCCCATGTTCGAGGCCATCGGGCGCTCGTTCGTCGATCACGGCGTCGCGTATCGCGTGCAGCACTACCTCCGGGACGACAAATGAACTTTACTCACTCAATCGCCCACCACACTCAGACACGCCGTGAACCAGGCCACGTAGTGCAGCGCCACGCGCCAGTGCGAAGCGAGTTGTAGGTACCAGGGCACCAGCAGACAAATCGTGCCCAGCGCCGTGCGCATGTGGTGTCCGCTGGGCCAGTGGAGCAGCACCCAGCCGAGCGCTTGGTAGGGCGGGTCCAGCAGCCACAGTCCGAGGGTGCCGAAGAGCACCAAACCTTCGTCCATCCAGTATTCGTGCGACAGCGTCAGGTAGTTGGCGAGTCCCAGCAACAGGACCGAGGCCACGCCCACCACATCGGCCAGCGGCAGTGTCCGGTGGAGACGCGAGGCGGCATTCCAGAAGAAGCAGCAGAGCGAGGCCAGCGCGAGCACAGCATGGGCCTGCATGAACGCGCGCGCAACCCCCGGTTCAATCCGTCCTTACACGCCGCCCGTTCACTTGGTCCGTGCCTTTTTGGACGCTCCGCCAGCGGCCGCCGGGAGCGGCTTTGGCTCCTGCGGTGCAAAGCCGAGGGCCGCCGCCGCGCTCTGGATCTGGTCCATCTTCGGCTCATCATGCATGTCCTCCAAGGGGATGTTCATGGTGCGTGACATGGCGGAGCGCAGCGCCTTCCACTTGAATAGGCCCAGCGCGTACAGTTGAAGCGCGTCGGCGGGCGCGGGCGTGGCGGGGATCGTCACACGCACGGTGCTGAGTGCCTGGCGCAGCGCCTCGCGCTTGCGCTCGCGCGGCGCGTGGAGGCCCGCCATGGAGCTGGAGAGTGCGGCGAACGAAGTCGCACGCGAGCAAATGAACATGTCACGCATGAGCGGAGTGAGCAGCGCCGTGAGCTTGCGTTTCTGTTGCTCAAAGATGGTCATTTGCACCGTGTTCTCGCCCGCCGCCGCGCGGCCCACGGTCAGGCCCGTCTCGTTGAAGAGCGCGGCCACCGGCACGTGGAAGAGCGCACCCACGCGGAAGACAAAGTCGCGCCGCAGCGCGTCGAACTCCGGGGGCACGTCGGCCGGCGTGTTGGCCACCAGGCGCTTGTCAATGGGCAGGTACTTCACCATCTGGCCGTCGGCCAGCGTCACCACGCGCACGTCGGTGGAGTAGACGGCGTCGGGTGACTTACCTTGATTCACCATCTGCGCAATGTGCGCCACGCGCTGCTGCGCCAAGTACTCGTACTCGGTCATGTCGCGCGGGATGCTGGTCAACGCACCCGGGGCCGGAGCTGACTCGGCCGTGCGGATGTTCTTGTTGTCAAACGGCACATCCTTGCACTCCAACGCCAGACTGGGGCGCGCGCGCTCCCGTGTGGCGAGGGTGAAGCTGTCGGTGACGTGGGCGAGGAAGGCCCAGTCCGCGAAGAGACATGCGATCTTCGAACGCAGGTTGCCGTAGCGGTCGGGTGGCTGCATCTCGTACACCAACACGTTCGAGAGGACGCGCTGGCTGGGCGCGGCGTAGTGGCCCGGCTCGAGCCGGCTGCTCACGCGGTAGGCACGGCGGCCCATGTCGTCGTAGCGGATCTCCACATCCAAGCCATCGATGGGCACCACGCGCGGGCGGCTCACGTGCACGGGGTCGGTGTCGGCCACACAGATCACGAACCCATAGATCCAGAAGTTGTACAGCACCTCCTCCGCGAACTCCGACCACGCGGAGCTGAACCAGTCGCGGTCGCTGTCCGCGTCGGGCAACAGTGGGTGGCGGATATCGACGCCATGCTCCAGCAAATTCGTGGTGATCAGGCTGAAGGCTGTGCGAAGAATGGTATTCTGCGCGAAGCTGTAGACGGCAGCGATTTGATTGGTCGCAACGAAGACGAAGCGGTCGTTCGGGGCCGTGGGCTTGGTCCAGAGCTCGGCACGCGTTGTGGGCACGTCGTAGAACGTCATGGGAAACGCCACACGCACACGCGGCGCGCCGGGGGCTCGCCGCACGCAATGGGGGGCCGCGGGCAGCAGCGGCCGTGGACCAGCGACAGCCCTTGCTGCAGCTGCGGCCGCTGGGCCAGCTTTACCAGCGCCTCGCGCACGCGCGTTACCACCTCGGGCGGGTGGCGCTGGCAGATCCACACAATCATGACGTTGCAGGTGCGGCACACCGACAGATTGCGCCGCGTGCTGCAGCGGTCGCAGAGGAAGTGCCGGCAGTCCGTGGCCACGCACCACGAGCCCGACTGGCCGATGCACGTATCGCACAGGAAGCGCCCGCAGGCGCATCGCGAGGCCGAGGCGGCGCGGCAACGCGCACAGGGCATGCCAACGAAGTAGGGGCTATGACCTAATACATTCATTTGTTCAGGGTTGAATTTTCTCTTGGTCGTGCAGCTCGATGAGCGGACCGCGCACGCAGCTCGGCAGCCGCGCCAACCAGTCCCGTTCGCTGCGCGGCCGCTGCGGCTGCAGTGGCACCTTGCGGAAGGGGGGAAGCGGCAGACCACCCTTGGGCTGGGGCGTGGCCGCCCACATCTGGTCCAGGCACTTGATCAGGAAACGGGCGTCGCGGCGGTCGTCGGAAACGGGAGCTGCGGCCATATGGTGTGGGCGGGCGGACACCACCACTCGCCGTTGAGTTCGGCTATGAGGTGCTGCACGCAATGGGCGTCGGCGCCGGTCAGCTTTACGGCCTCGTACGCACCCGGCACACGGTACGTCACGCGCCCGCCGTGTGCGCGTGACCGCGTGTGGGTCACGGGGGGGCTGCACAGCCACGAGGTCTCCTCCACTTCCTCCCAGCGCGAGCGCTCGAAGGCCTCAAAGCGCGGATTCACCAGCGGCAGCATCGCACCGCTCGTCGCCGACCGCACCACGATCACGCGCTCGTAGTGCTGCACGGCTGCCGCGGGGAGCCCGCATATGTGCGGATTGGCCGCCAGCAGCGCCAGGAGTTTCGGGACGCTGGGGTGGGCCGCTACCTCCGTATCGGCCACTGGCACCGAGGCGCGGAACGCACCCACCACCTGCGTGTGGCTGTAGGCGCGCGCGAGCACGCTGAGCAGCGAGACCACCACCACACAGCCGAAGAGCGTGCGTCCCGCCGGCGCCAGCGAGGTGCTGCGCGCCTGCAGATGCTCCATGTCCTCGCGCGGCTGAACGTTGAGCAGGCGCAAGTCCCACGCGCGCCAATGGGCGACGCGCTGCCGCATGTGCTCGCGCCAGGTGAGGGGTCGAAGGCCCACCTTCTCCACGTGGAGCATTGGGTGCGAGAAGTACTGGCAATCTACGAGAGTCTGCAAGAGCGCGAAGACGCACTGGCCGACGCACGCGGCCGCGAGGCGGAGCAACGCGCGCAGGATCAGGCCCACACGCGCTCGCTCGATGCGCTGCAGCGGGCGGCGCGCGACCGGCTTAATTTGGACATCCCGACCGAGGCCCGGGTCACGGATGCGCTGGCGTGCCTGGCCACGCGCGCCGTAGACAACCCCACGGCCAAGCTGTGGCACGACGCCCTGGAGGCGCAGTGGGCCGAGTACAGTGAGGCCGTCCGGCGCAACCTGCCGCTTGAGGTGCTGCGCGACGAGGAGGCCATGCGCGGTCCCAAGCCACTGCAGCGCCTGCTGCGACGCGTGACCTTCGACGGGGCTTTCCACACGGGGTACGACGGCGCACCCGCACCGCTCCGGGAGGCCATGCGCAACCTGCCGCGCGAGCTACGCGCCCGGGTGCCCCTGCTGGGCCGGCCCTACGCCACGGCTGCCGAGGCGCCCAGCAAGCGGCCGCGCCACGAACATGCCCGGCAGTGGGACGAGGGCAGCGTACGGCGCACGGTGCTCACGCTCTGGGCCCAGGGCGCGGACCTGGGCGCCGGACTCTGGTACGCCGAGCGAATCCGCCCCGAAGCCCTGCGCCTGGCGACGGACGCTCGCGCCCTGGCGCGCAGCGTCGGCGGCCTGGTGCTGCGAGGCGACGCCCACGCCTTCGAGGCCTTCGCCTCGGCGGCCGCGCGCCGCGAGCGACTCTACGCAGCCCTGCGTGCCTTCCACGTGCGCATCCAGGACGTGTTCCCGCGCCACAAGACCTGGGCCACGCTCGACAAGGACCTGCAGGCGGTGCTGCGCGACGTGCGCGCGGCGCGTGAGGAGGCCAAGGCCAAATGGGAAGCGCTGAGCGCGGAGGTGGTGGACGCGCGGCGCTGGGCCGAGTTCACCGAGAGCCGCGCCCTCATGACCACACTGGTGCGCCACCTCAACGAGTTCCAGGCACGCCTTGAGGCCGAGCCGCTCGCGCAACACTCGGCGCCACAGACGCTGCGCGCCGTCACGTCGCTCGTGACCACAGCCCTCGACGTGTTCCGCGAGTGCGAGGCTCCTATGCCACTGCCGGCCGCGCCTACGGTCGAGAGCGACGGCGCGGAGTGGGTGCGCACCGTCAACGAGCTGGTGGGCGCCGTGCCAGACGCTCAGCTGGCGCGCGTGCGCACCTGGCGCGCGCAACTCTACCTCTCCGCCATGCAGACCGACCAGCTGCGCGCACGCGAGGCCCGCTTGGTGCAGTTCACACGCGTGGCCAGCGGCACACCGCCCGCCTCGTGGGCCAGCGCCTGGGCCGCACTGACCGAGCAGCAGGACGCATCGGACACGCACCAACTGGAGGCGGCCATGGCTCTCGACGCGGACGCGCGCGTCTGCGTGCCCTTCGACGACCTGCGCAACGCCACGGAGCAGGCGCTCACGCACATTGCCAACCTCATCGAGGACGAGGAATTTCCCGCTGTCCTCCCCGCTGCCGTGCCCCAGCGCGCCCCTGCGCTGCCCGGCGGCTTTGCGGACGTTGACCCAGGCGCCCACGCGCACCCGTGCCTCGAGCACTGCCTCGACCTGGTGGACTGGGCCTGGCCGCACGCAGAGCGCTCGCCTGCGCTCCTGAACGCATTGCAGCGCCTCAGTGCCGAGACGGCCAGCGCCGCGTCGCTGACCAGCTGCGTGGCGCTCGTGCGCACCGTGGCCACCTGCGCCTACCTCGTGGCGCGCGTGGCCACCACTGCGGATGCCTAACGCACTCATGCACTTCTTCTTCGGCCCCCTGGCGACGAGCCTTGCGTTCTGGTTTGGACTGCGCGACTGGTCACAACAGGACGTGTTCCTCGGGCCCGCGGCGGCGCTGCGCGGTTGCCCACTGGAGCGCCTCGAGACGACACTGGCCATGACGCGCGGCTACGAGCGCCTCTACAGCCGCGGCTTCGACACACACGACGTGTGGGCACTGGTGACAGCGCTGCAGTTCCCCGTGTTGCCGCTGCGCCTGCCAAAGGAGGTGGGCCACTTCCACGTGCCCTACGACGCGACGATTGGCCTGCGTTTCCCGCGCGGCCAAGCGCGCTTCGTGCTGCACGTGCGCCTGCTCACCAAGCAACACATCTTCTTCTCGCGCCAGCGGCCGCAGTGGGGCTGGCTCAACCGACTGTGGCTCACCGAACCGCGCGCGCTACGCAAAACGTGTGCCCGAATGAAACTTTAGTCAAACGTGTGTACTCACGGGGCCTGTGTGTCCATGCTTGCCGGAGGGGCCGAAGGCGCCAGAGCCCAGGCCACAGGGAAGTCCGCGCCGCCGGGCGCCGCGCTCTCCCCAGGGAACACAGGCTCCGCGGGCGCCGCGAAGTTGAACTGGAAGCCCGCGCCCGAGGGAATCACCTCGTTCACCGCCGTAGCGTAGGCGCGGCGACAGCCCCGGCCTATCTTCTCGTAGAACTGGTCGAGCTCGTCCATGGCACGCTCCATGTCGGCCTCGCTCGGCACGCCGTCCTTGACGGCAAAGTAGAACGTCACCGTGATGGTGGCGTGGTGCGACGGGTGACGCGTCCAGTTCTTGTTGACGCGGAGGCCCTTCCAGTCCGGGTTCTCGATGCTGCCCTTGGACACGCGCGCCGCCGAGGACTTGCCCACCGGCGCGCCGCGCATGACGCAGGCCGCCGCCGCTGCCAGGTAATCGTTGTCCGACGGGGTGCAGTCGCCGCCGCCACCACCACCGAAGGCGAAGCCGGAGGAGTAGTCACCGCCCCCGCCACCGCCGCCCATGGAACAGAGCACGAATTCACCGCCGCCTCCGCCACCGCCCCCCAGGCCGCGGTAGCGCGCCATCGGCTGCTGCTTGAGCGGCACCTGCACCATCATGCAGACGTTGAACTTGGGGCCGAGGATCTTGGGGCCGATGCACATGGACACGGCAGAGCCCGCGGCAAGGGCGGCCGCGCGCGTCTCTGCACTCTCCTTCTGCTCGGCGCCAACACCGAACTCCGACTCCTTGGCCTTGAGCCAACTCAGTTCGATCTTGCCGTCGGGGCGCACGGTCTGCAGGTAGAGGTTCTCGCCCCGGCCGCCGGCGGGCGCGAAGGGCGAGGTGCCCTGCGAGGTGCAGTAGAGCACCAGATTCTGCGGGTTGGTCGGGTCGCGCGAGCCGTAGACGTAGGCGTTGGTGGTGAACTGGGTGTCGGCATCCACGAAGGACACCTGCGGGCGGATGGAGATGGTGGTGTCCAGGTCATCGGACAGCAGCGAGCTGCCGTCGGGCGCGCCCGCGTGCTTGGCGTAGATGCCGAGGTTGCGCAGGTAGTCGGACAGCAGCACGGAGCGCAGAGTCTTGGTGGCTCCGCCCTCTTCGTTGCCGACGACAACAGCGACCTCCGACGCCTTGATGTAGCCGATGCGCTCGTTGAAGTTCTCCGAGCGCACCATCCAGATGGGCTTCTTCTCGTCGTCAACCGTGCGGGAGTCCGTGATGCTCGGGCCGCCAGAGGTGAGGCCATCCAGCGGGGAGAATGAGAAGCCGTCAGATACGACGCCGCGCGTGCAGTCGTCCCAGGTGATGCATTCGGCATGGTAGCCGCGTCGCTTGGCGACGGGGCGGAGCAGATCAGCGATGGCGGAGTGCGACATGGATGCGGGAGAGAGGGAGAGAGGAAGGCGAACTGGAAGTATGAGGGTGGGTGCGTGTGAAAAAAGTTAGGAGTGTGCGAGGTTTTCAGTGGGGACTCAGACCCACCAGGTGCGTGTGACTCAATGGGTAAACTTTAACAATCACGGGTCAGTTCGGCGACACGCGTCGCCAGTTCGGGGAAGGCCGTCACCACGGCGCGTGCCAGGTCGTCTGTGTCGTGATCCAAGCACAAAATGAGGTCCAGCAGCAAGTCGTCCTCGCAGTCGCACTCCCGGTGCCGGGCACGCTGCAGAATGGCGATGGCTTGCGCGTTGCCGGCGAGCAGCGCGTGGCGCAGCGCCGGTAGGTCCGAGGCCCGCAGCTCGCGGTGTTCCATTTGCTCGAGGCAGCGCAGCCACCAGATCCGCTTGCGTCCGCGGCGCAGCGACATCGCACTCCCGCTCCGGGCGTCTGAGCCGGACGGTGGGGACCTGCTACGCATCCTCCTCCTCGTCGCGCGGGGGGAAGATGGGGACCGGGGGCAGGTTCTTCTTCTGTCGGGGCTGGACCGGTTGCCCGGCCTTCTGCCTCGCGCGCGACTCCTGCTTCCGCCGGCGGGCGTTTGCGCGTTTCCGCTCCAGATCTTGCTTCCCCCGTTCCTCTTCCGTGTCCGCGACCACCTGCTTCAACCCAGCCTTCTCCTCCGCATGCCAGCTGACCAGGTCTGCGTCGTTCGCCCGCATGGGAGCGGGGTACACCGACTGTGGCACGGGGTCGGGTGGCGCGGTGACAAAGGGGTTGGCAATGTAACGATCCCCGCGCGTGTACACAGCGGACTGAATGTCGTGTGCCCCCGGCGTGCCGCGTCTGTCAACCGGGGTGAGGAGCAGCGAGAGCCGGCCCTTCGGCATGGGCATGAACGAGACGCATCCCACGTCCACGTAGGCCCGTCCACCGACGACCTTGGCCGGTCTCCAGACCAGCCAGTTGTGGTTAGTCGTGCCCAGCCACGCGTAGGACTCCTTGCGCAGGTAGCGCGCGAACCACGCCCCGCGCTTGCGGGCATCCTCTTCCTCCACCCAGCGTGTCAGTGCCTCCGCCAGCTCCTTGCCCGTCACAAGGGCCTCTGCGTCTCCATCCGCCACGCGGGTGGCAAGGTCCTTGGGGTTGGCCGGCGGGGCCACATGGCACGTGGCGTAGATTCCGGGTAGTACGATCTCCAATAGCACGGGGAGAGCGTCCACCGCCACGCGAATGCCGTTGGGGCGCAACAGCAGCTCGCGATGGGCGTTGGCGTAGCCTATCGTGTCGTAGGGCGTGACGCAGTAGCCGCGCACGTTGCAGCAGACGTAGGTAGTGAGCATGTTGCACCACACGCGGTAGTTCACATCCTCGTTCGGATTGGCCACCAAGTGAGGCCGGTCGTTCTCGTGTGCCACGTCCACGGGGCGCGCCGAGCGCAGGGCGCGGTGGAAGAGCTCGAGGCGCACGCCTTTCACGTAGCTGAACTCCACCACACGCACGACAGCATTGAACCAATCGGCACACTGGGCCTCGATCATGCGGTGGATCAGCAGGCGGCTCGAGCCCTCGTCCTTCCGGTTGAAGACGCCGGTGAGGAACGCAAACAGCTCAGCCATGCGCTTGCACATCGCCAGCTCCGTGGCGTCCAGCAGTGGGGCCACTGCCACGTGCCCGAAGACACGCTGCCAGAAATCGGGCCGGTCGAGGCTGCCCGGGAAGGTCCAGCGCCGCGCGGGTTCGTATTGCTCCGTGGAAAGAGTGTCGGGCACTGCGTACTCCGATTGGGCACTGTCGGGTAGCGGGCGATCGGACTCCGGTTCCTCGGGCACGAGTTCACGGAGGCGCTGTGTGTGTTTGTCGCGCCAAATGGACCCGAAGCCCCCTGTCCACTCGATGCGCTCCGTCTCTTCGGAGAGGTTGCTGCCGAGCGGCGTGTTGTACACAATACCAATGGCCTGGTCGAGCGCGTGCAGATCGTGCGGTCCAGGCTGCATCTGCGCCACCAAGAAGCGCACGCGGAGGGCCGGCACGAGGTCGTTGCCCTGTCTAACACTGCCGTAGTCGGCGTCTGCCTGCGACACAACCGGTCTGGCGGGGCCAATCATAGTGCCGCGCACGGTCCCGGTCGCATCGTCGATGTCGGCCCACACGTAGAGGCCGACCAGCTGCGCCATGCAGTCCATGAGACGCAGGTCGCCCTCGGTCAGGTTGCCGTCGAATTCGCCGCGCGTCCATGCGCCACCGCTGGCGTGCCCGGCGCGGCACCCACGGATCCGTTCGAGGAACAGCTCGCGCCGCCCCCCGTCGAGCCTGAGCCCACGCATGAACTTTGCCACCAGTTCGGGGAAGTCGTCCAGTGCGCAGCGGAAGACGCAACCCATGTTCACGTCGTCAGGCGGCAGCGGGTCACCCCGCTTCCACCGCGGCGCATCGAGCACCGGTTGCATGCGCTTCCGGCGACTGGGCGTGAAGGCAATGCGGTCCGTCCTCCACCGTGCCACGTTCGTGACGCTGTTGCGGAGCTTCTTCCGCGGCACGGCGAATCCGTCGTTGTCGATCTCTTGAACCTCGGCCTCCGCCTCTTCGACAGCCTCAACCTCCATCTCTCCGTCAAGACCCTTCTCTTCCGCGGCAGCGGCCCCATCCCCCTGTTCGTTGTCCATGATGTCGAACATTGGGCCCTCCACCTCAAGCGCCTGTCCCTCGAGCACCGGGGACTGGGCGCGGTCGCCCATGTCCAAGAGGAGATTGGCCGCGTCATGTTGTTGCTTGCGCTCCTCCTCCGCCACCCGTGCCGCCTCCGCGTCTCGCCGCTTCTGCTCTTCCTCCGCCAGCGCCGCGGCGGCCGCTGCGGCTGCACGCGCCTCCTCGTCCTTCTTTCGCCGCTCCTCCAGGGCGGCCGCCTGCTCCTGCTGCCGAAGCCGCTCTGCCGCGGCGACCTCGGCCGCCCGTCGCGCGACCTCCTCCGGGGACTCCTTCTCCTCCTCTTCCTCTTCCTCCTCCGTGTCCGCGTTGCCCCGCCCGGCGTCCGCCCCGCCGGGCGGCTGGTTCGGGGCTTCGTGCGTCTCCACCCATTGGTCCAGGGCCTTCTGCGCTGCCTCCCGCCGGAGTCGCTGCTGTGCGATTCGGGAGCTCCAATCGGCCTTGCGCTGCTCGAACTCGGCACGCTGCACCTCACTCATGTTCGGCCTCGCCAGCACCGCCTGCACCGTGCCCAGCTGCCCCTCGAATCGCCGGAGCTTGGCAGCCTCCGCATCCAGGGCAAACTGCAGCTTCTGCTTGGGCGAGGGTTCGCGCTGTGCACCCATGGCCGATCGCACCATGGGCGGTCCTGCCTCGTCGTCGCTGGTGCGCACGGAATGCGCTACAGAGCGCGCCACGGACACGGCGTGTACCGCAGCGGGGGCTTCGGCCCGCGAGGGTGGGCGAGCCGCAGCGGGGGCTTCGGCCCGCGAGGGTGGGCGGGCCCCGAACATGAGTGCGCCTGGAATCGCTGCGGGTGGCAGTCGACTGCCCCCGCTGCCCCGGCTGGACGCGGACAGCGAGGGGGACGCCGCCCGCGCGAGCGTGGGCGCCACGCGCTGTTGTTGTTGTTCGCGACTCTGGCCCGACGCCCAACTCGGCTGTGAACTCTTCAGTTCCGACGGTCGGTCGCTGAGGGGGCGATCCGAGACACGCACACTCTGTCCGTATTGACTGAGTTGGTCCCCGGGTAGCAGGAGGGCATTGGTCTGCTTGGGATCAAAGGGTTGATAGGCAACCTCCGGGCCACCGCGCAGCTGCTCGCGCACGGCGGACCCCAGCTCCGCCTCGATGTTCTCAGGCATGGGGCCCGCGGCATCGATGACGCGCGCGAGCTGACCGAGGCGCTCGGCTTGCATTCGTTCATCCCCCGGGGGCACGGGGACAGGGGCTGCTGCCGCTGCTGCGCCCTGATCCACGGGGCCCGGAGCCGCTGCAGCAGCTGCTGCGCCCTGTTCCACCACGGGGCCCGGGGCTGCGCCACCGGCCGCCGCGGAGGCACCCTGGGCCTCCACCTCCATGGGCGCGGGCGCCCGCCGCGCTGCGGCTGCGGCGGCTCCTTCCCACTCCCCGACGTCCGCTGCCCGTTGGAAACGGTCGCTCTCGGGTGTTGGGGCCCGATGGCCCCGGCGTTCCTTTCGCAATGCCTCCCGCTCTCTCGCCAACCGCACCGCCTCGTGGCGGCTCGCTGCGGTCGACGTGCGCTTGGAAGAGGGGGCGCCCACCGGATCCGCGGCATGGCGCTTGGGCTTGGTGCCCGTGCCATCGCTCCCCGTGGGTGCAAGGACGATGACATCCCCGCTCTCAGGCAGTGTGACGCCGAGGGCCTGTGCCGCTTCCCGCACGTAGTGGCGCGCGCTGCGGTGCACACCGTAGAACATGCCATGCACCACGGCCAGGGCCCATTCGTTGTGCTGTGCCTTGAGAATGCCGGTCACGCGTCTTGAGAGCGGCTGGTCGGTGGGCTGGCCGAAGTGGGTGCTCCAGATGGAAAGTTGGATGTGCCAGGTGCCGGAGCTCTTCTTCCCCGTGGAGGCATCGACCACGACGTCGCGGTACACGTCCTCCACCGTCGCCAAGATGGCCATGCGCTGCAGCAAGAAGGCCTCGATGTGGCTGGCCCAGTGGTAGCCGTCACCCTCCACGCCGCGCATGAAGGTCGCGGCAACTGCCTTGTCCAGTGCAAAGTCCTGGGTGCCCCCGCCGCCGAACCACCGTCTGGGTCGTTCGACCTGCTTGAGTCGGCAGAGCATATCGAGCAGCTGCGTCTCGGGGGCGTCGCCGCGGTAGCCGAGGGGGAAGGGGTCCGAACGGATCAGCGTCGGCAGCTCGCGCCACATGCGGTCCCGCTCGGGGCCGGGACGACGCGTCTCCATGTCGGCGTAGCCGTAGCACAAACCCTCGAAGAGCGAGTGGCGCACGCCGGCCATGGGAATGAGGCGCTCCTCGCTGCCGTGTGTCACGCTGTAGAGGGCGTGGCGCTCCCAGACACCCTCGACCTCCGGGCACGGTGGCAGCTTGCGCTCGGGGGCCTTGGCTCGACATTTTCCGTTCAGCAGACGGTAGAGGGCCTCCTGGCGCATCTCTTCAACGGTGCCGACGTAGGGCTCGAAATCAGGCATGGCTCCCCTCTGGCCGCTGGCGGCGCGTTGTGCGGAAAGGTCGTCGGGGATCACATTATGCACCAACTCGTAGCGGATGCGCACGTAGTTTGGGAGGGACACCAGGTCAAGCAACACGAAGAGACAGTTGAAGCCCCTGGGTTGTACGGCGGCGTAGAGACGCATCTTGCCTCGCGCCTCCGCGGCCGAGTGGATGTTCCACGTCGCCAGCAGGCCCGCACCGGTCACATTGGCACGTCTGTCTCGGTTTTCTTCGCCATAGAGACCCAGTCGTATACGCAAGGCTTTGCGGTCGGTCTTGGCCGTTGGCTCGTCCATGGTGGCATGCAGGATCTGCGTGTCCACGGCATCCATCAGCGCATCCATTGAGTCTGCCACGAGCTCCACCAACTCGGGCCTTCGTGTGCGGGCGGGGGAAACGGCATGGTAGTTCACCTCCCGTACGGCGGCCATTCTGTATGTGTAAGAGAGAGTGGAGCCGTGCTGCGCGATGAAACGACGGGCACACACAACATTATATTGGAGCCTCACGCTTCAACGAGGCACGACCACACGCGGCCGCTTCGGCGCACCGCGGCCACGTGCAGCCCGCGCACCGCCGCGGCCTCCAGCAGAGCGAGCTCGAACCGCGCCGCCGCGGCCGCGCCGAGGGCCGGCATGTGTACCCGGGCGCGATGGCGCGCGCCGGGCGGCGTTCGCCGCCACGCGTCGGTCAGCCACGGCGGTACTCTGGGGTCCGCGTCCGGAGGCGGGCTGGGTGATGCGGGCCAGGACCTTTGGCAGAAGCTCACGTAGCGCGGCGTGGGGGAAGTAGACATCGATGCTGAACTCGGTGATGCGCAGCAGCAGCGAGCCCTTCAGCGGCACGTCGGGGAACGTCTGGTGGTAGAGGAATTCAGTGAGCAGGACTTGCAGCTGGTGCTGGAACAGCGGACTGTCGCGGAAGCCGTTCAGCGGCGCTTCCATCGGCCCGCAATACATGTGGTAGTTCTTGCGGTAGCCCGTCTTGACCTCCACCAGGTAGACGTCGCCCGCGCGCGTGCGGCACACCAAGTCTACCGCCGTGCCGAGGCGCAGCGGGTGGAACACACCCACACACACCTGCGCGTCGATGGGCTGCAGCGGCTCCAGAACGCCGTCAATCGTCACGCCCTCCGCCAACCGCTGCAACAGGAAGCGCGTGAAGGGGTGCAGTTTCGAGCGCAGCCGCTGCAAGGCCTTGCGCGCCGCCGCGTCCGCGCCCGCGGGCAACGCGCCCTCGGCCAGCAGCTCAGCGGGTGCGATGCCCGAGTGACCCATCAACCGCACCACGCGCGTGAGCTGGCGGTCGACCTGTGTGCCACGCCGAAAGCCACCCTTCCCCGCACCCGAGACGCCCGTGCGGCCCTCGGCCAGCGCCTTGGCGTAGGAGGCGGGCAGCTCGCCGTTGACCGCCGCCGCGCTGCTGTAGTTGGGCGCGAAGTACTTCTTGATCGTGGTTGTGACACCGCGCAGCGCGCCCTGGCCCGTGCGAAAGCCGTGTCCCACACCGAAGATCACGGGATCGCGTGGCTGTGCGTGCAAGGGGTGCAGAGGCTCCATTGTATTGAGAAACTCAACGCACGAACCACTCCGAGGGGTGGTCCTGCAGGAGGTTGAAGTGGCGGTAGGCGCCCTCTTCGTCCGTCGCCTGTACGCGTCCGTCGCTGGCGACCGTCACCGTCAACACGAAGGTGGGGGGCGGTTCGTGCTTCAAGAAGTGATGGGGCGTGAAGCGCAGCGCAGGGGCGGCCACTTTGTCGTCGGGCTTCAGGTAGGTCTTGCGGCAGTGCTCGAAGAACGCCAGAATCGCCCCGTGGACCTCGTAGTCGCGGTCGTCCCCCGTCGTGCGACGTGCCCCCAGTTGCCAGGGCAACACGAGACGCCAGGCCTGTTCCTCCTCGAGGCGCACGCGCACGTGCTGCGTGGCAGTGTCGCGCGCCTGCCACTGGACGCGCAGGTTCCGCAGCGTCTGCTCCCGCTCCCGGAGCTGCGCCTCGGTCTCTTGGCGCACGCCCAACTGGCAGCAAACGCGGTCCCACTCGATGATCCGCTCGGTACTGTCCAGTTCGGAGCGCTCCTGCTTCAACCTGGCCTCCTGTGCACAGAGGTCGCGACGCATGTTCTCGAGCTCCTGCTCCGTCCGCGCGCGGAGGATGGCAGTGGCCTTGCGCGTTGTCTCGGCGTCGGCAGCCATGGTGTTATGGAGGACGCACGGAGCGCAAGCTTTGTTTGGTAGAAAGTGTCACACCCACCTGGTGGGTGTGACTTTGGGTAATAGATTTAGCACACACGATCCGCAGACGCACATTCTCACGATGTCCGACGCAGCGTCCTCTGCATACGAGGCGAGCTCGGCGCACAACGTGCTGCTTCGTGCCTCCACTGGGTGCCTGCAGATGATCTGTGCCTACTACGACGTGGAGCCTCACATCATAGCCGCGCGCCACGGAGTTCATTTCCTGACGCAGGCGAAAATTCCCCTCGAGACCGTGGTGAGGCGGCACCTGCCGTTGCTGCGCCTGGACCAGGCCATGCGAGAGGAGGCCAAGGCAATCTCAGACGAAACGACGGAGCTCGAGGTGGAACTGCAGCGCGAGGAGACCCACGATCTGGTCGCACGCATCGCGTGGTACAACCCCCAGTTGCGCATCTACCGGCAGATCTCATGCGAGGCGTGCTCCACCTACACCCACCGCACGGACGTCACCTTCGTGCGCGTATGGCCCAAGTCCGTCACCGTGCGCCTCGCCGGCCATCCGCACAGGCCGCAGCGCGAGCGTCTGCACTTCTTCTTGGACGGTCGTGTCATCGGGCACCACGTCAGCTTCGACGAATCGAACCTCTCCAACATCATTCAAGTCCTGGGACTCACCCAGGCCCACATAACTTCCGTACTGCCACTACCGGGCGTGTTGCAGAGCATCGTTCTGCCCTACATAGGTCTGCGGCTCGTCCTTCTCCCGAACGACGTCGTGGATTACGATCCCGAATGAATGTTGTGTGTATTTCTCGTGTCTCGCGTTGCCGCAGAGTCCAGACCACGTTCCCTGCCATCGTGCGGGGAGACACTCCGCCATGTCTGCGCTGCGGCTCACCGACTACTTCACGCGGAGCCCCGCCTTTGTGGCCTTCTCACAGCGCCGACAGCGACGCGAGGACACCGCGCGGGCTCGGGTGCTCTATGCCGTGCCAGAGCTGGCGCAGTGCAACTTCATCTCGCCGCTCTGCCAACTGGTCGCGGAGTTCGCGGGCTCGGTCTGCGCCAACGCGCACCCCTTCGACGGGCGACCACACGCCACCCCCGTTGAGTGGGCCTCGTGCGCCAACTGCCACGCCAAACTGTGCCACGCCCAGTGCGGACAGGCCGAGGGGCGCACGTGCCGCCACGCCATGTGCACCGCCTGCCGCGCGGCCCTCATCATCGCCTGCAATGGGTGCGCCAAGGTGTTCACTGGGTGCAAGAACTGCCGCTCCCCCGGTCTGTGCCGCCGGCGGTTGCACCGTCTGTACTACTGCCACACATGTCGCCCAAACTCCCGCGATCTGTGCATGGGGTGTCTCCGGCACTGGCCCAAGGACCCCGCCGTCGATTCGCACACGCGCAAGCGCAAGGCCGGCCAATGAAACTCAGTTTAGAAACAGAACGTGCCAGGTGCGCGGGTCGCTGGTGCAGAGGTTGAGGTCGTGCCCCACCACCTGGCCGTCTTGACGAATCGTCAGCAGGCGCGTCACGCCGTCGTAGGTCCGCTCGATCTCTGCCTTGTGGCGGTAGACGCGCGTGGCGGTGGCCGGAAGCAGACGCGCGATCTCCAGGTAGGAGCAGAGCAGCTCCACACACATGCCCAGCCGCGTGCCCGTCCACTGGTTGCGCCGCTTCTCGATGCCGCGCATCCCCAGCTCGCGGGCCATGATACGGATTGCGTGCTTGTGAAAGGCAATGGCGCACTGGAGGTTGTCGATGGCCGCCTCGTTCTCGTCGATCGAGCGGTGGCGCCACTCCACGTGGCGCTGCAGAGCCGCGTCGTCGGACGTCAACAGCGTGTCGTCGTCTGTCCACATCGGCGGGCTCAGCGTCAAGCGCGGGGCCTCCATCGTGCGCGAGCGGCGGTGCTGGAGCTTTGTCGGGAGGGGGGTCGCCATTTGCTAATTCCGCTAATCCCAATTCGGGACACGCCCGGGTCACACTTTACCCGACGCCTGTACCCATTGGTCACGTGACCGGCTGATCAGAGGTAATCCGAGGGAGGCCCGGTCTGCCCAAGGTCGAAAAAGTTCGCGCGAAAAAAAGTTGTCGGGATTGCGGAGAACAGACGCGTGGCACCCAAAGTCATGTTTTGTATGGGAGAGATCAGGTCGACTTTGGTTGTTCGGTGTATGGACAGACCACCCTAGTTAACTCCGGTGGAACCGACATACATAAATTCCGCGGGACTGCCATACCAACGTAATAGGGCGGTCCGGGGTGGCCAAAATCACACCCGGTGCATTCGACTCCATTTCGCAAGGCGAACAACTTTTTTTCGCACGAACTTTTTCGACCGCGGGCACCCCCCCTTCTCCCAAAATTACCTCTGATCAGCCGGTCACGTGACCCGAGTCGACCCTCAGAGATCCATGCTTTGGTCGCGCGATCCCGACTGCTTTCTGCGCATCTACCCTGGCCTCCTGCAAGCCTTCTACGACACACTCTGCACCCTACGCATCACACGGAGCGGCGAACCACTGCCGCACGGTACTTACTACATCCCTGGATACGGCTGGCAGCGCCGCTGAGATGGTGCACCCCTGGCTGCTCCACGTGGAGCTCGCGATGGAGCAGGCGGTCTCCGTCTACGTCAACTTCTTCCTCTACACGCTGGTGGCCTCGTATCTGCACGGCGCGGACTTCGCGGAGACCGTCACCACGCTCCTCGCGACACTGGTGGAGACACCGTTCCTCGCCTTCGGATCGCTGCTGTCCGTGAGCTACGCGCTCGAGTGGCGCATCCACGAGCACCGCAAGCGCGAGGCACTGACACAGGGTCACGATTCGTAGAGACAATACACGTTTCATTGGACTTAGAGTGTGCCCCAATCAATGAAGCTGCGCACGCCGCACAGTTCGTTCTTCTCGTTGCGCACGCCCTGCTTCGTGGTAGACTCGGAGTTCGGCGTGAGCACGCGGATGCCAAAGTTGGCCCCGCTCTCCTTGATCGCCATCGCCATGGGCCGAGACACCACGATGGTCTTGTCAGCCAGCGCCCGAAGGCGTGGGGTGTCTTCGGTGTCGAGCACGGGGCTGGAGTCGTCGTAGACGTTGAACTCCACACCTCCCACCGTTAGGGTTCTCTTGTGGGGCGCATCCGCGGTTTTGGCGCGCAGCACCATTGTGCTTGGGATTGCGAGCACCGAGTCGTCCGCGCGGTAGTAGTGGACCTCGTGGGGCGTGCAATTGATCAACCCCCAGTTGTTCGCGCCGGGTGCCTTCTCGATCCCGTCTCCCGTGTCTTCGGTCACGGGCTGCTTTGCCCCCACCACCGCGTAGAACTCTGGCAGCGGCGCGTCCGCGGCGCGCGCCTTCTTCTGCGGGCGCTCCTCCTCCTCCTCCTCGAGTGCGGGCGCGGGGTGGGCCCCCTCCACCACAGCCGGGGGTTCGGGGCATTCAACAGCGACAGACATGAGGGAAGGGAGAGACAGAGAGAGAAAGAGAGAGGAAAACGAAATTGTGAGGGCCGCGGTAGGAGAGTCGACCCAGTGCGGAGGGGCAGTGGCCACTTAGGCCGTGGCGTTGTTGTCGTCGCTGCGCCGGGGTGGGGGCTTGCGCACGATGGTGCCCTCGCCAAAGACGACGTGTGCGGCGTTGTCGAGCCGCACGCGCAGCAGCTGCACCTGCCAGTCCGTGGGCCGCAGCAGCTCGGCGAGGTGGCTGCGCGCCGCGAAGGCCAGACGCTGCAGATCGGCGGGGGCGTAGGCGGCAGGTACATTGGCCTGGAAGGCGATGTCCTTGAGTGTGTGCGTGGCCTCGACGCCCAGCGCGCGCACCAGCCCGATGCCCAGGCTGAGGTAGAGGTCGCCGAGTCCGCGCGCCGTCATTTGGGAATTTGAATCCCTCAAGGTGCGTGCATTTAGTGTCCGTGGTGCGCAGCCGTGCACACACCTGGTGGGTCGAGCCGTGCCCTGCGTGCGCCAATGGACAACAACGACGCCATTGCGTGGACGTGCCTCGAGTGTGGCCATGACCTGAACCGAGGACCTGAAGGGGCTATCTTACTGTGTACATGCTTCGACCCCCCTCCGCAACACCTCCCGGACGGCATCCTGCAGGCGTGGGCGAGCTGGATTGCGAAACACGGCCGGCGCGTGTCTGTCTCCCCAAACCAATCTGTCCATTGTGCAAGCTGGTACCAACTCGGCAGTCCGACGTTTCGTGCCGCTCCGCTGCTGCCCTGTGAGGGGTCCTTCATCGGGCGTGTCCGTCGTTCCTTCCTTGGCCAACGCGACGCACAGTGCCTGTTCCGCTTTCGGCTGGCCGATCTGACGCAACCCGGACACAGCATGACGGACGTCGTGCTGCTGGTACACGCCCGGACCCCGCTGTGCCTCGACCTCATAGCCTTGATCATCTCCTACCTCGCAGAGGCGTTCGTGGCGGACGCGAGTGCCACCCTCGACTACATCTGCAATTGCCAGATGCGCAAGGGCTGGCGAGGGGTGTCGTGCCCCCCTGTGCTGACCATGCACAACTTCGCGGAATGAACATCCTTTCTTGAGTATGTGTATTCAGGATCGATCGCGCAGGCGCCGCGCCGTGGAGCGTGTCTCGTAGGGGCTTCGGGAGCGACGACGGCCGTTGCGCCGTGGGACGACGACACAATCGCCATCTTCCTCATCGGACGCCTCGCGCCCGATCTCCCGGGACATCGAGACCGTACCCGACTTGGCATCGCAGTCGGGACACCGGTCATCCGCGTGTCCGTCCGTGCACACGTAAGCACCGTTGGCCTCGCATTCGGCGTAGAGCTTGCGGATGCGCCAGTCGTGGTAGGCCTGTTCGTTCCGGTTGTTCACGTACGCGACGAACCAGCGGGCGGCGGAGTAGAGTGCGGTGACGATGCCCCCCGCGCAGAGCAGCGCCAGGAAGAGCCCCAGGAACTCCAACACGCTCAAGTCTGGTTCCATGGGTGGAGTGCGCGCGACGCCGCGGGTCTGCACCGGTACATTTACCCGCGGGACATCCCGCCGGTCGCGCAGACTTCCATTTCCCTATGTCCGAACTCAAGCGCAAGCTGGCGGAGGTCGAGGCGACGGCCACCGCGGCCGAGGAAGAGATCGTGCGGCTGCAGACGAGCTCCAAGCTGGCCCGCAAGGAGGCAGAGCGCCTGCAGCGCGAGCTGGAGATCGAGACCGAGCGCCAGGAGTACGCCGCGGAGCTGCAGAAGCTGCGTGCGTTTGTCGCAGAGATCAAGCGCGAGATTGTGGTGGACCCCCACGGCCGCGTGCTCCGCCTCGCCTTGCTGTTCGACCGAACGCTGCGCGGCGTGGCAGACGTCGACAAGCTGGTGTTCACGCTGCCCATCGGCTGGCCCGACGAGGATCCCCACGCCTACTACGACGACGGCGACGAGCCGTTGTCCGTGGACGAGGCCAAGGACAAGCTCTACGTCAAAGCCACGTGGCGCTGGGACGACGTGCGGGACCGCGTGGCCAAGATCTTCCACGACGGACGGGTCGAGGTGGTGGGCCACAACGACGAGGACCCGAAGGAGGAGGTGTCGTACAACCTACTGACGGACGACCCGGAGGTGTGGATTCGCTTTCTCTGCAACGGCAAACCAGAGCAATGAAACACAGTTCATTCTGTATCGTTCGCCTGGTAGTGAATCTCCGGGAGCAGCGTGAGAAAGCGCTCGACCGCGCGGCGCGAGTTCATGTGCAACGGTCCCCAGCACATGTACGAGAGGTGCGGAACGGCATCCAGAGGAAGGAAGGGCAGGCTGCCCTTGTAGTGGAACTCGCACAAACGAAAGCGGCGCAACATGCGCACCAGTTCGTGCGGGGCATCGTTGCAAAAATCGATGAGTCTGTGCGGCACGGGGTCCGAGATTACCAGGGCAAGGCGTCGGATGCGCGCGGCCAGCGGCAGCCAGTTGGCAAGGGTGTCGATGGTTTCTCTGTGCGAGCGTGTGTCTATGCGCACGCTGATGGTGAAGTTCGAGCGAGGTGCTGCGCGGATCCAAGCAGGCCAGACGGAGGAGGTTTTCGCGTAGATGCGGAGGGATGTCAGACGCGTGCAGAGGGGCAGTGGATTGAAGACGGGAGGCTCAAAGTCGGTGTAGTGCAGGTCCTCCACTTCGCTGAGCAACGTCGCCATCCAGGTGTGGCGGAAGTCGTAGCCCCCACCGGGGAAGAGTGTCAGCTTACGCGGACGAAGCCGTCGATCAGGCTCACTCGTGATCTCGGACAGGCTCAGACACGCCTCGGTGACGAAGGCAGCTTGCTGTGGACCGATCCCGAGATGCTTCAGGGAATACAAGATGTGCCAGCGCACGCCCTGCTGGTACATCCATTCTTTGATGCGCCGGCTGCAGGGCACGAATGTGCGCGGCAGTGCCTCGGGGTGCGAAATCCAACGCATCCAGCGGCGGCAGACGGTGACATTGGCCAGCAGCTCCTCGACGGAGAGAAACGCAAGCGCGGCGCGAAGGATTGCCAGAGGCAGGTGGGCGATCATGGTGTGCAATGCGTGCGTCGGTCACGTGCGTTCCAGTTAAGCCTACGCAACGTGTCACACCCACCTGGTGGGCGTGACCCCTTTGTCCCTGGTGTGGAGAGAGAGAGGGATGGAGGAGCGCCACATTTCCTCACAAACTGGGTCCGCGATGTCCTGTGTGATCTGTGCCTTGCTGCAGCGCCGCCTGGCGCCCGCGCAGAGCGCGCGCGAACTGCTGGCCTTGTTCCGCCAGGATGCCGCCCTGCTCTCGGCACACTGCGCGCGGGTGAACCTGCACATCGGCGCGTGGGCCCGCGGGCGCCATGCGATCGACATGAAGGTGCCCTTCAACCTGGCGGTGGAGGGCGACGCGCTGGTGAGCTTCGCGGGGAAGCTGCGGAAGCTCTGCGAGGATCGTCTCTGGGTGCCGGCGGAGCTGCAGCTCGAGGCGCAGCAGCACGAGTTCCCGCTCTTCCTCTGCGACGGCACCCACCGCGATCTGCTCGCCTTCGCGAACGGGCACCCGCAGATCGTCGTCGCCAAGACGCAGTCGCCCTTCACCAAGCAGATGCTGCTCGACGCGCTGGCGCAGCGCAACGAAGACCACGAGGACAAGCAGCGCCGCAACCGGGCCATCGCCTGGCGCGACTACCTCGACGCCGCGGACGACTGGTACGTGCCCGTGGGCCCCATGCACACCAGTGCGGTGGAGCCGCGGCCGCACGTTGTCGTCGCATGCGAAGGCCAGTGGCACTACTTCCCCACGTCATGGGTCGACGGCCACGCGCGGCTCAAGCTCATTCCCGAGCCGCCGCGCAAAAGCACCAAGGCCGCCCCTCCCCCGCCTCCCACGGTGCGCCTCCCCCCTGACGCGGACGTGATGTTGGCGCATCTGCGGCGCTCTGCCGACACCTTTGAGAGCCGCCTGGGTCCGCAGCCGGAGCTGCGTCGGCTCTGCACTGAACTGGCCGCACACAAGCGCATGCGCCGCGGGGCAGAGTGGCAGACGACCTACGCCACGGCGCGCGCGCTGGTGACACAGACGGCCACGAATCTCAACCGCCGGCTCTACGGGGAACCCACTCTGGCTCCGAAGCCCAAACCAAAGGCCAAGCCCAAGCCCCGTGCACCGAAGGCAGCCCCTTCTCCGCCTAAGACGCCGCCCGAGGTCTTGAAGGTCGCGGAGGATGTGCTGAAGGCCGAACCGGAGCCTCTGCCCATGCCGTCCGCGGAGCCTCTGCTGCCTGCTGTCTGTCGGCTGTGTACGGTCTGGGATCTGCCGCAACTGGGTGACATTCCCGCGTCGGGCGCATTCTCTCTGTTTGCAGCAATGAAGTTCTAAGTCTCACATAACAACTCTCTCTCTCCCTCTCTCTCTCTCTC
>ERZ650311.251-NODE-251-length-37391-cov-15.851216_pt1 | contig 37391 bp, 30 predicted proteins | sample MGYA00376247_ERZ650311 | MGnify/ENA primary metagenome ERZ650311 (study PRJEB26733, sample SAMN07839324) | wastewater metagenome | biome: small river; feature: stream; material: water | place: USA: North Carolina | collected 2016-07-28 ...
ACAAGGCGGGCGACGAAGTGTGGTTCTCGGTGTGGAGCGCCAAGAACAAGGAATCCGCCATCGTCGTCGTGGATGACAAGACCCTGCAACTGAAGGCTGTCATCAAGGATCCGCGCATCGTCACGCCGACCGGCCACTTCAACCTCTACAACACCCAGCACGACATCTACTGATCGTAGCCGACCGCCGCCGACCTGTGCCTGGCACCGGCCGGCGGTTTGTCCACCAAGGAGAGTGCAATGAAATATTCCGCAATGATCGTCGCCCTGCTCGCCACCGCCGCCAGCGGCAGCGCCCTCGCCGACCCGGCCGCCGCGGCCCAGAAGGCCGGCTGCATGGCTTGCCACACGATGGACAAAAAACTCGTCGGCCCGGCCTTCAAGGACGTCGCCGCCAAGTACAAGGGTCAGGGCGACGCCGTGGCCAAGCTCAGCGACAAAGTCCGCAAGGGCGGCTCCGGCGTCTGGGGTCCGATCCCCATGCCGCCCAACCCCGCCGAAAAGATCGGCGACGGCGATCTGAAGGATGTCATCGGCTGGATTCTGAAAGGCTGAAAACAGGCGTCCTCAAGCGCCTCGACAACGGAGCCCCGACGGGCTCCGTTTTTTTGTGCCCGGCGTGCGCATCCTCGTGCGCGGATTCCGAACGGAATTTCCGCCCCAAAACCGGCGCAAGTGCCAAAAACCGCACGAAACGACACCGCGCACCTCAAGTTCGCCGACAACGCGACCGATAACTCCGACGGAATTTTCCGATCGACGATCACACGTATCCGCTGGAGGTTTACCGTGTCTCTCAAGCTGTCTGCCATCGCCTTTGCCGTAAGCAGTGCCCTCCTTCTGACCGCCTGTGGCGGCGGAGGCGGCGGAGGAAGTAGCGCCACCCCGTCAAGCGTCATCTCCGGCACCGCCGCGGCCGGCGCGCCGATCATCGGCAAGGTCACCGTCAAGGACAGCCTCGGCGCCCAGAAAACCGTCGATATCGGCCTCGACGGCAGCTACAGCGTCGATGTCGCCGGAATGACCGCGCCCTTCCTGTTCCGCGCCGCAGGCACCGTCGGCGGGCGCGACGTGGCCCTCGTCTCGGCCGCCACCAGTGCCGACGTGGGCAACACGATCAACATCACGCCCTTCACCGACCTGATCGTGGCCAACATCGCCGGGGTGGCCGCAGAACAATATTTCGCCAGCAACAACCCGAACGCCGCCACCCTCACCCCCGCCGAACTGAGCGCCGCCACCACCACGCTCACCGAGCGCCTCAAGCCGGTGCTCACCGCCATGGGCGTCGCCAGTTCCTTCGATCTGCTGCACACCGCCTTCAAGGCCGACCGCAGCGGCCTCGACGCCGTCATGGACGTGGTCAAAGTCACCGTCGACCCCGCCACCGCCCAGGCCACCATCAAAAACCTGATCACCCAGGCGGAAATCACCGACAACCTGGCCTCCAAGACCGACGCCGGCGCCCTGCCCGCACCCAGCAGCACCGAAGAAACCGCCCTGAAGGCCGCTGTCACCGATCTCGGGCAGATCGACGCCGCCTTCAAGCTCATCAACAGCTACTTCACCACGGGCATTCCCAGCGGAACCGCCCTGACCAACCTGCGCGCCCTGTTCGACCCGGAATTTCTCGATTACGGTCAGAACCTCGACCAGCTCATGAGCACCGACGGCATTCTCAACCCCGAAAACGTCGGCATCGTCCTGTCCAATCCCGTCATTCTCAAACGCTCCGACGACGGCAAGGTCATGTGGGTGCGTTATCACTACAAGAACGCCAACGCCGGCGAAGATGGCTCCGACGTCATGGCCTTCCGCAAGAACACCGCCGGACAATGGCTCGCCCTCGGCAATCGCCAGCTCGGCGACACTTCGATCGTGTCCGTCAACTCGCGCTACCTCTCGAACAACCAGTACATCTACCAACGCAACATCGAGTTCTGGATCGACGACAAGACCAATAACAATGTGCAATACGTCAACATCACCGGCCCGGGCCTGACCGACAGCACCACGGTCGGCGACCGCACGATCAACGGCATCGTCCTGAAGCGCAGTACCAGCGCCCCTGCCTCGCCCTTCGTCCTGCTCAACAAGAACGGGACAACCCAGAACGGATCGTGGATTCCGCTTTGCGAAGACCGGCAGCTCAACCTCAACATCGACTTCTGCATCGACGGCACCCGGCTCGGCACCGACAACGAATACACGGTCACCTATTACAACGCCAACGGCGACAAACTGACCGATCCGCTGGGCGAAGACACCAAGATCGTCGTTCCCCGTCCGCCGGTTTCCAACGCCGAAGCCGAAGCCAACGCCAGCAAGTGGTTTGCCACCTTCACCGCATTCGCGCCGGCCACCTACGCCCAGATCGTGAAGAACAGCAGCATCGTCTACGCCTGGACGCTGCCGAGCGATACCGCCTACGTTCCCAGCCACATCGGCTTCGCGACAAACGACACCTCCTTCAACCTGGATGTGAAGCCCACCGACACCACCCGGACAATTGGCACCTGGAACGCCGACACCTCCCCCAACGGCGCCAACGTCTGGATTCACGTCAAAGGGCCCTACGAGCGGCGCTACGTCACCAGCATCAACTATCCGGGCCTGTAAGCCACGCCCCGCCCAGGCCATCGCCGCCCTGCCCAGCAGGGCGGTTTTCATTTGTGCCGGCACTCCGTTGGCCTTCTTGACACCCATCAATGAACCGCCAGCCGCTGCAACCTACTGTAACGGCGTTGCCCGAAGGAGTTCGTGATGGACCGCTCGCTGTTGCTCCACGTCGCTGTGCTGCTCGGCCTCACCGCCATCGCGGTGGGCACCGCCCAATCCGCCGAAGCGCCCCAGCCCGACGCCGCGCGCCAGAAGGCGCTGGTGCACATGGTTCGTCAGGATTGCGGCTCCTGCCACGGCATGCGCCTGACCGGCGGACTCGGCCCGGCCCTCACCCCCGAGCGGCTCGCCGCCTGGCCGGACGACTCCCTCGTCGCCACCATCATCCACGGCCGTCCCGGTACCGCCATGCCCGGTTGGGCACGCTTCCTGAACGAATCCGAAGCCGGCTGGATCGTCGCCCGCCTCAAACACGGCTTCCCGCCCCTCGACTGACCATGCGCCTCGCAGCCCTGCTCCCCGCCCTCGCCCTCGGCCTTGCCGCCTGCGCCAGCACGCCCCCCGACGCCGTGCGCGGCAGCGGCGATCTCGGCGTCGTCATCGAACGCGCCGCCGGCCGCGTGCAGATCGTCGAACACAGCCACGACAGCCGCCTCGGCACCGTCGCCGGACTCGGTGACCTCTCCCACGCCCACGTCGCCTTCTCCCGCGACGGGCGTTACGCCTATGTCTTCGGGCGCGACGGCGGCCTCACCAAGGTCGATCTGCTCACTCGCCGCATCGCCCGGCGCATCGTCCAGGCCGGCAACTCCATCGGCGGCTCCGTCTCCCAGGACGGCAAACTGGTCGTCGCCCAGAACTACGAACCCGGCGGCATCAAGGCCTTCGACGCCGACACCCTCGAACTGCTCGCCGACGTGCCGGCCGAATACGCCCCCGGCAAGTTCTCCCGCGTCGTCGGGCTCGCCGACGTGCCCGGGCAGCGCTTTGTCTATGCCCTCTTCGACGCCGACGAAATCCGCGTCACCGATTTCTCCGATCCCCGCAAGCCCGTCACCACCCGCTACCCGGCCGGCAAACAGCCCTACGACGGCCTCGTCACCCCCGACGGCCGCTACTTCCTGGCTGGCCTCTTCGGCGAAGACGGCGTCTCGCTGCTCGATCTCTGGAAACCCGAAGCCGGCGTCCGCAAGATCCTCTCCGGCTACGGCCGCGGCGAAGAAAAGCTGCCGGTCTTCAAGATGCCCCACCTGCGCGGCTGGTCGCTGGCGGCCGGGCAAGTCTGGCTGCCCGCCGTCGGCCACCACGAAGTGCTCATCGCCGATGCCGGCAGCTGGGCCGAAACCGGCCGCATCCCGGTCAAAGGCCAGCCGGTGTTCGTCATGGCCCGCCCCGACGGCCGCCAGGTGTGGGTGAACTTCGCCTTTCCGGACAACGAATGGGTGCAGGTCATCGACACCGTCGAAAGGCGCGTGGTGCACACCTTCAGCCCCGGCAAAGCGGTGCTGCACATGGAATTCACCCCCCGCGGCGAGCACGTCTGGCTCTCTTCCCGCGACAGCAACCGGGTCAGCATCGTCGACACCGCCACCTTCGCCGTCATCAAGGAACTCCCCGCCGACGCCCCCTCGGGCATTTTCTTCACTGCGCGCGCCCAGCGGATCGGCTTCTGAAATGATCGCCGCCGACACCCTCGACTTTCGCCTGCTCAACGATTTCCAGCGCGGCTTTCCGCTGCTCGCCGAACCCTGGGCCGCGCTCGGCGAACAGCTCGGCTGCAGCGCCGACGCCGTGCTCGCCCGTCTCGCCGCGCTGCAGGCCGAAGCCAAGATCAGCCGCGTCGGGCCGGTGTTCGCGCCCAACCGCATCGGCGCCAGCACCCTCGCCGCCATGGCCGTGCCGGTGGCCGACCTGCCCCGCGTCGCCGCCCTCGTCAGCGCCTTCGCCGGCGTCAATCACAACTACCGGCGCGAGCACCGCTACAACCTGTGGTTCGTCGCCAGCGCCGCCGACGACAGCGCCCTCGGCCTGCTCCTCGACGCCATCGGCGACGCCACCGGCTGCCCGCCCATCGCGCTGCCGCTGCTCGAAGAATTCCACATCGATCTCGGCTTCGACCTCGCCAATGGCCGCCGCACCCGCCACGTCGTCGGCCCGGCGATGCCCCGCCGCCAACTCGCAGCCGCCGACTGGCGCCTCATCGACGCCCTCCACGACGGCCTGCCGTGGCTCGCCCGCCCCTATCGCGCCATCGGCGAAGCCTGCGGACGAAGCGAAGCCGACGTGATCGCCACCCTCGCCGGCTGGCTCGCCGACGGCACCCTGCGCCGCTTCGGCGTTGTCGTGCGCCACCGGGAGCTCGGCTACCGGGCCAACGCCATGTGCGTCTGGGCGGTACCGGACGACGCGGTCAGCCGCCTCGGCCACACCCTCGCCGGCCACGACGGCGTCAGCCTCTGCTACCGTCGCCGCACGCCCGGCCCCGCCTGGCCCTACAACCTGTTCTGCATGATCCACGGCCAGTCCCGCGCCGCCGTGGAAGCCCGCCGCGCCGAGCTTGCCGCCAGCGTCGGCCTCGACGCCTTCCCGAGCGCCGTGCTCTTCTCCACCGACTGCTACAAGCAATGCGGCGCCCGCTACCGCGCCCCACTGCCCGCCCCGCACGATGGCCAAGCGGGCTTCGCCGCATGAGCGCCCGCACCGCTCCGGCCAGCCTCGACGAACTCGACCGTCGCATCGTCAACGCCGTGCAAGGCGGTTTTCCCATCGTGGACGAACCCTACCGGGAAGTCGCCGAAAGCCTCGGCACCACCGAAGCCGAACTCCTGGCCCGTCTCAAACGCATGCTCGACGCCCGCGTGCTGACCCGCTTCGGCCCGATGTTCCAGATCGAACGCCTGGGCGGGCGCTTCGTGCTGGCCGCGCTGGCCGCGCCGGAAGAACGCTTTGCCGAAGTCGCCGAACGCGTCAACGCGCTGCCTGAAGTCGCCCACAACTACCGCCGGGAACACCGCCTCAACATGTGGTTCGTCCTCGCCACCGAAACCCCCGACGGCATCGAAAAAGCCATCCGCCGCATCGAAGCCGACACCGGCCTGAAGGTTTTCGCCTTTCCCAAACTGCGGGAATTCTTCGTGGATATGAGGCTGAAGGCATGAGCGCCGCCCCCGACGAACTCGACCGCCGCCTGATCATCGCCACCCAGGCCGGCCTGCCGCTGGTGCCGCGGCCCTACGACCTGCTTGCCGAACAACTCGGCGTCGGCGCCGACGTGGTCAAGGCACGCCTCGCCGCAATGCTCGAATCCGGCCGCATCCGCCGCATCGGCGCGGTGCCCAACCACTACGCCCTCGGCTACACCGCCAACGGCATGTCGGTGTGGGACGTGGACGACGCCCGCATCGCCGAGCTTGGCGAAACCGTCGGCCGGCTCGACTTCGTCACCCATTGCTACGAACGCCCCCGCGCCCGGCCCGACTGGCCCTACAACCTGTTCGCGATGGTGCATGGCCACGACCGCGCCACCGTGCTCGCCCGCATCGACGAAATCGCCGCCCTCCTCGGCACCGCCTGCCGCCGCCACGACGTGTTGTTCTCCACCGCGATCCTCAAGAAAACCGGCCTGCGCATCGGCGGCGAGGGCTGAGCGCCGCGGCGCGCCCGCTCAGGCTCCTTCGAGCAGCTTGACCAGCCTCAACACCGCCCGATGGGTCGGCACCGGCGCGCCCTGGGCATCGGCCATGACCAGAAAGGCGCCGGTGATCGCATCGATCTCGGTGCGCCGGCCGGCCAGCACATCCTGCAGCATGCTGGCCCGATTGGCGCCGGTGGCAGTGGCCACCGCCGCCACCCGCGCGTGGGCCGCGGCCTCGTCGAGAAGCAGACCTTCGGCACGCAACACCGGCCACGCCTCGGCCACCAGCGCGTCGAGCAGCCGACGCCGGGAAGGCTCCAGCAGCGCCCCGTTATTCACCCGGAAAATCGCCGCCAGCGGATTGATCGCCAGATTCATCAGCAGCTTGGCGAGACGCGCCGCCGCAATCTCCGGCTCCACCCGGGCGCTCAGGCCAGCCGCCGCCAGCAAGCCGGCCACCGCCTCGAAACCCGGCGGCAGCAGGGTTTCGCCGGCCCCCGACGGCGCCACCCGGGCGCCCTCGCGAAACGCCCCTTCGGTGGTGATCCCCTGCCCCGCCGGCAGCCCGCCGCACACGTCGCGCAATTCCGCCTCGACCAGCCCGTTCTGCAGCGACAACACGCCCCGCGGCTGCATCGCCAGCGCGGTGCGCGCGGCACTGGCGGTGTCGTAGGTCTTGACGAGGAGAATCGCCCACTCGGCTTCCGGCAGATCGTCCGGGCCGAAGGCATCCGGCCGGAACAGCTGCCCGCCCACCGTCACCCCGGCGCGCAGCTCCGCCGCCCGCGCGGCAGTGCGCGCCACCACCGCCACCGGGCCAACCGCCGCCAGCCGCGCCGCGAAGTTCAGCCCGAGCGCGCCGGCGCCGACGATGGCAAGGGGGTAGCGGCGGGCGGCGGGCGTCATGGCTGCGCTCCGGAAACGGTGAGCCGCCGGCCCTGCTGAACCAGGCTGAAATGCCTCAGCACGTTCATCCCGAGCAGCGCGGTGTCGCCGATGCCCGGCATCACCGCCACCTGCGCGTTGCGCACCTCGAAAGCCCCGAAGCGCAGCGACGGCACCCGCGCGACGCAGCCTTCGGCGGGGCCGTTGGCGGTGTGGAAGGTCTCGCGCCGGCAACAGCCCGGCTCCGACGCCGCGCTCAGGTCGAAACCGATCGCCGGGCATTCGCGGATGCCGATGCGCTCGCCCAGGCTGTGCGGAATCGAAGTGAGGCTGGCGCCGGTATCCACGATAAAACGGGTCGGTTCGGAGGCCACCCACCCGGCCACCTCGTAATGCCCGCTGCGCCCAAGGCCAAGTTCCAGCGCCGCACCGTTATGCACCTCGACCGCGGTGCTGCCCCGCGAGGCCGACAGCCAATGACTGGCGGCGACGCTGCCCAGCGCGAAGAACGCCGTCCAGAACAACGCCGGCCACAACCAGCCGCTCGACGGCGCGTCCGCCAGCGGTGGCGCATTCACCGTCAGACGCCCTTTCACGCTGCCCAGTCGCCGCGCTTTCTCCCGCTCCGGGAGCGTGAAGCGCCGCGCCGCCCGCCTGCGCTGATCTTCCCGGTCATCCATCGAGATCGCTCCTTGGTGTCATCGATAATCCCGCGGGGCGGCAGCCCGCAAGGCCGCCGCTCAATTCGCACTTCCTTCGGCCGGCGCCGGTGCCTCGGCGGGCGCGGCCTCGGAAGGCGCAGCCGGGGCCGGCACCGGCGGAATCGGTTCGTCCGGCGGCGGCATGGCCGGCATCGGCGGCGCCGGTTCCGGCTCGGAGATGCGGCGCAGCGGCGGCTCCGGCGCGGGCGCGGGTTCGGGCCGGGCGAACAGGCCCGTCAGCCAGTTCCAGCCGCGCGCCAACAGCCCCGGCTCTTCCTTCGAGACGAAACGCGCCTTCGGGTCCACCAGCCGGTTGGCCAGCGCGTAATGGAAGGCGTCGCCGACGATGGGCAGCGCGCTCCGCGCGCCCTGCCCCCAGTAGTCGCTGCGCAGGGTGATCCGGTTGTCGTTGAAGCCGACCCAGGCGCCGGCCACCAGTTGCGGATGCATCAGGATGAACCAGCCGTCGGTGTTGTCCTGGGTGGTGCCGGTCTTGCCGGCGAGGTCGCCGCGCAAACCGAACTGGCTGCGGATCGCCGCGCCGGTGCCCCGATCCACCACCCCGCGCATCACGTCCAGCAGGGTGTAGGCGGTGGCCGGGCGCAGCGCCGTCTCGGGCGCGACGGGGGCGAATTCCTCCAGCACCTTGCCGTGGCTGTCTTCCACGCGGGTGATCAGCACCGGCTCGATGTAGCCGCCGCCGTTGGCGAGGGTGGCATAGGCCGAGACCATTTCCTTGAGCGTCACCGGGCTGGTGCCAAGGGCCAGCGACGGCACTTCCTCCAGTGGGCTCTGGCGCACGCCCATCGCCTTGGCGAGCTTGGCCACCCGCGCCGGCCCCACCTTCTGCATGAGTTGCGCGGTGATGCGGTTGCGCGAATACACCAGCCCGTCGCGCAGGCTCATCGGCTTGCCGCTGGGCGTGGATTCGTCGTCGGGGCGCCAGATCTCGCCGTTCCCCAGCGGGATTTCCACCGCCTGATCGACAATCGTATCGGCCGGGCTCATGCCCTTGTCGAAGGCCGCGCCATACACGAACGGCTTGAAGGTCGAGCCCGGCTGACGGCGGGCCTGCTGCACGTGATCGAACGGGTCCTGCACGAAATCCCGGCTGCCCACCCAGGCGCGCACCTGCCCGTCCCGCGGATCGATGGCCACAAAGCCGGCTTGCACCCGCGTCTTGTCCCGGCGCAGCGCTTCGATGAACGCCCGGTCGGCCCGCAGGCGCTTGAGCGCCTCGTCCGGCGTCTGCCCGGCCGCCACCGCGGCGCGGAATTCCTTCGACTCCTGCACGAAGGCGTCCACCAACTCCGGGCTGCCCGCCCAGCCCTTGCCCCCGCCCCAGGCCCGATCCGCGAGCCCCTGCAACTGGTTGCCGCGCCGCACCACCGCCTGGGTCGCCTGGGCCTGCAGGCGCGAATCCAGCGTGGTGCGCAGCACCAACCCGTCGGCGTAGATGTTGTAACCATGACTGTCGGCCCAGGCGATCAGCCATTTGCGCAGTTGCTGGGCAAAGTGCGGGGCCGGGCCGGGCGCCTCGAGCTGACGCTCGAAATCGATGCGCAGCGGCTTCTTTTGCAGCACCGCCAGCCGCGCCTCGCTGAGCTTGTCGTGGCGGGCCATCTGCGCCAGCACGATGTTGCGCCGCGCCACCGCCCGCTCGGGATTGAGCACCGGGTTGTAATAGCTGTTGCCCTTGAGCATGCCGACGAGGGTCGCGCTCTCCAGCACGTCCAGGGTGCGCGCCGGCTTGTCGAAATACGTCCGCGCCGCCATCTCGATGCCCCAGGCGTTGTAAAGAAACGGCACCGTGTTGAGATAGGTTTCGAGGATTTCATCCTTCGAATACAGCGCCTCGATCTTGAACGCGGTGATCGCCTCCTTGAGCTTGCGCGTCAGCGTCGGCGCGCGGCCGATCTCGTCCGGAAAAAGATTGCGCGCCAGCTGCTGGGTGATCGTCGAGCCGCCCTGCTTGTCGCCCGAGAAGGTCCGCAGCATCGCCCCGCCCAGACGGTAGAAATCGATGCCGTGGTGCGCGTAGAAGCGGTGATCCTCGGTGGCGATCAGGGCCGCCGTCACCTGCGGCGAAATCTCCGCCAGCGTCACCCACTCCCGATTCGCCCACTTGAACACCGCCATCTCCCGCCCGTCCGCCGACATCACCCGCGCCGGCTGCTCCACCTTGGCCTTGCGGATGTCCCGGATGCCCGGCGTGAACGGGATCAGAACGAGGGAATAGACAAGCAGCAAGGCCGGCGGCGCCGCCAACGCCAACGCGATGCCGCGGCGGGTGGGATGGCGAAGGCGGGCAGTCAGTCGCTCGAACAAGGCGACGGCTTGAGGCGGCAAGTGGGGAGCAGACATGCTGAACGACAGAGCTGAAGCGAAGGACTGCTTTTAGCACATCTTGAAACGGGGCTCGATGGGAGAAGGCGCTGGGGACCGCGGAGAGTTGTCCAGAACCGTAGTGTGGATGCAGCAAGCGGAACGGCGGCGACCGGCCAGGAGTGGAAATTCGTTCTTTCAGGAGAGCCGTCACTTGAACGGCTGCAACTCGCTGAAAACTGCCGGAAGGCCTGCGGAAGGACCTCGGCCAAACCGGCCAGACGAGCTGGCATCTCCCAACGGCAGTTCCCAGCAAAGAGCTGCCGGTGACAGTTGCATTGCACTTGCAAGCAGCCCGCGTTTGTCTATGTTTAATAAATGAAATGATGACAGACTCGTTTCGGCCAGGAGATGTCTTTTAAGAAAAGACCAGATAGCGGACCTTGGCTCTGTTCGTATGATTGTTAATTGATAAGGAGATCGGCATCAGATAATCTCCGTGTCATTATAAACATTACGAATTGACAAATCGTGTCCGTATCATTAGTAATGACCCGGACGTTTCTGCTTGTGCATAACTGTTATGCCGAAGGGTCTTTCCACGGCTCCATCTATTTAAGGAGGGTTCAATGAAAATCGTTCTAAGAATATTGCTCTTGCTGTCCGTTATCGTCGCGCCGGCCAGCAACGCAGCCGACCCAGACCCAAAGAATCCGCAACCCAGTCAACCTATTCAAGCCTTTCTTACTTGGCGGGATTCAGTAGGTCTAAAGAATACGTTTTCTTATAAAGGTGAGGAGCGGCAAGAAAACACTTTCGCTTTGACGTTATATGGTGGAAACATCGAGAACGTTTTAGGTGTACAGAGCGCAGATGCTCTGTACACCAACTTATTTACAAAACTTCTTACGTTTCTGGACGTCAACCCAGCGAACATTGAGCTCAGGGTTGAGATTCGTGACGGTGGCTACTGTAATGCCGCCATTGTTCGAAAGACGATAAAGCTTAACTCCAAAGGCATCGCCATTGTCAGGAAGAAAATTAAAGATCCCCAAGGAAGAATGTGCGCTCTCAACTTCGAGGCTATTCGGCGTTACGAAGAAGCGACAAAGAAGGCGGCAAATGACGCGAGTTCAAGCACTCCAAATCTGGCGCCAATGCAGAGCAAGGTGGGCATTTCTGCGAATATTATTCAATCTAGGCTTACCGAAAAATACACAAAGCGTGGAGCAAGCATTCTTGTCACTGGCAAGACGGACAATTGGCTCTCAATTGTTGTTCGAAAACTTCGAGATGAGGTTTTAACCGGAAGGAAGTATTGGGAGCGAGTGCAACTTTTCGTTTTCCTAGAGCCATTGGAAAACGCAACCCGAGTACGGCTCATTGTAGATGGGAAGTACGCGGCAGGATTGGCTCCACCAGATGATCTAGGGCACATCGATATGGAGCCGACCTATACAGCCAATCTTTCCGAATATGGCCAGGCCCTGGTTCTTTATATCTCCGAGGTTGAGTAAAATGACAGAAAACAAACTTCGTGATTACATAGGGATATTCCTAATAACCGCTAACCTTCTCGTGGTTGGTGTGGCACTAACGCTGTATTTCCTTGGGGGGTTCTTGTTCGAAGAGGTAACAACGACCATCGCACTTATTGTGCCAATGTTTAGCGTGTACACAACCGCAATTATCAAATCAATCGTTGCCCACCGACGTCAGTCCAGTGACTCAAGCGCCAAAGTAACGGCCTCCTACGTCTTCATCGTTTGGATATTTCCGGTGGTGTTCACAGCGTACCTCATATCTCTTGTTTTGCTTAAGTCCTTCAATATAGGATTCAGTTCATTTGAGCAGTTCAAGGCATTTCTCATCGCGAGCGAAACGATCTTTGGAACATACATCGGCACCGTCTTAAGCTCTATGTTCCATATAAAACAAGAACTTCATAAGGCTAACAACCCGAAAGGAGATAAGGCATAACCCAGCAGTTAGCCGGACCTGCGCAAAAAACTGCGCAGGCCGGTTACTTCCACGTTCCTCGACGTCCGCTTCTCGCAACCATGTACTTCCGCTTAGGGTCGGTTCCAGTCGAACAGCCTCCTGGAAATCTGTCGTTGAGTCTTGGAGTTGTCTGAGCGACAGCTGAGTACCACGCAGCTGCCACTCCTGCATGGAATATGAACGTCGACAATGGCCGACGACTTGCCAGTGAGCAGTCGTCTTGAACGGCCGGCCTACTCTGTCTTCAGCCGTTGCCCCCTGGATACCTCCAACGTCCGCACCGGGTCGAAACCCGCCATTTCCAAGCGGGATGGCACCATGCCTTTTAATCCCCCACCGCCCCATCGCCAACCATTCCCTCACCCCATCCCCAACACCGCCGCGCCCTGCAATTCGCCCCGTCTCAGCCTTTCCAGCGCCTCATTCGCTTCCTCCAGCCGGAAGGCCGTTACCGAGGTATGCACCGGCACTTTCGGGGCGAGGGCGAGGAAGTCGAGGCCGTCCTGGCGGGTGAGGTTGGCGACCGAGCGGATCGATCTTTCGCCCCACAGATCGGCATAGGGAAAGGCCGGGATGTCGCTCATGTGGATGCCGGCGCAGACCACGCAGCCGCCTTTTTCGAGGTGGCTCAGCGCGGCGGGAACAAGGGGGCCGGCGGGGGCGAAGATGAGCGCGGCGTCGAGGTGTTCGGGCGGCATCTGGCTGGCGTCGCCCACCCAACTGGCGCCGAGCTGGCGGGCGAAGTGCTGGCTTTCGGTGTCGCCGGGGCGGGTGAAGGCGTAGAACGGGCGGCCCTGGTGTTTGAGCACCTGGGCGACGATGTGGGCGGCAGCGCCGAAGCCGTAGATGCCGACCTTGTGCGTGTCGCCGGCGAGGCGCAGGGCGCGGTAGCCGATGAGGCCGGCGCACAGCAGCGGGGCGAGTTCCAGGGCCGAGGGCAGGGCGGCGCTGGCGGCCAGTGGAAAGCAGTAGCGGGCATCCGCGACGGTGTAGTCGGCATAGCCGCCATCGATCTGATAGCCGGTGAAGCGGGCGGAATCGCAGAGGTTTTCGCGGCCGCCGATGCAGAAGTGGCAGGTGCCGCAGGTCCAGCCGAGCCAGGGCACGCCGATCCGCTGGTCGGGGGTGAAACCGCTCACGCCCTCGCCCAACGCGACGACGCGGCCGACGATTTCGTGGCCGGGGACGATGGGCAGGCGCGGGTCGGGAAGCTCGCCGTCGATCAGGTGCAGGTCGGTGCGGCACACCCCGCAGGCTTCGACGCGAAGCAGTATCTGACCGGGGCCGGGGCGGGGCACCGGGCGGATTTCGAGGCGCAGGGGCTCGCCGGGGCGGTGCAGGACCATCGCGCGCATGGTGGCAGGGATCGCTTGGCTCATTGGGATTCTCCCGATTCGGGTGGGGCCAGCCGGCGGCGGGCCAGGAATTTACGCAGTTCTTCGACGGCGAGCATGCCGGCCGCCCACGGCAGCAGGAACAGCCACACGTCCAGCGGCAGCGGCGCGGTGCCGAAGAGCTCGTTGCCCCACGGGGTGTAGGCGATCGCAATCAGCAGGCCGGCTTCGAGGGCCACGCCCCAGCCGATCAGCGGATTGCCGCCGAGGCCCGTCGAGAAGGCGGAGCGCAGCGTGCTGCGGCACAGGAAGACGTTGACGATCTGCAAGAGCACGATGGCGGCGAGGCTGGCGGTGGTGGCCTGACGGTAGAGCGGATCGGCGGCGGCCAGCTCGGTGCCGTAGGTCCAGCCGCCCGCGTTCAGCACATGGAAGAACGCCGCCAGCACCGCGGCGGCTTCAAACACGCCGAGGAAGAGGTAGGCGCGCAAGGCCACGGCCGTGCTGAGCAGACGTTCCTTGCGGGATCGGGGCGGGCTGCGCATCAGTTGCGGGTCGCCGCGCTCGACGCCGAGGCCCAGCGCGGTGAGCGAATCGGTGCCCATGTCGATGGCCAGCGCCTGCACCGGGGTGAGGGGCAGCGGGATGCGGAAGATGGCGAAGGCGAGGGTGGGAATCAGCTCGGCCACGTTGTGCACCAGCACGTAGGTGAGGAACTTGCGGATGTTCTGGAACACCGCGCGGCCTTCTTCGATGGCGTTGACGATGCTGGCGAAGTGATCGTCGAGCAGCACCATGTCGGCGGCTTCCTTGGCCACGTCGGTGCCGCTCCTGCCCATCGCGATGCCGATGTGGGCGGCGCGCAGGGCCGGGGCGTCGTTGACCCCGTCGCCGGTGACCGCCACCACCTGGCCCTTGGCCTTGAGGGCTTCGACGATGCGCATCTTCTGGTCGGCAGCGACGCGGGCGAAGAGAATTTCCGGTGCGTCCAACGCCAGTTGCAGCTGGGCCGGGTTGAGCCGGCGCAGCTCGGCGCCGGTGACGACGCTGGGCGCCGGACCGCGCACCAGGCCGATCTGGCGGCCGATGGCGAGGGCCGTACGCGGGTTGTCGCCGGTGACCATGATGAGCCGGATGCCGGCCGCGTGGCAGGTGGCGATGGCGGCGTCCACGCCGGCCCGCGGCGGGTCGGAAATGCCGACCAGGCCGCATAGGTCGAGCGCCTGCTCCTCGCTGCCCGGCGGGCAATCGGCCGGCAGGCGGCGGGCGGCGAGGGCGATCACCCGCAGGCCGGCTTCGGCCATGTCGTCCTGGGCGCGCTGGAGGCGGGCGCGGATGGCTTCGTCGAGGGGCTGCGGGCCGTCCGCCAGCAGGATGCGGTCGCACAGGGGCAACACGCTTTCCGGCGCGCCCTTGCAGAGCAGCAGCGGGCCGGCGACATCCGGATAAAGCACCGACTGACGCATGCGTTCGGAGTCGAAAGGCCACTCCTCGCTGCGCACGGGCGGCGCCGGCGCGAAGGCTTCGCTCATCTCGACGAGGGCGATTTCCAGCGGATCGCCGTCGAAGCGACTATGGCCGTCCGCGCGGGTTTCGGTCAGGTCCTGGCAGCCGCGGGCAACCCGGAAAAACAGCGGGTGGGCGGCGACAAGATCGGGGCGGGCGGCCAGTTCAGCCGCATCCAGCGCCGCCAGGCCCAGCACCACGCGGCTGGCGCGCATGCGGTTTTCGGTGAGGGTTCCGGTTTTGTCGGTGCAGATCGCGGTGACCGAGCCGAGGGTTTCGACCGAGGGCAGGTGGCGGATCAGCACGTTGCGGCCGGCCAGACGCTGGGCGGCGAGGACCAGCGAGAGCGTCAGGGTCGGCAGCAGGCCTTCGGGCACCAGCGCGATGATGATCCCCAGCGACAGGATGGTGTCGCGCCAGAACGGCACGCCGGCCACCCGCCCGACCGCGAAGAAGGCGGCGCCGATGCACAGCGCCAGAATCGCGATGCTGCGGCTGAGCCGGGCGATCTCGCGGCGCAGCGGCGAATCCTCGCCGCCGGCGCTCTGGGTGAGATGGGCGATGCGCCCGAATTCGGTGTGGGCGCCGGTGGCGAACACCACCGCACGGCCCTGCCCGGACACGACCGAGGTGCCCGCCAGCAGGATGTTGCGGGCATCCAGCACCTGCTCTTCGGCGGACGGCGCGGCGTCGCAACTGCGCGGACGGGATTCGCCGGTGACGGTGGCGCGGTTGAGGCGCAGCCCGAACGCCTCGATCAGCCGGCAATCGGCCGGCACGTTGTCGCCCTGGGCGAGCAGCACCACGTCGCCCGGCACCAGCGCTTCGGCCGCCAGCCGGGCCACCGTGCCGTCGCGCAGCACTTCGCACTGCTGCGGCAGCAAGCCCTGCAGTGCGGCCAGGGTGCGTTCGACGCGCACTTCCTGCCAGAACGAGAACAGCCCCGAGACCAGGATCACCAGCACCACCGCCCAGCCGACCCGGGCCATGCCCTGACTGGGGTCGAACCAGTCGGCCAGAAACGCCAGCCCGGCGGCGATCCACAGGATGATCGAAAAAAGGTGGGTGAATTCCTTCAGCAGACGCAGCCACGCGGCTTCCCGCGCCAGCGGCTCGACCCGGTTCGGGCCGTATTCCGCCAGCCGCGCCGCCGCCTCTACCGACGCCAGCCCCCGCGCCGAACTGCGCACGCTGGCGAGAGCTTCGGAAACGGGGATTTGATGGAGTTTCATGGCGGACAGGGCAGAACCAAACCGGCCAAACGATACTTTACGACCGGGCGATGCCGGCCGGAAAGATATCGGGCCAATGCTTTACCATTTCTAAATCCAGATATAGATTGGAATCAAGTCAGGCATCATGCAGCCCTCCAGCGAAAGGCCCCTCCTGTTGAGAACGAACTACATCCTCATCGATTACGAGAATGTTCAGGTCAAATTCCTGGATCGCCTGCAGAACGAACAATTCAAAGTATTGATTTTTTTGGGACCGACCAATACCAAACTGCCGGTAGATTTGGTGCTGTCGGTCCAGCGTCTGGGCGACCGAGCTCAATACATTCTCCTCGAAGCCCCCGGTCCCAACGCACTGGATTTTCACCTCGCCTATTACATGGGCGTCCTGTCCTCCAGCGATCCAACCGCATACTTCCACATCATTTCGAAAGACACGGGATTCGATCCGTTGATCCAGCACCTCAAGAGCCGAAAGATTTTTTCTGCCCGCTCGATTTCGATAGATGACATTCCCTGCTTCAAAGCGGCAACACTGCCTGCGAACAACGGTTCCAGCGCGCTTTCGGCAGCACCGACGCCCGAAAGCCTGTTCCGTCCGGTGCTCGAACACCTCGTCAAGAGCAAAGCTTCGAAGCCGCGTACGATAAAAACACTCAAAAGCACCATCCAGGCCAAATGCGGCAAGGAGCTTCCTGCGGAACTCATCGACAAGGTATTCGCCCTGCTGCTCAAGAAGGCTTATGTGCTGGTAGATGGCACCAAGGTCAGTTACGCACTGCCGACAACCCCAGCACCGCAGGATTCCCCATGAACGCGGAGGCCGGCCACGACACCCTTGCCGTTCCCGGCGGCGCGCCGATCAAGCTATGGACCCGCGGCGTGCCCGTCGAGGAGGCGGCCCGCCAGCAGTTGATGAACACCGCCCGCCTGCCTTTCATCTTCCACCACCTGGCGGCGATGCCGGACGTGCATCTGGGCAAAGGCTCCACCATCGGCAGCGTGATCCCGACCGTCGGGGCGATCGTTCCGGCCGCGGTGGGCGTGGATATCGGTTGCGGCATGATGGCCGCGCGCACCTCGCTCAGCGCCGCCGACCTGCCCGACAACCTGCACGCCCTGCGCAGCGCCATCGAGGCCGCCGTGCCCCACGGCAAAACCTTCGGCAAGCGCGACGCCGGCGCCTGGGACGAGGCGCCGGCCGGCGTCGATGCCGCGTGGCGCGAACTGCTCGGCGGCTTCCGGCGCATCGCCGACAAATATCCGCAGCTCGAACGCACCAACAACCGCCTGCACCTGGGCACCCTCGGCACCGGCAACCACTTCGTCGAGGTGTGCCTCGACGAAGCCGGACAGGTGTGGTTCATGCTCCATTCGGGTTCCCGGGGCGTCGGCAACGCCATCGGCACGCTGTTCATCCAGCTCGCCCAGGACGACATGCGCCAGCACCTTGCGAATCTGCCGGACCGGGATCTGGCCTATTTCAAGGAGGGCAGCCGCCACTTCGACGACTATGTCGAGGCGGTGGGCTGGGCACAGGATTTCGCCCGTCACAACCGGGCATTGATGATGCGGAACGTCGTCGCCGCCGCCCGGCGGATTGTCGCCAAGCCCTTCGTGGCCGACGTGGAGGCGGTCAATTGCCACCACAACTACGTGCAGCGGGAAACCCATTTCGGACATGACATCTTCGTCACCCGCAAGGGCGCCGTCGCCGCCCACCGGGGCCAGCTCGGCATCATCCCCGGCTCGATGGGCGCCAAGAGCTACATCGTGCGCGGCCTCGGCAACGAGCAAGCCTTCTGCTCGTGCAGCCACGGCGCCGGCCGCACCATGAGCCGAACCCAGGCCAAGAAAGTTTTCACCGTTGCCGATCAGGTGCGCGCCACCGCCGGCGTCGAATGCCGCAAGGACGCCGGGGTGATCGACGAGATCCCGATGGCCTACAAGGACATCGACGCGGTGATGGCGGCCCAGTCCGACCTGGTGGAAGTGGTGCACACCCTGCGTCAGGTGGTCTGCGTGAAGGGGTGAGCGGGGTAAAATCCGCCCCGCACTCAACCGAACCGAACGTCTTTCAGGGTCATCCCCGCGATGCGACAGCCTTTGCAGCACGCCGCCAACCGCCGCACGGCGCCCGCCCGATGAGCGCCGGCGTATCCGCCGGCCCGCTGCTGGCCGGGGCGCTGGTGCTGGCCGCAGTCGGGGCCAGCTTCGCCTACCTCGACATGCCCCTGGGGGCGCTCTTCACGCTCAGCGCGGCCCATGAGGCGGCGGACTTCGTGCGGCGCTTCTTTCCGCCCGACCTGTCGCCGGACTTCCTCGCCAAAGTCGGTTTCGCCGCCCTCGAAACCTTGGCCATCTCCCTGGTCAGCACCCTGCTGGCAGCCCTGGCCGGCGCCGCGCTGGCGTTGCCGGCGGCCGGGCGTCAGGGGCGACTGGCACGGTCGGCAGCGCGTTTCATCCTCAACCTGCTGCGCTCGGTGCCCGAGCTGGTGTGGGCGACGCTGATGGTGCTGGCCGCCGGCCTCGGCCCTTTCGCCGGCACGCTGGCGCTGGCCTTGCACACCACCGGGGTGCTCGGCCGGCTGTTCGCCGAAGCCCTCGAAAACACGCCACCCGCGCCCGCCGAAGCGCTGGCAGGCAGCGGCGCCCCGGCGCTGGCGAGTTTTCTGTACGGCACCCTGCCGCTGGTCGCCTCCCAGTGGCTGGCCTACGCGCTGTATCGCTGGGAAATGAACATCCGCATGGCGGCGATCCTCGGCTTCGTCGGCGCCGGCGGGCTGGGCGCGCTGCTCTACTACAGCCTCTCGCTGTTCCAGGAAGCCCAGGCCAGCACGGCGATCCTCGCGATGCTGGCGATGGCCATCGCGGTGGACGGGGCGAGCGCCTGGGTGCGGCGGGCGATGGCCGACTAGGGCCGCCCTCGCGGCTGAAGTTCGGCGCGGCGGTGCCGTCAACGCCTGGAGCTTGCCCTCCGATGGCCCGATGTCGGCGCGGGCGGGCCTCGACCGTACCATTCCGTCATTCCCTGCGAGCGCCTCTCCATGAACCCGCACCAAACCTACTCCGGCACGCTTCCGGCCTGCCTCCTGACGGCCGCGCTCAGCATCGCCGCGGCAACGCTTCCGCCACACCTGGCCACCCCGTGCGCCGCGACGGCGGCCTTGCTGGCGGCGGTCGCCGGCGCCCTGCACTGGCGGTGCGTGAAATCCTGCGCCGACAACAGCCGGGTGGCCGCCATCGAGAGCCGGCTGACCAAGACGCAGATGGAAGCCGACATGCTGCGCGAACGCTTGCAACGCGCGGAAAACACCGCCGCGAGTCCGTCCGACGACCCCCAGTTGCGCTCCAGGCTGCAACAACTCGAACAGGCGACGGGCGATGCCGCGCGTCTGACCGGCGACTTGGGCAATCTGATCGCCCAGGTCATCGCCGACATGGGCGTTGCCAACGGCCTTGCCCGCGCCAGCGGCGAAAAGGTTGCCGCCGGACACGGCCTCATGATCCAGGCTCGGGCCGAGATCGTGAAGCTGGGCGCCACGCTGCAACGCGCCGCGGACGATCTGGCCATCCTGAACCAGCAGTCGGCGCGGATCGGCGACATCGTGGGTTCGATTACCCAGATTTCGGAGCAGACCAACCTGCTGGCCCTCAACGCGGCCATTGAAGCCGCCCGCGCGGGCGAAGCCGGGCGCGGCTTCGCGGTGGTGGCCGACGAAGTGCGCAAGCTGGCCGAGCAGGCCCGCACGGCCAGCACCCAGATCGGCCAGATCGCCAAGGATCTGCACGTGACCTCACAGGATGCCGCGGAAGCCGTGGCGGCAACCGGCCAGACCGTCGACAGCGGGCTGTCGGTGGCAGACCGCGCCCAGGCCGCAATGGCCGAAGTCCAGTCCGGCGCGAAGCGGCGCGTCGAAGTCGTCACCCAGGTTTCGGACGCCATCCACCGCCAGCACGCTATCTGCGACGAGATTCTGTCGGCGCTGTCGCGCGCCTGATCCGCGCCGCGGGCGGCCCCGACGTTGAATAAACCGGCGGAGACCGCTAAGGTCTGGGGGCTGGCCATCGGCAATGACCGGGGCCGGCCGCCGCAATAACCGACGGGCGTCCGCACATCCGCCCGGCCTCCAACCCGCCAGCCAGCGTGCCGACGACCCTGCCCATGCCCAGACTCGATCGAATCCGCCACACCCCTCGCCGCCGCCGGAGCGCCCGCTGATGCTCTGGGAGGCGCTCGGCGCGGCCCGCGATCTCGGGCGGGTGCATGACATCGCGGCGGTGCTGATCCGCTACGGCTTCGGCGATCTGGTGCAGCGGCTGGGCATGGCGCAGGCGCTGGAGCGGGCCGGCAAGGTGCTGCACCTGCACCTCAACGGGCCGCAAGACGTGGCGCGGCTGGAACCCGCGGCACGGGTACGCCGGGCGCTCGAAGAACTGGGGCCAACCTTCGTCAAGCTGGGGCAGATCCTGGCGACCCGGGGCGATCTTTTTCCGCCGGAATGGATCGCCGAATTCGGCAAGCTGCAGGATGCGGCGCCGGCGGTGCCCTTCGCCGACATCCGTGCCCAACTGACCGAAGACCTGGGCGAGGCGCCCGAAGCGGTGTTTGCCGAACTCGACACCGCGCCGCTGGCCGCCGCCTCGCTGGCCCAAGTGCACCGGGCGCGGCTGGCCGACGGCACGGCGGTGGTGCTCAAAGTGCGGCGGCCGGGCATCCGGCCGGTGATCGAGGCCGATCTACGTCTGCTTGGCCGTCTGGCCGAGATCGTCGAGGCCGAAGCGCCGGACCTGCGCCGCTACCGGCCGCGGGAGATCGTCCGCCAGTTCGCCCAATCCCTGCGCCGGGAGCTGGATTTCTCGGCCGAAGGGCGCAACGCCGAACGCATCGCCGCCAGCTTCGCCGACCACCCGGAAATCGTCGTGCCGCGCATCCACTGGCAATGGACCGGCGAACGGCTCAACGTGCAGGATTTTCTCGAAGGCATTCCCGGCCGTAACGTGGCCGCCCTGAACGCCGGCTTCGACCGTCGCCTGCTGGCCCGGCGCGGGGCCACGGCGGTGCTGAAGATGATGCTGGAAGACGGCTTCTTCCATGCCGACCCCCATCAGGGCAATGTTTTCTATCTGCCGGACAACCGCCTGGGCTTCATCGATTTCGGCATGGTCGGGCGCCTGCCGGAACAGCGCCGCTACGAAGTGGCGGAACTCTTGCACGGCCTGGTGGACCGCAACGCCGGCATGGTGGCCGGCGTGTTGCTGGGCTGGAGCAGCGCTACCGAAGGCGACGACGCCGCGCTGCGCGACGAGATCGAGCGGTTTGTGGACGAATACCACGGCGTTCCGCTCAAGCAGCTCGATTTCGGGGCGATGCTGGCCGACATGGTCGGCATCCTGCGCGAACACGGACTGGCGCTGCCGCCCGATCTGGCGCTGATGTTCAAGGCCTTCATCACCCTCGAAGGCCTGGGCAGCCAGCTCGATCCGGATTTCGACATCGCCGCCGAAGCCGCGCCTTTTCTCAAGCAGGTGCTGGTCGCCCACCATTCGCCGGAAGCCCTGGCCCGGCGCGGCTGGAGCGCGCTGACTTCGGCAGTCGATCTGCTCGCCGGGCTGCCCCACGACCTTGGCCGGCTGCTGCGCACCGCGCGCCGCGGCACCCTGCGGGTGGAAGTGGAAGTGCCGCCGCTGAAGGCTTTCGGCGACCGCCTCGACCGCGCCGCCAGCCGGCTCACCATCGGCATCGTCACCGCCGCACTGATCGTCGGCTCGTCGATCGCACTGACTGTGGATCGCGGCAATTCGACCTCCACCGTCGGCCTTCTCGGCTTCATCGGCGCGGTGTTGGGCGGGCTGTGGGTGCTGGTGTCGGTGTGGCGCGGCGGGCGGTAGGTCGAGCCGGGAAAAGCCCGTTTGAAGTTCGGCCGGGATTCGTCCCCGACGCGTGAATGAGCTCGCCCGCGACGGGCAGCGCCGGCTTCATCCCGGCCCGAACGGCCGCCCGGCTTGCGTGGGCCGGACGGCGCTCGAACCCTGGCGCGATCAGCCCTCGCCGCCGCCGGTGTAACGGCGCGCATAGCGGCGCCCCAGGCTGGTCAGGATCTCGTAACCGATGGTGCCGGCGCGGGCGGCAATCGCATCCACGCCATTCAGCGGATCGGCCAGATCGAGCAGCCCACCCTCGACGATCCGCCCTTCCGGTGCATCGGTGATATCGACAATCAAGGTATCCATCGAAATATTGCCGATCAGTGGCAGCGGGAGGCCATCGCAACAGGCGATGCCGCGGTTGCTCAGGCTGCGCGGGTAGCCGTCGGCGTAGCCCACCGCCAGCGTAGCGAGGCGCGAGTGGCGGGTTGCGGTCCAGGTATGGGAATAGCCGACCGCCGTTCCGGCGGCGACGCTGCGCGTCTGCAGCACCTTGGCCTGCAGGCGAATCACCGGCCGCATCGGGTTGGGCTGCCCGGCCACCGGTGCGACGCCGTAAAGTGCGGCGCCCGGGCGAACCAGATCGAAGTGATAGTCGTCGCCGAGAAAGATGCCCGACGAATTGGCCAGGCTGCCGCGCACGCCGGGCAGTCTGGCCAAGGCCGCGCGGAAGCGCGCGAGCTGCAGGCGATTCACCGCGTTGCCCGGCTCTTCGGCACTGACCAGGTGGCTCATGACGTACTTCAGCGCGACGCCGTAGAGCGCGGCCGGGCCGCTCGTCACTTGCTCGAACTCCTCCAGGGCCAGACCGAGGCGGGCCATGCCCGTATCGACCTGAAGAATGGCCGGCAGCACCGCATCCACGTCGCGGGCGAGCCCTTGCCAGGCCTGCAGCTGCGGCAGGCTGTTGAGCACGGGAACGAGCCGCTTCCGGACGAATTCGCGTTCGTCGCCGGGGTGGGGGCCGTGCAGGACGTAAATGGCCGCATCGGCGGGAAGCGCCGGACGCAGCGCGATGCCCTCGTTGAGGTGGGCGACGAAGAAGCTGCGGCAGCCGGCACGGTAGAGCGCCGGAGCCACCCGCTCCGCCCCCAGGCCGTAGGCGTCGGCCTTGACGACGGCGGCGCATTCCGCGCCAGCGAGCTTGGCCTTGAGGCTGCGCCAGTTGTCGCAGAGCGCATCGAGATCGATGCGGAGCAGGGCGCCTGCCTTGATTTTTTGTTGATCGGTCATGCCGTGGTCTTTCGAAATAGAGAGATATGCGTTGGGTGAATCGTCGCCGAACGGCCCGGCGCCGCTTCGTGGCCGGGCCGACGGGAATCGAGCGCCGCTCAGGGCAGAGGGCGACTTTCCGACCGGCTCATCCGATAGCCGATGCCGAGCAGGGCAAACCACACCGGTGCCACATAGAGGGCGACCCGCGTGCTGGGATCGAGCGCCAGGAGTGCACCCACGGCAACCATGAAGGCGACCACGACCCAGTTCATGTAGGGCGCCCCCGGCATGCGGAAGGCCACCGCTTTGGCCTGTCCGGCAGCCACCGCCTTGCGGTAGCCGAGGTGGGCAATGACGATGACCGACCAGGTCCATAACGCGCCGATCAGGGAAATGCTGGTCACCCAGGTGAAGACCTGCTCCGGCACGACATAGTTGAGCAGCACCCCGATACTCATCAGACCGGCCGAGAAGGTGATGGCATTGGCGGGCAGGTGATGCCGGTTGACCTTGCCGAACGCCTGCGGCGCCTGACGGAACTGGGCGAGGGTGTAGAGCATCCGGCCGGTGCTGAAGATGCCGCTGTTACAGGACGAAGCCGCCGCCGTGATGACCACGAAATTGATCAGGCCCGCGGCGCCGGGAATGCCGATCCGCTCGAAGACGAACACGAAGGGGCTGATGCCGGGCTTGAGTTCGTTCCACGGCACGAGGGCCATCATGACCACCAGCGCGCCGATGTAGAACGCCAGAATCCGCCAGATGATGCTGTTGGTGGCGCTAGGCAAGACCTTCTCCGGATTCTGGGCCTCGCCGGCGGTGACGCCGATCAGTTCGACCCCCTGGTAGGCGAACATGACGATCTGCAGGGTCATCACGACGCCCAGTATCCCGAAGGGCATGAAGCCCTGATGGGTCCATAGGTTCGAGAAGCTGGCCGTGCGCCCAAGCGGCGTGATGTCGAAGAAGATGATGGCCAGACCGATCAGAATCATCGCGACGATGGTGACGACCTTGATCAGCGCAAACCAGAATTCCAGTTCGCCGAAGAGCGCCACCGAGATGCGATTCACCGCATACAACACGGCGAGCGTGGTCAGTGCCGGTATCCATTGCGGCAATTCGGGAAACCAGTAGTGGACATAGACCGCGACGGCGGTGATCTCGGCCATTCCGATGGTCACCCATGTGAACCAGTACGACCAACCGGTGGCGAAGCCGGCGAAGGGGCCGATGAACTCCTCGGCATAGGTGGCAAAGGAGCCGGCCACCGGGCGGTAAAGCAACAGCTCGCCCAGGGCACGCATGATGAAAAAGACGATCAGACCGCCCAGGGCATAGCTCATCAGCAGACCCGGCCCGGCAACCGCGATGGCCCGGCTTGCGCCCAGAAACAGGCCGACTCCGATCGCCCCACCGAGCGCGATCATCTGGATGTGCCGGTCCTTCAGGCCGCGGTGGAGATCCCGCGCCTCGTGACGGCCTTCTTCGGCTACCAGTGCTTTGACATCTGTCATGACAAATTCCTTTCCGTCCGGCCCCGCCGGATCCGACGATGGGAAGAAGCGTCAGCCCAGGCGGGCGACGACCTCGATCTCGACTTTGACATCGCGAGGCAGGCGCGCCACCTCGACGGTCGAGCGGGCCGGCTTGTGGTCGCCGAAGCGCCGCTCGTAAACCGCGTTGAGGCGGCCGAAGTCGTTCAAGTCCTTGACGAAAACCGTGCATTTGACGACCTGGGCGAGCGACGCGCCGGCCGCCGCCAGCACTGCGCTCAGGTTGTCGAAGACCTGCTCGGTCTGCGCCTCGATGTCGGCAGCCACCGGCTGGCCGTCGGCGCTCAGCGGAATCTGCCCCGAACTGAACAACCAGCCGTCGACGACGATGGCCTGGGCATAAGGTCCGATGGCCTGGGGGGCTGCGCTTGTGGCGATGACTTGCATGGTGTTATCTCCTTCGATTGGGGTTGATACGGGTTTGTCGGGTGCGGGAGCGCCGGATCAGGCGTAGCGGGCGACGCTGAGGTCGGCCACCGGAATTTCGGGCTGGCGGCCACTGAGCATGTCGGCCACCACGCGGCCCGTGCCGGCGGCCATCGTCCAGCCGAGCGTGCCGTGGCCGGTGCTGAGGGTCAGGTTGTCGTAGCGGGTTTCGCCGATGATCGGCGTGCCGTCCGGCGTCATCGGGCGCAGGCCGGTCCAGAACTCGGCCCGGGAGAGATCGCCCGCCCGCGGAAAGAGGTCGGAAACCACGAATTCCAGGGTCTTGCGGCGCTCCTCCTTGAGGCTCAGGTCGAAGCCCGACAGCTGTGCCGTGCCGCCAACCCGGATGCGGTCGCCCAGCCGGGTCACGGCGACCTTGTGGGTCTCGTCCATGACGGTGGATTCCGGCGCCATGGACTTGTCGGTGATCGGCACGGTGATCGAGAAGCCCTTCACGGGATAGACCGGAACGTCGATGCCAACCTGTTTGAGAAGCCCGGTCGAGTAGCTGCCAAGGGCCAGTACATACTGGTCGGCGGTCAGCGTGCCGGCGTCGGTGCGGATGCCGGTGACGCGCCGCCCGTCCTGTTCGATGCCGGCGATGGTGGTGCCGAAGCGAAACTCCACCCCCAGCGCCTCGGCCATGGCGGCCAGATTACGGGTGAATTTGTAGCAGTCGCCGGTCTCGTCCCCCGGCAGGCGCAGGGCACCGACGAACTTGTGCTGGACCAGCGCCAGGGCCGGCTCGTAGGCGAGATAGCCGCTGCGGTCGAGCACCTGGAAGGGCACGCCGGACTCCCGGAGGATCTCCACATCCTTGCCGATGCCGTCGAGCTGTTTCTGGGTGCGGAACAGTTGCAGGGTGCCCTGGGTGCGCTCGTCGTAGGCGATGCCGGTATCGGCACGCAGCTGCTTCAGGCAGTCGCGACTGTATTCGGCGATGCGCACCATCCGGTTCTTGTTGACCTGATAGGCGGCCTCGGTGCAGTTGCGCAACATGGCCATGCTCCAGCGCCACATGGAGGCGTCGAGCATGGGCTTGATGACCAAGGGGCTGTGGTGCATCAGCATCCACTTGATCGCCTTGATCGGAATACCGGGGCCGGCCCACGGCGCCGAGTAGCCGGGCGACACCTCACCGGCGTTGGCAAAGCTGGTTTCCAGCGCCGGACCGGGCTGACGATCGACTACCGTGACCTGGTGCCCGGCCTTGGCCAGGTAGTAGGCGATGGTGGTACCGATGACGCCACTGCCAAGAACGAGGACATGCATGGGAATTCTCCTTGATGAAACGGGTTGAGCATTGTCATGAATGCGATCTAGCGATTCCCGTGCCAGCAAGAAAAATTCATTTAAAACAATAACTTGTAAAAACCCCCGGTATCTTTTAGGGAAATTCGTAACGATATCGTTACAAAAATACCCGCACGCGCGCCGTTTTCTTTCGATTACCTTTATTTCTCAGTTACTTGAATAATCTGTATCATTATCGATACTCCGTATTCCATTCGTTACACTCTCGTCCATGCGTATCGACGTGTTCTTTTCCGACCGGGTCGGGATCGCCCAGGAAGTGCTGGCAGAGCTGGCTCGACGCAGCCTGAACGTAACCGCCGTGGAGGTGGACCCGCCCCACATCTTCATCGAGGCGCCCGCCGTGGATCAGGCCAGCCTCGAGGAGCTGCGCGGCCAGTTGATGAGCGTTTCGGGGGTGCGCAGCGTCGAGCCGGTGGGCATGCTGCCGGGCGCCCAGCGGCGTCTCTATCTCGATACCCTGCTCGCCTCGCAACCCGACCCGATCTTCGCCGTCGATGAAGCGGGCCGCGTCGTGCTTGCCAACAACGCCGCGATCGGCGCCTGCGGCATGGACGAGACGCGCCTGATCGGCACCCCCATGCAGGAGTTGATCGGCAACCCCGAACTGCTCCGCGAGCTGGTGGACGGGGGCTATCACCTGCCGGTGTGCGAGGTCGTCGTCAACGGCGAACCCTATATGCTGGAAACCATGCCCCTCCACGAAGCCGGCGACCGTGTCGCCGGTGCGGTCATGACCCTGCACGCCCCCAGCCGCATGGGCGAACGCTTGAGCGCCCTGCAGAACTACGACGCTGGCGGTTTCGATACCATCCTCGGCAATTCGGCCGGGATCGAGCAGCTCAAGCAGCGCGCCGCACGGATGGCAATGGTGGATGCGCCGCTGCTGATCACCGGCGAAACCGGCACCGGCAAGGAGTTGCTGGCCCACGCCTGCCACGCCGGGAGCAGCCGCCGCAGCCAGCCCTTCTTTGCCCTCAACTGCGCGGCCTTGCCGGAGAGCCTGGCCGAAAGCGAACTCTTCGGCTACGCCGCCGGCGCCTTCACCGGCGCCCTGCGCGGCGGCAAGCCCGGCCTGCTCGAACTGGCCGACGGCGGCACGGTGTTCCTCGACGAGATCGGCGAGATGTCGCCCTACCTGCAGGCCAAGCTGCTGCGCTTTCTCAACGACGGCAGCTTCAGGCGGGTTGGCGGCGACCGGGAGGTCAGGACGAACGTGCGCATCATCAGCGCAACCCACCGAGCGCTCGAGGACATGGTGAGCAGCGGCCATTTCCGCCAGGACCTGCTCTTTCGCCTGAATGTGCTGAACCTGCAGGTTCCGCCTTTGCGGGAGCGCCCCGGCGACATCCTGCCGCTCGCCCATGCCTTCCTGAGCCGCGCCTGCGCCCAGGCCTCCCGCCCGCCCATGCGCCTGTCGCAGGCGGCCTGCGCCGCCATGTTGGCCAACCCCTGGGTGGGCAACGTGCGGCAATTGCAGAACGTCCTGTTCCGGGCGGTCACGATGACCGAGCGCAACATCATCAACGTGGAAGACCTGGAGCTGGCCCACGTCGCCACCCCGGCCCTGCCGGGCGACGGCGGAGAGGTTGCCACCCTGGAGCAGGCGGTTGCGGACTTCGAAAAGAACCTCCTTCAACGCCTGTACAAGGAATTCCCTTCGAGCCGCCGATTGGCCAAGCGCCTTGGCACCTCCCACTCGGCCATCGCCAACCGGCTCAGACGGTATGGCATTTCGTAGCGGCGCGGTCCGCATGACCGCGCAGCGCGCCCGGCAAGCTAACGAATCGGCCGTATCGACGATACGGCGCAAAGGGCAGCCGCGCGGGCGCTGACCGCCGATCCCGGACTCGCTCACGCCCGGCGCTTGAAACCCGCTCCCGCTTCGGCGGCTCGCGGACAAGCCCCTGCGCCCATTCACCGCCCACAGCCGCATCGCCGCCCAGGCCGCAAGCCCGCCCCTATTCGGTATCGAAGCCGAGCAGACGGGAGCCGATGATCCGTTCGGCGACGGCTGGCGGGACGTCTTCCACCCATTCGCCGCGGCCGCGCCGCAGCCCGGCCAACACTTCGGCCACGTCGATATGCAGATGGCTGTCGTCGTGGGGCTCGACCGCCAGCAGCTTGCGGTTTTCCTTGAGGAAGCCCAGCAGTTGCCGCAGATTGGCGGGCACTTCCACGTTGTCCAGGGTGACCAGCGCGGTGTCGTCGCCGCGGCGCGGGCGCGAGGGATAGACGTAAACGAAGGTGTTGTCGGGGAAGAGCTTGCCGAAGGCTTCCAGGATGCCGCCCTCCAGGCCTTCGTAGAACTTCTCGTCGAACAGGTAATTGAAGTCGCGCACCGAGAGCACCATTCCGATGGGCTTCTGGGTGTAGCGCCGCAGGTAGGCGCGCAGGCGAAAATAGCGCACGTAGTCCGAAATCATCACCGTGTAGCCCTGGGAGGCCAGCAGGTCGATACGGGCAAGGAAATCGGCGCCGTCCACGTTGTCGCCGCTGATCAGGGAATTCATGGTGATCTCGGCCAGCGACAGGATCTCGCCTTCGTCCACCGCCGCAAGCTGGCTGAATTGCTTGATGCCGGCGCACATCATGTCCACGTTGACCAGCGTCACCGGCTTGAAGCTGCCGCGCATCACCATCACCGGCTTGCGATAGAACAGTTCGCCCGGCACCACCACCTCGCCGGACGGGTCGAACACCACGCCGCGGGTCAGCCAGCTGCGGATCAGGTGCAGGTTCATCAGGCGGTTTTCCACTTCTTCGAAATAGGGCCCGGAGAAATGGATGAGATCGACTTCGATGCGCTCCGAGCCGAGTCCGTCCGCCAGACCTTCGACCACCCACTCCGGATGCTGGAAGTGCTGGAAGGCGCCGTGGATCAGATTCACGCCGAGAATGCCGAGGGCTTCGGATTGCTGCGCATTTTCGCTTTCCAGCATGCGCACGTGCAGGATCACGTCGCTCGGCTCGGCGCCGGGATGCAGCTGCAGGCGGATCCCCACCCAGCCGTGGCATTCGTTCTTCTGCTTGAAGCTGCGCGCCGTGACCGTGGCGGCGTAGGCGAAGAAGGTGGTGTTCTTGGGCCGCACGTGGGCCAGGCGCTGCACCACCAGCGAGAACTCCTTGTCCAGCATCTGCAGCAGCCGGGACCGGCTGACGTAGCGGTCTGCGTGACCGTAGATGTCGTCGCTCACCGCCATGTCGTAGGCCGACATGGTCTTGGCGATGGTGCCCGCCGCTGCGCCCACCGAAAAAAAGCGCCGGGCCACTTCCTGCCCCGCGCCGATTTCGACGATGGAGCCGTACTTGTATTTGTCGAGATTGATCTCGAGCGCTTTTTGGTCGGTGGTGAGCGTGTTGTCGCGCGTGTGCATGGTATTCCCCTTGGTCCCGGGCGCCAGTCATGCTCCCTGGCGGGAAGCGCTTTGCCCTTGAGATGAAAATGGATTCCGGTCTGCGCCGCCCGACGGCAGCACCGCCGTCAAGCATATCTTCCGCCGCCGCGATCGGCGCAACGATCTTTGCGCCGAACCGCCCCTGGGTGCGAATTCCCGCCCGACGGAGCCGGTTCGGGGCTGGCGGGCGCTGTCGAGCCTTCGATCCGCCGCTTTGCTGGGGGTTGTTTTTTGTACGACGTATAATAATAATCGTCGTATAAATAAATCGGAGATGCCGGCGATGAGCGATCCCACCCAAGCCAACCGGCGCGAGCGCAAGCGCCTGCAACAGCTCGACCATCTGGCCGACACCGCCTGGGCGCTGTTCGAAGCGCAAGGCTTCGAGGCGGTCACGATGGAAGCCGTCGCCGCCGCCGCGGATGTGGCCAAGGGCACGCTGTACAAGCATTTCCCGGCGAAGGAGGCGCTCCTGCGGCACCGCTTCCACCGCGAGCTGGGCGCCGTCTGGCCGGCCCTTCGGGACGAACTCGCCGCCCTCGCGCCGGGGCGTGCGCGGCTGGCGCGCTTTCTCGCCATGCAGGCCCGCTGGTGCGAACAGCAGCGCAGCTATCTGCTGCCCTACGTGCGCTATCGCCTGGGCAGCGCCGAGCGCTTCGACGCGCGGAGCGAACGCAGCGGCATGGACCGCATCTTTGCCGGGCTGATCGCCGAAGGGCAGGCCGCCGGGGAGTTTCGCAGCGACGTGTCGGCAGCGCTGCTGGCGACGCACCTCCAGTTCGCCCATCTGGCCACCCTGCTGCGCTGGCTGTCGGAGGACGGCCTGTCGCTGGCCGACGAAATGGCGCAGATGCTCGATCTGGTGTGCAACGGCATCGGAGCACGGCCATGAACGCCCGCATCGACGGCATGGACGCGCCGATCGGCGTCGCGGCGGCGGCGGAGGCCGGAGCGGCGCGGGTCGGCGGCAAGGGCTGGCAGCTCGGCCTGCTCGCCCGCTACGGCCTGCCGGTGCCGGATTTCTTCGCGATTCCGGCGGGCTGGAGCCGGCACCGGGCGGACGGCGTGCCGCCCGAACTTTGCGCCGGCCTTATGGACGAACTCGCCGCCCGCGGCTGGACCGACACCCCGCTGGCGGTACGTTCGTCGGCGGTGGGCGAGGATGCGGCGGCGGCCTCCTTCGCCGGCATCTTCCGTTCGTGCCTCAATGTGCGCGGGCCGGACGCTCTCGTCGCGGCGGTGGCGGAGGTATGGGCGTCCCTCGATACGCCGACAGCGGCGGCCTACCGCTCGCGCCTGGGCATTGCCGGCGAGCCGGCGATGGCGGTGGTGGTGATGCCGCTGCTGGCGGCCGCGGCGTCGGGCATCGCCTTCACCTGCGATCCGCTCTCCGGCCGCGAGGACCGGATGCTGGTGCATGCCCACTGGGGTTTGGGCGAGACCCTGGTCGGCGGCGAGGCGGCGGGCGACGAATACGTCTTTGCCGAGGATTCCACCGACACCTGGCGGCGCGTCGAAACCCGTACCGGCAGCAAGACGACGATGAGCGTACCGGCGGCAGGCGGCGGCACGACGCGGGTGCCGGTGACGCCCGCCCAGGCCGGCGCCATCGTGCTCGACACGGCGCAGGCCGAGGCGCTCGCCGCGCTGCTGCGGGACGCCGCGGTCGCGCTGGATTTCGTTGCCCCCTTCTACGATCTGGAATGGGTCTGGGACGGCGCGGATTTCTGGCTCACCCAAGCCCGTCCGGTGACGCGCCGGCCCCATCTCACCTACCCCGCGCTGCGCGGTCAGCCGGCAATCTGGACCCGCGGCAACACCTGCGAGGTGATGCCCGAACCGCTGTCGCCGATGGACTGGAATTTTTCGCGGCGGGGCGTGAACGACCTGCTCGAACCCGGCTGGCGGCTCGCGGGCCAGCCGCTGCTGGCGGGCGTGCAGCGGGCCGGGCTGTTCGACGGCCGGCTCTACCTGGAAGCGTCGATCCTGCAATGGGAGGCCTGGCAGGCGATCGGCCTGAAACCGGAGGCGTTCAACGCGATCATGGGCGGCCATCAGCCGGCGATCCCGCTGCCCGCCGCCGGCTGGCGCGATCGCCTGCGTCACCTGGGCAATACCCTGCGCTACCTGCGGCGGGCGCCCGCGCTGCGGCGGCGCGGGGAAGCGGAGGTGACGGCGCTACTGACGCTGTCGCGCGAGGTGCGCAGCGCACCGCTTCCGGACGACGAAGACGGCCTGCGCGCACTGCTCTACCGCATCGCGGCGCCGGCGCGGGAATCCCGCGGGCTGTTCTTCCTGCAGGGCTCGGGCGGCGGCGGCATGTCGATGCTGCTCGATACGCTGGAGCGGCGCTTTCCCGGCGAGGGTGCCGCCATCGGCGCCGCACTGCTGGCCGACGGCGAGCCGAGCGTCACCGCCCGTCAGGGCTACGCGCTGCTGGAGCTGGCACGGCTCGCCCACGGCTCCCACGGACGCGGGCCGGACGACCCGGCCTTCGCCGCCGCCTTCAAGGCCTTCCTCGACGAATACGGCCATCGCGGCCATTACGAAACCTATCTGCGCAACCCGCGCTGGGACGAAGCGCCGGAGCGGCTGCTGGAGCAGCTTCCGGCGCTGGCAACGGTGGACTGCGCCGCCCTGGAGGCGCGCCGGAAGGCGTCGGCCGCCGCCGCACGGGATCACCTGCGCCGCGACTTGCCGTGGTGGCGCCGCCTGTGGCTGCAGGCGCTGGTCAAGACGACCAACACCGAATGCAACCAGCGCGAAGCGGCACGCAACGCGCTGATCGCCCTGCTGGCGGCCGGTCGGCGCGCGTGGCTCGCCGCGGGCGAACTGTTGGTGAAGCACGGCCTGATCGCCGCCCCGGACGACATCTTCATGCTGATGCCGAGCGAGGCCGAACGGGCCATCGACGGGCAGATTGCGGGCGCCGGCCTGCGCGAACGGGTCGCGGCGCGGGCGGCCCTGTTCGTGCGTTGGCAGGCCGCGACGCCGGTCGAATGGTTGCGCGTCGAAGCGGCCGGGCAGCGGATCGCCGGCGAGACGACCGCGGTGGCGGACGGGATGCCCGGGCGCGAGGTCTGGCGCGGCGTGGCGACCGGCACCGGGGTGGCCCGCGGACGGGCGCGCATCCTGCGCCATCCGTCGGAAGGTGTGCGCCTCGTGCCGGGCGAGATCCTGGTCGCGCCGTCGACCGATCCGGGCTGGACGCCGCTTTTTCTCAAGGCCGGCGGACTGGTGGTGGAAACCGGCGGCTACCTCTCCCACGGCGCCATCGTGGCGCGGGAGTTCGCCCTGCCGGCGGTGGTGAATCTGCCGGGCGTGCTCAGCGCGCTGGCGGACGGCGACGAGGTGGAGGTGAACGGACTCACCGGCACGGTCCGCCTGCTGGCGCGGGCGGAACCGGCCGGCCGCTGAAGCTCAGCCGAGGAACATCTTGTAGGCCGGGTTGTAGGTTTCCTCGACGTATTCGTAGCCGAGGCGCGCCAGAAAGCCTTGAAAGGCGTCCCGGTCGGCGGGCGGCACCTGCATGCCGACCAGCACGCGACCGAAGTCGGCGCCGTGGTTGCGATAGTGGAACAGGCTGATGTTCCAGTCGGAACGCAGGGTTTCGAGGAAGTTGAGCAGGGCGCCCGGACGCTCGGGGAACACAAAACGGTAGAGCACTTCGTTTTCGGCCTGGGGCGCATGGCCGCCGACCATGTAACGGACATGGCTCTTGGCCATCTCGTCGTCGGTGAGATCGAGGCAGGGCAGGTCGTGGCGTTGCAGCATCTCGGTGATGCGCACGCCTTCGGCGCGGTTGTGCACGCCGACGCCGACGAAGATGTGGGCCTTGTCGGCGTCGCCGTAACGATAGTTGAACTCGGTGATGTTGCGGTTGCCCAGCAGATCGCAGAACTTTTTGAACGAGCCCGGCTTTTCGGGGATGGTGACGGCCAGCACGGCTTCGCGCTGCTCGCCGATCTCGGCGCGCTCGGCGACGAAGCGCAGGCGGTCGAAGTTCATGTTGGCGCCCGAGGCGACGGCCACCAGGGTTTTGTCCTTGAGGTGGTTGCGCTTGGCGTATTCCTTGGCACCCGCCAGCGACAGCGCACCGGCCGGCTCCAGGATCGAGCGGGTGTCCTCGAAAACGTCCTTGATGGCGGCGCAGATCGCGTCGTTGTCCACCACGATCATTTCATCGACGTATTCCTGGCACACCCGGAAGGTTTCCTCGCCCACCAGCTTGACCGCCGCACCGTCGGCGAAGAGGCCGACGCTCTCCAATTCGATGCGCTTGCCGGCCGCCAGCGAGCGGGTCATGGCGTCGGAATCGACGGTCTGCACACCGATCACCTTGATGTCGGGGCGCACCCGCTTGACGTAGGCCGCCACCCCGGCCAGCAGCCCGCCACCGCCCACGCAACAGAAGATCGCGTGGATGGGCTTGCCGTGCTGGCGCAGGATTTCCATGCCGATGGTGCCCTGGCCGGCGATCACGTCCGGATCGTCGTAGGGATGGACGAAGGTGAGCTTCTCGTTCTTTTCGAGTTCGACGGCGTGGACGTAGGCGTCCGAGAAGGATTCGCCGGCCAGCACCACTTCGCCGCCGTTGCGCTTGACCGCGTCGATCTTGATCGCCGGGGTGGTGGTGGGCATGACGATGACCGCCCGCACGCCGAGCTTCTTGGCCGACAGGGCCACGCCCTGGGCATGGTTGCCGGCCGAGGCGCAGATGACCCCGCGCTTCAGGGCCGCCGGGCTCAGGTTGGCCATCTTGTTGTAGGCGCCGCGCAGCTTGAAGCTGAACACCGGCTGCATGTCCTCGCGCTTGAGGAAAATCGTGTTGTGAATGCGCGCCGACAGATTGGGGGCCGGGTCGAGGGGCGTTTCCATCGCCACGTCGTACACCTGGGCGGTGAGGATTTTCTGAAGATAATCGGGGTGCGGCGCGCTCATTGGGAAAACCTGTATTTCAGCTGATGAAGCATTGGAGGGTAGCAGCCGGGGCGGGCGCGCTGCAACATGCGGGTTTATCTCGAGGAGCGGACCATGAGCGACATCCAGCGCGCCGGCACCACGCAGCGCTATTCCGATTACACCGTCCACAACGGCGTGGTTTATTGCGTGGAAGTGCCGCCCGACGAGCACGCCGACGTCGCGACCCAGACCGCCGCCATGCTGGCCAGCGTGGAGACCCTGCTGACCCGCGCGGGCAGCGGCAAGGATCGTCTGCTGCTGGCCACCCTCTATCTCACCGACATGAACGACTACGACGCGGTGAATGCCGTCTGGGACGCCTGGGTGCCGGCGGGCACCGCACCGACCCGCGCCTGCGTGCAGGTGACACGCCTGGCCGCCCCCGGCTGGAAGGTCGAAGTGGCGGTGCAGGCGGCGTTGTGAGGCGGCGCCCTGACGCACTTTGCACATCATGACAAAGCCGTAAGCGCGGCCGCGCACCCGCGCCAGTTGCGCGTAGCGAGCTTTACATCGCGCCAGCCGTGCCTATATTTGTGTGATGAACGCATGACAAGGTAAGGCTCCCCAAGAGGTTTCCTGGGCACGCGTCTTTCGCATAGGTCGTTTTCATCTCAGGGAGAGTGTCATGGCTTGGTGCAGGCGTAGCTGTCGTGGTCTTGTCGCGTTGTCTCTTGCCTTGGCAGGCAGCCTGGCCCAGGCGGGGCCGTATTCGGCGATGTACGTTTTCGGCGACAGCCTTTCCGACTCCGGAAACGATTTCATCATCACCGGCCGCATATTGCCGTCGTCGGCCTATTACACGGATGGCACCCACTCCGGCCGCTTCACCAACGGCCTCAACTATGCCGATCGGCTGGCGACGGATTTCGGCTTGACGCTGACCCCGTCGCTGACAGGCGGCAACAACTACGCCTATGGCGGCGCCCGCAGCGACTATGCCCGGGCGGATCTGGCGGCCTTCGGCGCCCGGAGTTTCAACGCCCAGATCGGCCAATATCTGAGCAGAGCCGGCAACGCGGCGGACCCCAACGCGCTCTATGTGCTGTGGATCGGCGCGAACGACATCTCCGACGCCATCTCGCAATCGCTGAAGGCCCAGGGCGACCTGACCCCCATCCAGAACGAAATCGGGCAGACGGTCGGCGACATCGTCACCGCCCTGGTCACCCTCGAAAGCCTGGGCGCCCGGCACTTCCTGATCGGCAACTCCCCCGACCTGAGCCTGACGCCGTCAGTCCGCGGCCTGGCTTCGATCTTCGGCGCGGGCGTCCAGACGCTCGCAAAAGGCGCCAGCATGGCTTTCAACAGCGCGCTGAGTTTCTATGTGCCCGCCAACACCTTTGCCACATCCGACGTGACCATGTTCGACGCCTTCGGCCTGCAGACCGCCATGACGGATCATCCGGCGGACTACGGCATCGGCAACGTGACGAGCGGCTGTTACAACGGCCAAGTGGATGGCACCCCGACGCCCGGCGCCGGCCCGATTACCGAATGCCCCAACCCGAACCAATACATCTACTTCGACACCGAGCACCCGAGCGCCGCGCTGCACGAGTGGGCAGCGCGCACGATCTACACCCAGCTGGTGCCAGAGCCCGCGCAATGGGCGCTGACCCTCACCGCGCTCGGTCTGCTGGGCTTCGCGCCCCGCTGGCAACGGCGCGGCTGACCCCGTCCGACGCCTTGCGACCGACCGGCCCGCGCCTCTCCGGCGCGGGCCTTTTCTTTGCTGCGCCGCGCACTTACCGCCGCGCCGACCGGAACCGCCACCCCGCCCGAAGGTCCTACCTACGGTAACCCCGCTGTCCGTAAGGCTTTGTTTTTCGACAGAAGGCGGGGCGCTCCGCTAAAATGCCCAGTTCCCTGTCGCAAAAATCCAGGTAACGCAATGACCCAACGCCTGCGCGAGATCCCCTACAACTACACCTCGTTCTCGGATCGCGAGATCGTCATCCGCCTGCTCGGCGCCGACGCGTGGCAGACGCTGGACGCCTTGCGCTCCGAGCGCGTCACCGGCCGCTCCGCGCGGATGCTCTACGAGGTGCTGGGCGATGTGTGGGTCGTCCAGCGCAATCCCTACCTCCAGGACGACCTTCTCGCCAACCGCGACCGCCGCGGCGCGCTGATCGAAGCGCTGCGCCACCGCCTCGACGAAGTCGAGAAGCGCCGCGAGGAATCCGGCAAGGTCGATCCCGAGCGCAGCGCCAAGGTCGCCCACCTGATCGCCGCCGCCCACGGCGCAGTCGACCGTTTCAAGCGCTTTTTCGAAGACACCTACGATCTGCGCAAACGCGTCAAGCACGAGCTGGCCCGCCACACCCGCAAGGACAACATCTGCTTCGACGGCCACGCC
>ERZ650311.252-NODE-252-length-37388-cov-8.558300_pt1 | contig 37388 bp, 33 predicted proteins | sample MGYA00376247_ERZ650311 | MGnify/ENA primary metagenome ERZ650311 (study PRJEB26733, sample SAMN07839324) | wastewater metagenome | biome: small river; feature: stream; material: water | place: USA: North Carolina | collected 2016-07-28 ...
TAGGTTAATAGCCTACCGCGGGTTCGAATCCCGCTCTCTCCGCCAACCCCAATACTATTTAACCAGTTTTTTAGCGTATTGCCTCAGTTAGCTTTAATCGCTAAAGCAATATAAGCAGCCTCGATAAGCGGCACTTCCACATCTAACTGTTTAGCCCTAGCCGTCATGGCGCCAAGAATATGTTCATGTTCTGTTTTTAAGCCTGCCTGACTATCTCTGAGCATCGATGCAGTAAATGCTGAACCGGGTTCCAAGAGTAGCTTCATGGCTTGCGCCTTGACTGGTTCAATAATAGGATACCCAGACAAAGTGGCAACCTTAGAACAACTTGCATAACACGCTTGAATCATGTCAGATCCAAACCGGGTGGCGACTATTTGCCCAACACTTGCCTTCATCAATGTTGTTGTTGCAGCCAATGTGGCTAGAAAGACCCATTTGTCCCATAAGGATTGAATAATGTTATCCGCCACCACGAAGTCATAAGGGCACTTCTGGCTCACTTGCATAAAGTGATTGACGACTTGTGCTTGTGCATCAGTTCTAGCACCCAGAGTTAGTTTGTGCATTGGACTCAACTGCTTGACCACGCCATCAGCTGTGAGAGTCGCAGCAATATGAACGATGCCCCCTAAGACTCTGTCAGACCCAAATCGCTGATCTAGATAATCAATGTGGTCAAGACCATTGAGTAAGGGAACAATCATGGGATTTCCCTTCACTTTTTCTACGGTCTGCGCCGCTGACTCTAAGTCATAGGCTTTGGGACTAAGAATCACGACATCATAAGACTCAACAAGCTCATCTTCCGTCAAGGCTCGAACTTTTTCGGTCAGCGTTTCTGTTGGGGTCTGAACAATGAGGCCGAACTGATCGAGCTGCGCCTTCCTTTTCTCTCTAACTAAGAAGCTAACATCAACTCCGGCCTTTAACCAGCGCATACCAAAATAAGCACCTAAACCACCCGCGCCAATCATTAATATTTTCATTAGATTCCTAATATGATGAACTTAAATAAGCAGTCCCGAAGCATACTGTATAAATAGACATCTGGTGTGAGCTCAGCATATCCAAAGAATTTAACTTGATGATTTTTATCGGATATTTCATTTTTATGACACATCTTTCACTCTAGTGAGAATCCCTGATTGTTGATTAATAGACTTAGGTTCTAGTATCTAAATTTGAACAACAACAATAACGGGCCAACCGTATGTCAGATGTGATTCTAGAAACAAAAAACCTAAGCAAAGAGTTCTTAGGCTTTTTGGCGGTCAGCGATGTCAATCTCCAGGTTAAAAAAGGTACGATTCATGCGCTTATTGGTCCTAATGGCGCAGGTAAAACAACTTGCTTTAATCTCCTGACCAAGTTCATTACGCCGAGTTCCGGAACCATTTATTACAAAGGGCAAGACATTACAGCGATGAACTCTGCTGAAATCGCTCGTATCGGGCTAGTCCGATCTTTTCAGATTTCCGCGGTATTCCCCCACTTAAGTAATCTTGAGAACGTGCGTATTGCCATCCAGCAACGTACCGGGGTCTCGATGCATTTTTGGAAAAGTGAAAACACACTCAAACATTTAAATGATGAGGCAATGTCTTATTTAGATCAGGTGGGCCTCACTGAATACGCCGACATGTTGGCCGTGAATTTACCCTATGGTCGAAAAAGAGCTTTAGAAATCGCGACTACGCTTGGCATGAATCCTGAAGTCATGCTACTTGATGAGCCGACTCAAGGCATGGGTCACGAGGACGTAGAAAAGGTCACACAACTAATTAAGAAAGTTTCCGCCGGACGGACCATCTTAATGGTGGAACACAATATGAAAGTAGTCGCCTCCATTGCCGATACGATTACTGTTTTACAACGAGGCAAAATCATCACCAGCGGTAACTATGCAGAAGTATCAAGCAACCCTCAAGTGATTGAAGCCTATATGGGTTCAACGACTCAATCACTAGGAGCTCATGCATGACTACTGTCTTAAAGATTTCAGATTTGCATGGCTGGTATGGTGAATCACACATCCTGCACGGTATCGACTTAGAAGTTAAAGATGGTGAGGTCATTACTCTATTAGGACGCAATGGTGCAGGTCGAACCTCGACCCTACGTGCGATTTGCGGACTGATGGGCAAGCGCACGGGTCATATAGAAATTTTTGGAAAAGCCAGTCTGAGCTTGCAATCTCATGAGGTAGCTCGTCTAGGTGTGGGCTATTGCCCTGAAGAACGCGGTATTTTTGCTAGCCTGAGCTGCGAACAAAATCTAATGTTGCCGCCAACTCTGGCACCAGGCGGAATGTCTGTTGATGAAATCTACGATATGTTCCCCAATCTTAAGGAGCGTCGCAACAGCCCAGGCGGGCGTCTCTCCGGTGGTGAACAGCAAATGCTCGCAATCGCTCGAATTTTAAGAACCGGCGCCAAATTACTCTTACTCGATGAAATTACTGAGGGACTCGCTCCTGTGATCGTGGAGAAATTAGGTGAAGTGGTTCTGAACCTAAAAAAACGTGGTTTTACGATTGTCTTGGTAGAGCAAAACTTCCGTTTTGCTGCACCCTTGGCCGATCGTCATCACGTTATTGAACATGGCAAGGTTGTCAAAGTAGTCAGCCAAAACGAATTAGCCACCAGTACCTCTGAACTCAATGAGCTACTTGGCGTCTGATGCAGTTCTTTTTGTTTAAACGCAGTAACAAAGGAGTGGAGATGAAATACAAATTAGTGACCAAGGCTATTGCAGCGGCCTGTTTGACTGCTATGGCAGCCGGCGTATCGGCGCAAAAAGTCAGCGATGATGTCATCAAAATTGGCGTTCTCACGGACCTATCCGGTATTTATTCTGATTTAGCAGGACAGGGTTCTGTGATTGCCGCTCGTATGGCAATTGAAGATTTTTCTAAGAATAAGACTGTTCTTGGCAAAAAAATCGAATTAGTTTCTGCAGACCATCAAAATAAAGCGGACATCACAGCCAATAAAGCACGTGAATGGTTTGATAAAGAAAAAGTGGATGTGATTGTTGACTTGGTGACGACTAGTGCGGCGCTTGCAGCCATGGAAGTGGCTGAACAGAAAAATAAAATCACTTTGATTTCTGGTGCGGCTTCTCTAGATATCACCAACTCCAAATGTACTGCAACCAATGTGCATTGGACGTATGACACCTACGCTCTGTCTGTCGGTACAGGTGGTGCCATGGTTAAAGCTGGCAAGAAGAATTGGTTCTTCGTGACTGCTGACTATGCTTTTGGTCACAATTTAGAACGTGATACTGCAGCGGTGGTGAATTCCTCTGGCGGTAAGGTAGTTGGCTCAGTTCGCCACCCCTTCCCTGGCAGCGACTTCTCTAGCTTCTTGTTAAAAGCTCAAGCTTCAGGTGCTCAAGTGATTGGCCTCGCCAATGCAGGTCAAGATACGATTAACTCCATTAAGCAAGCCGCTGAGTTTGGCATCACACAAAAGCAAACGATTGTGCCCTTACTTATGTTTATTACAGACGTTCACTCATTAGGCCTCAAAGCCGCGCAAGGTTTGACAGTCACTGAAGGCTTCTACTGGGACTTTAATGACAAAACGCGTGCCTGGTCTAAGCGCTTCTTCGCTCAACACAAGCGTATGCCAAGCATGGTGCATGCTGGTGTTTATTCAGCAGTACTCAATTATTTGAAGGCTGTTGAGGCCACTAAGTCTGACGACACAGCAGCAGTGATGGCTAAGTTGAAATCAACTCCGATTGATGATGGCTTATTCAAAGGCGTGATTCGTGCGGACGGTAAGTTTGAGCATGATATGTACCTCCTCGAAGTGAAAAAGCCAAACGAATCTACAACACCATGGGATTACTACCATGTACGTGCTGTGATTCCAGCCAAGGATGCAACTTTGCCCTTGTCTAAATCAGTCTGTAAGTTGGTCAAGAAGTAATCGGGCTTGACTGGAGCGCATCATGTTTGAATTACTCGGCATTACGCCACAAGGTTTGGTGGCCCAACTTCTGGTTGGGTTAATCAATGGCTCTTTCTACGCCATCCTCAGCTTGGGGCTTGCCATCATTTTTGGTTTACTGAATGTGATTAATTTCACACATGGTGCGCAGTACATGTTAGGTGCATTTATTTCATGGATAGGGTTGACTCAGCTCGGTATGTGGCTAGGTCAACCCGACTTCGTGATGAATTACTGGGTGTCATTATTCTTAACCCCCATCATCGTTGCCATCATTGGTATCGCCATTGAAAAAACGATGCTCAAACGTTTGTATCACTTAGATCATTTATACGGTTTATTACTGACTTTTGGTCTAGCTCTTGTCATGGAAGGCATGTTCCGCCACTGGTATGGCATTTCCGGTGAGAGCTATCCGGTTCCTGAAATTCTGCAAGGTGGCATACAACTCGAAAGCCTAGGCTTATTCCTACCCAAATATCGTGTCTGGGTCATTGCCGCATCACTGACTGTATGTCTAGGTGCTTGGTACCTTATTGAAAAGACAAAACTGGGTAACTATTTAAGAGCCGGCACAGAAAACCCAAAACTCTTGCAAGCATTGGGGATTAATGTGCCTCTGATGATTACCCTCACCTATGGTTTTGGGGTCGGCTTAGCAGCCTTTGCCGGTGTATTAGCAGCACCGGTATTTCAGGTGAACCCACTGATGGGTTCCAATTTAATTATTGTGGTGTTTGCTGTGGTCGTGATCGGTGGCATGGGCTCGATTATGGGTTCGATTGTGACCGGTTTGGGCCTTGGTTTATTGGAAGGCTTAACAAAAGTTTTCTACCCTGAAGCATCAAGCGTGATCATTTTTGTGATCATGGCAATTGTCTTATTGCTACGACCTGCTGGTCTGTTTGGAAAAGAAAAATGAAAAATACAGGGCCTTATGTGCAGTGGATTTTGCTAGCGCTTTTATTGCTGGCACCGTTTCAAGATTTCATCTACATCATCTTTTTGATGAAGGTCTTGTGTTTTGCTTTGTTTGCTTGCGCGTTTAATTTATTGTTGGGGTACACCGGCTTACTCTCCTTTGGCCATGCTGCTTTCTTTGGTGGTGCCGCCTATATCTCTTCGCACGTATGTAAAGAGTGGGGTTGGACTCCTGAACTCGGTATTCTGGCTGGTATGGTCTATGCCGGGGTGACCGGTTATATCGTTGGCTCTCTTGCGATTCGTCGCCAAGGTATTTACTTTGCCATGATCACCCTAGCCCTATCCCAGTTGATCTTCTTCTTAGCCTTGCAATTACCCTTCACCAAAGGTGAAGACGGTATCCAAGGGGTACCCCGCGGTCACTTTTTAGGTCTCATTAATTTATCTGATGACATCAGCATGTATTACTTTGTCCTGGCTATTTTTGTGGCAGGCTTTGTCTTAATTCAGAGAACGATTCACTCACCTTTTGGACAAGTACTTAAATCTATTCGCGAAAACGAACCACGAGCCATTTCATTAGGCTATGACGTGGCTAAGTTCAAATTACTCGCTTTTGTAATTTCCGCCACTATTGCTGGTATGGCAGGATCTACCAAATCTTTGGTCTTCCAACTAGCAAGTCTCACTGATGTGCACTGGCACATGTCTGGAGAAGTCGTTCTGATGACTATTCTGGGTGGTATCGGCACAGTTTTAGGTCCTATCGTAGGTGCGACGGTGGTGGTGGGTCTACAAAATTACTTGGCCGGTATTGGCTCATTTAGCACCATCGTTCTTGGTGCCATTTTTGTGATTTGCGTCTTAGCATTTCGTCGCGGTATTGTGGGTGAAATCCAAGAATTGTGGAATCGCAAAAATCAATCTAAAGCCTCTTCATAAACAGTCTCTAGTCCCCATGCTTGCATGGGGCTAATAAAAAAAATGGCAGCCGAAGCTGCCTAACGCGTACGTCAAAATTAGATTGGCTCTGTTGTTTGTCTCCTCCGGCCCTTGACTGAATTACGCTTGTAAAACTTCCTGTGCGGCCAATACACCGCTGCCCTTAAGCTGAATACCAAAGGCCTTCATGCCCATCTCACAGCCGCTCAATGCGCCTAATAAGGCTAGCTCATTACACTCGCCTAAGTGACCAATACGATACATGCGGCCCTTAACCTTGCCTAAGCCAGTACCCAAAGATAAGTTGTAACGCTCATGGATGAGCTTACGCAACTGATCAGCATCCACCCCCTCAGGCGTCACCACACCCGTTAAAACGGGTGAGTAAACCGCAGGGTCTTGACATTGAATCTCCAAACCCCAAGCTTGCACTGCTGCACGGCATGCCTTGGCTAAACGCTGGTGGCGCGCAAAAACTTGATCTAAACCCTCTGTGAGAATCATGTCCATGGCCTCATGCAAACCATAGAGCAAATTTGTGGCTGGGGTAGATGGCCAATAGCCCGTTTTATTAGATTCTAAAATTTCGTCCCAAGCCCAGAATGCTTTGGGTAACTTAGCAGTCTTACTGGCCTCGATGGCACGTGGGGATAAAGCGTTAAAACCCAAGCCAGGGGGCAACATCAGGCCTTTTTGTGAACCGCTGACTGTCACATCTACGCCCCACTCGTCGTGTCTGAAGTCTGCAGAGGCTAGACCAGAAATCGTATCCACCATCAAAAGAGCCGGATGCTTGGCTGCGTCAATCGCCTTTCGTACCGCTGCAATATTAGAAGTCACACCTGTTGAAGTTTCATTGTGAACGACGCACACTGCCTTAATTTGATGCTGTGTATCCGCTTTGAGTCGCTCTTCAATTTTGGCGGCATCCACACCATAGCGCCAACCTTCAGCACCTGGCATACCTAAAAATTCTGTTTTTAAACCCAGTCTATCTGCGAGTTTTTTCCACAAAGTAGCAAATTGACCGGTCTCATACATTAAGACCAAATCACCGGGCGACAAGGTATTGACCAAGGCACCTTCCCAGGCGCCTGTTCCTGATGATGGATAAATAATCACAGGGTGCTTGGTTTTGAAGATCTTCTGGATATCGCTCAATATTTTTAGACCCAACTCCCCAAACTCAGGACCACGATGGTCGATGGTTTGGAAACTAATGGCACGCAAAACACGAGCAGGTACAGGGCTTGGGCCTGGGATGTGTAAAAAATGGCGGCCGGATGCGTGATTGTCTAATTTGAGCATAGTGATAGTCTCTCTCGGTTGTTATTTGTAGAAATATTAAACCATTTTTCTTTTTTGTATGCAAAAAATATGATTAGGAATTAACCCTATAGTGGTAAATACCACTAAATACAGCGTGTTTTAGGGCTTTCTAAAAAGAATTGTATGCAGTATATTAAGAATGCATACAAAATTGTCGATAAGTGAGAATCCCCCGTCATGGCTGCCATTATTCCGATTTCTTCTGAGCTCAATGCCCAAAACTTGCATGAAATGACCTTTCAAAAGCTACGCAATATGCTTGTCGAGGGTCAAATTGCACCAGGAAGCAAACTCAATGAACGTGAATTAGCGGAACAATTGTGCGTTTCTCGTACCCCAATTCGTGAGGCAATACGTCGTTTAGCTGCGGATGGCTTAGTCGAACTGATTGCCAATCGCGGTGCAATTGCCGTCAAACTCGATCGTGAAGATATTCTGAACACCTTTGATGTGATTGCTAATTTAGAGGGTTTTTCAGGAGAATTAGCCGTACAAAATATTACGGTAGAACAGTTAACAGAGCTAGAAGCCACTCACTACGAAATGTTGGCTCAGCATGCGCGTAAAGATCTGTCGAACTATTACCGCCTTAATCTAAAGATTCACCACCTCATCAATCAGGCTGCCAACAATCCGGTTCTCACCCGCTTGTATCAACAAGTGAATGCGCGTATTGAGGCTTTGCGCTTCAAATCAAACCAAGATGAACACAAGTGGCAAAAAGCGATTGAAGAACATCAAGAAATGATCGACGCCCTTAAGGCACGCGACACACAACGTATGCGTGCCGTAATGCAGTCTCATGTGATGAACAAACGCGATGTAGTGTTGGCCCTATTAGATACAGAAAACTTCAGCATTGCTCAACAATCATGAACAAACTTTACGAACCGATTACCGATCAACAAGCACAAGTCCAAGCCTTAGCCCTTCGCCTCAAAAAAGAAACTCAAGGCGAGGTTTTACTCGATACGCCATCGCGTGGCCGTTATGCGACTGATGCCTCGATTTACCAGGCTCTTCCTTTAGCCGTCTTTATTCCTAAGAGCGCTGCAGATATTGAAACCGCCATTCATTTAGCGCGCGAACATAGCATACCGATTCTGCCGCGCGGGGGTGGCACCAGTCAGTGCGGTCAAACGACCGGCGCAGCGCTCGTGATCGACAATACAAAACATATTCGGCAAATCGTTGATCTCAACCTCGATCAAGGCTATGTTGATGTTGAACCTGGCATTGTTTTAGATCATCTCAATGCAGCACTCAAAAAACATCAAGTATGGTTCCCCGTCGATGTATCCACGGCAGCACAAGCCACTATCGGCGGTATGGCTGGCAATAACTCTTGCGGCAGTCGCTCAATTGCCTATGGCAATATGGTCCATAACGTTTTAGGTATCGAAGCCTGGCTTGCTAGCGGCCAATCCCATTGGTTTGGTCCGATGAGCAAGGCTCAAGGCCGCCCTCTTGAAATTGGTCAATTTGTTGCCGATTTAGCCACTCGACTCCAACCTGAAATTGAAGAAAAATGGCCTAAAGTAATGCGCCGCGTTGCAGGTTATAACCTCGACATCTTCAATAATCAAAGTGAGCGACCTTATACCAGCGATGGTCAAGTGAACTTAGCTCATCTGCTGGTCGGTAGTGAAGGATCCCTATCAGTCTATAAAAAACTTCGCTTGAAACTCGCCGAGCTACCGCGTCATAAAACTTTAGGGGTAGTGAATTTTGCTAGCTTCTATGACGCGATGGATAGCGCCCAGCATATTGTGAAGTTAGGGCCTTGCGCTGTGGAACTCGTCGATCGCACGATGATTGATTTATCGCGCAATAATCCGGCCTTCCGCTCTGTGATTGAAACTGCCCTCGTGAACCCTCAAGGAAAAACACCTGAGGCGATTTTGCTGGTTGAATTTGCCGGCTCTGATTTAGCGAGCCTGGAAAGAAAAGTGAAAGATCTCGTTGCCTTGATGTCAGATCTTGGTCAACCTGATAGCGTGGTGGAGATGCTCCATCCAGAGATGCAAAAGAATCTTTGGGAAGTTCGCAAAGCAGGCCTGAACATCATGATGAGCTTAAAAGGCGATGGTAAGCCTGTCAGCTTTATCGAAGACTGTGCAGTACCCCTGCCCAATTTGGCTGAGTACACCTCAGCACTGACGGAGGTATTTGCAAAATACGGTTCGCGCGGCACTTGGTATGCCCACGCCTCCGTAGGCACCTTACACGTGCGCCCTATTTTGGATATGCGCCGTGATGGCGCACAAAAAATGCGTGCCATCGCTGAAGAAGCTGCTGAATTAGTTCGTCGTTATAAAGGCGCCTACAGCGGTGAACATGGTGACGGCCTCTGTCGTGGCGAATGGATTGAATGGCAATTTGGCGAACACATCACCAAAGCATTTGCCCAAATCAAACACTATATGGATCCGAGTAACTTGCTAAACCCTGGCAAGATCATTAATCCACCGCGCATGGATGATGCACGTTACTTTAGATTTTCTCCACAATACCGCGTCATTCCTTTGCAGACCTCATTAGACTGGTCACAGTGGAATGTGCAAAATGATCCAGTAACCGAAGAAACCACAGCACCAGGCACAGGCGGTGATCCTGCACTCGGTTTTGCTAAGGCTGTGGAGATGTGCAATAACAATGGTCACTGTCGTAAGTTTGATGCCGGCACGATGTGCCCTAGCTATCGCGTTACACGCGATGAAAAGCATCTCACTCGCGGCCGTGCCAATACCTTGCGACTCGCACTCTCCAATCAATTAGATCGTCCTGGCATGGATGGCTTCTTAGCTCCTGAAGTCAAAGAAGCTTTTGATTTATGTGTGAGTTGCAAAGGCTGTAAGCGGGAATGCCCCACCGGCGTGGATATGGCTAAGATGAAGATTGAATATCTAAGCCACTACAAGAAAAAACATGGCTGGTCATTACGCGATCGAGCGATTGCCTATCTACCGAAGTACTCACATTGGATTGCCGACATCCCTGGCTTGGCACATGCTCTCAATTGGCGCAACCAAAGTCCGCTACTCAAGAAACTAGGTGAAAAATTACTCGGCTTCTCAGCCAAACGTAGCTTACCTAGCTGGCGTCGTGACACGATCTGGCGTGAAACGCTGGGTAGCAGCCTAGAAAAATTATTAAGCTCTGACAAACCTGTGGTTTTATGGGCAGATACTTTCAATGGCTCATTTGAAACGGAGAACCTACGCAGCGCTGTACGTGTTTTAGAGGCAGCCGGTTACTGCGTACACATCCCTAAGAAAAATAATGGCCACTACTGTTGTGGTCGAACTTATCTAGCGAGCGGCATGGTCGATCAGGCTAAAGCGTCCGCACAAGAACTCGTGCAAGCCTTTAGTACTTTTAGCTCAAGAAATATCCCAGTGATTGGCCTAGAACCTTCTTGCATACTCAGTTTACGAGATGAGTTTTTGGTCATGGGCCTCGGTTCTCCTGCTGAAAAGTTAGCTGCAGTGAGCCAAACTTTTGAAGAGTTTTTAAGTAAAGAGTATGAGGCAGGTCGGTTTATGCCGCAATTAAAGCCAGCGAGTCAAAACTTTTTATTGCATGGTCACTGCCATCAAAAATCGTTTGATGCCGTCAAACCCATCATACGCCTGCTGCAATTAATCCCAGAAGCCAAGGTGCAAATGATTGAAAGCTCCTGTTGCGGTATGGCTGGTAGCTTTGGCTATGAAGCTGAACATTTTGACTTATCGATGCAAATGGCTGAACTGAATTTATTGCCCGCTATTCGTCAAGCGCCTGATGCTCTTTTAATTGCAGATGGCTCTAGCTGTCGTCATCAAATTCAAGATGGTGTTGAGCGTCAAGCGTGGCATGTAGCACAAGTATTAGAAAAGCATTTAGCGCATTAATGTTGTTGTTATGTAGTTTTGCAAGCAGTGAAAGGTTCATTTACCAATAAGGAGGAGAGCATGAACACACGTCGCAAATTACTCGTCGCAGGATCGATCCTGGCAGCAGGATCATTAATGAATGTCCCGGTGATGGCTCAAAGTGGTGCTTGGCCCAACAAGCCGATTAGAGCCTTAGTCGGTTTTGCACCCGGCGGTGGCACAGATATCGTGGCCCGCGCACTAGCCCCCAAAATGGGTGAGGTATTAGGACAATCCATCGTGGTCGAAAACCGCGCAGGTGCTGCCGGCACAATTGCCGCTGACACTATTGCGAAACTACCCCCTGATGGTTACAACCTGCTGATTGGCCACTCCAACTCAAATGCGATTTCACCATTCGTGTTGCCTAAGATTGGTTATAACCCAGGCACAGATTTCACACCCATTACCTATATTGGTTACGTACCGAACGTACTCGTTGTGCATCCTTCAGTACCCGCCAATAGCGTTGAAGAATTAATTAAGTTAGCCAAGAGCAAGCCGGGTCAGCTGACATACGGATCATCAGGTATCGGTAGTACACAACATTTGGCTGGCGCACTTTTCTCCAAGATTGCAGGTGTGCAAATGAACCACATTCCCTACAAAGGTAGTGGTCAGGCCATCGTTGACTTGCTCGCAGGTCAAATCAATATGAACTTTGACACCATGCCACCGGTCTTGGAACATATTCGTAGTGGCAAGCTCAAAGCCTTGGCGATTTCAACACCGAAACGCATCCCACAACTACCGAACGTGCCTACTTTTGAAGAAGTCGGCATCAAAGGGTTTGATGTGACTAACTGGTACTCCGTCATGGGTCCAAAGGGTATGCCAGCAGACATGGTGAATAAGATCGACAAAGCTGTCAAAGCAGCGATGGCCGATCCTAAGAATAAGGCGACCTTAGATGCTCAAGGTTTGCAAACCGGTGGTGCTGACAGTCCTGCAGCCTTCGATGCTTTCTTGAAAGCTGAATTGACTAAATATCAGCGCCTCGTGAAAGAACTCAACGTGAAAGCGGAGTAAGGCACTGCATGAGCTCAATACCTAGCTCGACTTCACGCCCTCTGCCCTTAGAGGGCGTGAAGGTCCTTGATATTAGCCAAGTCATGGCAGGCCCCTATTGCTGCATGCTACTCGCGGATATGGGTGCCGATGTCATCAAAATAGAACCACCAGGCACAGGAGATCAGACGCGTGGCGCCATGGGTTTCAAGATGAAAGGCCCCGATAGCATGGGCTTTTTGAATATGAACCGTAATAAGCGCAGTATCACGCTGAATCTCAAATCTGAAGCTGGAAAAAAAATCCTTTTTGAACTCGTTCAAGATGCAGATATCTTGGTGGAGAATTACCGACCCGGCGTCATGAAAAAATTAGGCGTGGGTTATGAAGTTCTCTCTGAAATCAACCCGCGTTTAGTGTATGCCAGCATCTCTGGTTTCGGTCAATCCGGACCTTGGGCTGATCGCCCAGGTTTTGATCTAATGGCCCAAGCCATGTCTGGGGTGATGGCCATGACGGGCCACGGCGATGGTAAGCCTGTCAAAGCAGGTGTGCCTGTAGCTGATATTGGCTGCGCCCTCTTTGCGCTCTACGGTGTTTTATCGGCTTACATTGGAGCCCAGAAAACAGGTGTGGGGCAATATATTGATGCCTCCCTATTTGACTCAGCGCTCGCATTTTCTATTTGGGATACCGCGCAATACTGGGGCACAGGAGAAGCACCTGTGGCTTTAGGTACCGCGAATCGAATGAGCGCACCCTATCAAGCGGTGAAAGCCCAGGATGGCTATTTTGTGATGGGCGCTACCAATAAAAAACTTTGGGAAAAACTTTGCAAAATTTTAGAGCGAGTAGATCTATTAGAAGATTCACGCTTTACAAGTATTGCTGATCGCCTAGCCCATCGCGAAGTTCTCATAGAAGAATTAGAAAAAAGTTTTGCTAAAAAGAAATGTGATGTTTGGATTGATGAGTTATTGGCACAGGGCATTCCTGCAGGCCCCATCTTAGACTATCCGCAGGCTTTTGCCAGTGAACATGGTCAACATCGTCAGATGAAAATGACGATCCCACATCCTATCGAAGGCAGCGTTCCGAATATTGGCTTTGCAGTCAAAATGATGGGTACTCCACAACAGGTGCGTCGTCACCCCCCCTTACTGGGCGAACATACCCGGGAAATTCTCCTAGAAAAAGGGTTGACTGCAGAAGCGATAGAACAATATGAAGCCGCCGGTGCCTTTACACCAGAAAGAGAATAATGTCTGATCAGGGTCGTGTCATATTAGAACTACGTGATGATATTGCTTACATCACTTTTGATCATGTTAGCGCTCGCAATGCGATGACATGGTCGATGTACGATCAGTTAAGCAGTATTTGCGCCCAATTAAAAGATACCCAGGGTATCCGTGCTGCCGTTTTACGTGGTGCCGGTGGCAAGTCTTTTGTATCAGGCACAGCGATTGACCAATTTACTGAATTTAAGGACGGACAAGCGGGCGTTGATTATGAAAAACATGTAGACGCCCATATCCAAGCTTTGGAGCAACTGCCCTTTCCAACGATCGCTGTTTTAGAAGGTTTAGCTATGGGGGGCGGACTTTTATTTGCCACCGCCTGCGACTTCAGAATTGCTAGCGCAGGCACGAAGCTAGGCTGCCCTATTGCGCGCACTGTCAGCAATTGTTTATCTTCAGATAATCTAGCCCGCTTAATCACCGAGTTCGGCACTCAGAAAGTCAAACGTATGCTTTTACTCGCCGAAACACCGACGGCTGAGGAACTGTCTGATACGGGCTTTTTTTATCAGATCTGCCCTGCTGATCAGCTAGATCAGGTTTGCGAGCAGTTAATTCACACCATTCGTGCTCTATCGCCAACCACCTTGAAGGTCACCAAATTAGCCATGCGAGGTGCACATCAATCTCTCTTACCCAATGCAGATGATCTGATTCGGGAATGTTATGGCAGCGCTAATTTTAGAGAAGGGGTGAGTGCATTTTTAGCCAAACGCCCGGCACAATGGCGCACCGAGTGATCAAGGACTAGCGCGTTTTAACGAGAAACTTGCCCCAGTTAAATACTGAATTGACCACAGGCTTTTTGTCTATTGGGGATTTTTTAACTGCCGCTTTTTTGGGCGTTTGCTCGGCCTGCGTCACTTTTTTAACACGCGCCTCTTTATGAGCGATGACTTGAGCCAAACGCTTGAGTTGGTTTTCTGAAAAAGCCTGATCCACTTTTTTGACGAGTTGCTCATCCATCAGCGAAGCTAAAGTGACGCTAGCTAGGTAGCCTAACATCTGCTGATGTAAGGTAGTCCATAAGGCACTGCTCGTTTGATCGGCTTCTTGCGGCTCACTATCAATGCCATCGACCGCAATAATGATGTCGGCTACCGTAATATTAACTGGGCTACGCGCCAAGAGATAACCACCCCCTGGGCCACGAGCACTTTCAACAAGTTGTGCTTGGCGCAACTTACAAAACAACTGCTCAAGATAGCTCAAAGAGATAGCTTGGCGCTCACTGATAGAGGCCAAAGCTTGTGGTTTATGGTGAATAGCCTGCTCAGCCAAATCTAGCATGGCTGTCACAGCGTATCGACCTTTAGTAGCAACTCTCATACTGATAATCTAACACAGTTTGCCTAGTTAGAATTTTTCTATAAGTATTCAAAGATTTAGCAGTGTTATGGGTATTAATACTCTATTAAATAGGGACTTTTTTAGGTATCATTGCAGCAGTTTTATTGATCAACGTTTCTGAGTAAGGGAGTCCTCATGAAAGTAGTTAGCGCCATGATTGCAGCAGCTGTATTAGTTTCTGCACCTGCTTTTGCATCGAAAGAAATCGCTGGTAAGAATGCTTGTATGGGTTGCCACGCGGTAGACAAAAAATTAGTAGGTCCATCCTACAAAGACATCGCCGCTCGTTATAAGGGTCAGGCTGATGCAGTAGATAAGTTAGCTAAGAAGGTGAAAGCCGGTGGTTCTGGCGTATGGGGTCCTGTACCTATGCCTGCCAATGCAAGCATTAGCGATGCTGATGCTCGAGCTGTTGTTCAGTGGATCTTGAACGGCGCCAACTAATTCGCTAAGTTTGATCGATCAAAAGCCGACTCAGGTCGGCTTTTTTATTTCTAATAGATTGTTTAGTTTGTTAAATAATCTAGAGCCAAGGCTTCAGCCACCTTAATACCATCAACGCCTGCTGAGAGAATACCTCCCGCATAGCCAGCCCCCTCACCCGCAGGGTACAAGCCTTGAATATTCAAGCTTTGATATTTTTCATTACGTTTAATTCTGATAGGCGAAGAGGTACGTGTCTCGACCCCCGTCAGAACGCCATCCGACTTAGCAAAGCCGGGAATCTGTTGATCAAAAGCAGGGATAGCTTCACGAATCGCTTCAATTGCATAAGCAGGTAAGGCTGTTTCCAAATTAGTCAAATGCACACCGGGCTTATACGAAGGAATTACCTGACCGAATTCGGTAGAGGCTTGGTTCTTTAAAAAGTCGCCGATTAATTGCCCAGGGGCCTCATAGCTACTGCCACCTAGGACGTATGCATGAGACTCGAGCTGTCTTTGAAAATCAATCCCTTTGAGCGGCTCAGCCATACTCGCACCGAAATCCTCGGGGTTCACATTAACAACAATCCCAGCATTCGCATTGCGCTCATTGCGTGAATACTGGCTCATCCCATTAGTCACAACACGTTGCTCTTCAGAGGTCGCCGCGACTACAGTCCCTCCGGGGCACATGCAAAAACTGTAAACAGCTCTGCCATTCGAGGCGTGATGAACTAATTTATAGTCAGCTGCACCAATGAGTGGGTGACCTGCGTGCGGACCTAGACGAGCGCGGTCAATTAATGACTGAGGATGTTCGATACGAAAACCCACCGAAAATGGCTTAGGCTCGATGTAGACACCCTGCTCAAATAAGGTTTTAAAAGTGTCCCGGGCACTATGGCCCAAGGCCAAAACAACATGTTCAGTGGCAATGGTCTGCCCAGACTCTAGAGTCACCCCATAAATCTTTCCAGAACGAATATCAAATTGCGTGACCTTGCTTTGAAAACGTATCTCACCACCCAAATCAATAATCTCTTGGCGAATCTTCTCGACCATTCCGACTAAGCGGAATGTGCCAATATGCGGCTTGGCTACATAAAGAATTTCTTCAGGAGCTCCCGCCTTCACAAACTCATGGAGGACTTTGCGACCATAAAACTTGGGATCTTTAATTTGGCTATAAAGCTTTCCATCCGAAAAGGTGCCTGCCCCACCCTCACCAAATTGCACATTGGATTCTGGATTAAGGATTTTTTTACGCCACAAACCCCAGGTATCTTGAGTTCTCTCTCGAACCGCTTTGCCTCGCTCTAGTACGATGGGTTTAAAACCCATTTGCGCCAAAATCAATGCAGCAAAAATTCCACAGGGGCCAAAACCAATGACGACGGGGCGGTGCTTGAGTTGGGCTGGAGCTTGGGCTACAAAATGATAGGCTGTATCGGGGGTTGCCTTAATCTGAATATCCGCTTTGAGCTTTTGCAAAAGCCGAGCTGGCTCTTGAACCTGTACATCAATGGTATAGATAAAAGACAGGTCGATGTTTTTACGCGCATCATAACTGCGTTTAAAAATCTCATAAGTGATGAATTCCTCATGAGAGATTCGTAAACGCTTTAAGATGGCATTTAACAGATCGTCCTGGCTATGGTCGATAGGCAAACGCAATTCATGAATTCGAATCATAGGGCTATACGATACACAAGGCAGAGCAAAGAGGCAAAATAAGGATATGGATGTGCAAAAAGAAGAGTCTTTCATTATTGAGAAAACCCAAACATGGCTGACACAAGCCGTGATTGGCCTCAATCTTTGCCCTTTTGCCAAAGCCCCTCATGTAAAGGGTCTGATTGCTTATCGGGTGAGTCAAGCACGCGATATTGAGACATTAGTCAGCGACCTACACCAAGCCTTAGAAGAACTGGCCGAGGCACGACCTGATCAAATAGAGACCACCCTACTGATACATCCTTGGATTCTGAATGACTTCATGGAATATAACGATTTTCTCGAGTTAGCTGATGAACTGGTTGAAGAGCTCGATTTGGCTGGCATCCTACAAGTGGCAAGCTTTCATCCCGACTATCAATTTGCGGGCACTCACAAAGACGACATCTCTAATTACACCAATCGCTCACCCTACCCCACCCTACATTTGATCCGCGAAGAGAGCATCGATAAAGCCGTAGAAGCCTTTCCGGAAGCTGAACAAATTTATGAAACCAATATCGCTACGATGGAAAAGCTTGGCGTAGCAGGTTGGGAAAAATTATTTAAAAAATAACTAACGGGCCGTGCGTAAATAATCGACCAATTTACCAATCACCGGTGGGTTCTTGGCCGTCAACTTTGAGACCACATAAGCTGCAATAAAACTGGCAGGGATGCCGAACGCGCCAGATGCAATAGGATCGACACCAAACCAACGATCGCCGAATACACCCGTAATTCTGGAAACGAAGGGGTAATTAAGAGCAATATACGTACCGCTAATCATGACCCCAGTGACCATACCCGCAATAGCGCCCCATTTATTGATCGTTTTGGAATACACCGCCATGATGAGTACGGCAAAAAAACTAGATGCGGCCAATGAAAAAGCTGCCCCCACTAAAAATAATATGTCCCCAGGTCGCAAGGAAGTGACATAAGCAGCAAAAAGAGCGACTGCTAGAAGAATAATCTTCGCTGAGGTGACTCGTTGTTGGTGCGTTGCTTTGCGCCCCATCAAATGATAGTAAACATCATTGGATATGGAGTTGGATATGGTTAGCAAGAGCCCATCAGCGGTCGATAAGGCTGCGGCTAAAGCGCCGGCAGCAACCAGGCCAGATATGACATAAGGTAGCCCAGTGATTTCAGGGGCGGCCAAGATAACCATATCAGGCGAAATCGAAATCTCAGCCCATTGCACAAAACCATCGCCGTTCACATCATTAAGGACAATGGCAATAGGTTCTAATTTGCGCCAGTTCAAAACCCAAGTGGGCAAATCCGCATAACTGATGCCCACTAAGTTCTTAAAAAGATCTAACTTCACCATCACCGCCAAGGCAGGTACGCTGAGATAGAAGATAGCCACAAAAAATAAAGTCCAGAAAACTGAATAGCGGGCTGCAGCCACACTCGTTGTTGTAAAGAAACGGGTCAATATGTGCGGCAAGCTAGCTGTGCCAAACATTAAACAAAAAATCAACAATACAAAATTAAGTTGATCAATACCACCTGCCTTGTCATCTGCCTGCCATGATGGAGGCGGGGTCATCGAGGGCGCTGCTTTTTGGCCACGCAATAAGGCCTCTTTTCTTTCTTGCTCCCAGGCATCATAGGCATCAGCAGGATCTTTAGGATAAGCATTTAATTTTTTCTCAATTTGCTTAATTTCCCTGAGTGAGAGCTGCTTCTCGCGTGCATCTTGTAACTCTTTTTCAAGTGTCTGTTTTTGCTTAAAGTAAGAATCAGGTAACTGATCGATACGCTTTTTTAATTCCTGCGCATGCTTGGTATAAAAATCTCTCACCTTCTGCTCTTCAGCCGTGACTGCATAATCAGTCTCGTGATAATTAATTTCCTCGAGCAACTTACCGTAATGCAGCTGTGGCAGTACATGATCGTGTTTTTTCAAAGAGATCATCGATAAAGGTAAGAGCAAAGCAATAATCAAAATGATGTACTGCGCAACCTGCGTCCACGTCACCGCCCGCATGCCCCCCAAAAAAGAGCAAACCAGAATACCGGCTAAGCCAAAGAAAACTCCAATACCAAATTCAACACCAATAAAGCGCGTCACAATTAAACCCACACCTTGAATTTGGGCCACCAAATACACAAAGGAGCAGAGAATCGTAATGGCGACTGCTACTAGGCGAACCATGGCACTACCGCCTTCAACACCTTGGCCATAACGGATCGCTAAGAAATCGGGAATCGTGAATGTGCCAAACCGTCGAATATAGGGCGCAATCAACATGGCAACTAAGCAAAATCCGCCTGTCCAACCGACGATAAAGGCGAGCGCTTTATAACCACTACTAAATAAGATCCCTACCAAACCAATAAACGTGGCAGCACTCATCCAATCTGCAGCGGTAGCCATCCCGTTAAAGACTGCCGGAATACGGCGCCCTGCAACGTAATACTCTGTCATATCAGAAGTGCGACAAATCAGACCAATACTGGCATAGACCGCAATAGTGACGAAGAGAAAAACATAGCCTAACCATAGGCCTGGGCCATTTTGTACTTCTAATAAACCCATCAAATAAACAAAGAAAAGAAATCCGCCAGCAAATAGCAGGTAATAGCTTGCCACTTGTTTGGAATCAGAACGGATCTTCATAGCTCTAGTTTAGCTGTATCTGCGATGGGTATAAAAAAAGGCCGGGATCACCGGCCTTCTCTCAGACTATTGAGCTTAGCTCGTTTGTTTGAGCTGCTCTAAGATCGCTGGATTTTCTAAAGTAGAAGTGTCCTGCGTGATCTCTTCACCCTTCGCAATCACGCGCAAGAGACGGCGCATAATCTTGCCTGAGCGAGTCTTCGGTAAGTTATCACCAAAACGAATTTCCTTAGGCTTGGCAATCGGACCAATCTCTTTGCCCACCCAATTACGCAAATCGTTAGCAATCTTCTTCGCGTCATCACCTGATGGGCGTTTACCCTTGAGAACAACGAATGCCACAATCGCTTCACCGGTAACATCATCAGGACGACCCACTACGGCAGACTCAGCCACCAATGGATTAGCTACCAAGCAAGATTCGATTTCCATCGTACCCATACGGTGACCGGAGACGTTCAAGACATCATCGATACGGCCAGTAATGGTGAAGTAACCGGTGTCCTTGTTACGAATCGCACCGTCACCAGCCAGGTAGAGCTTGCCGCCCAACTCCTCTGGGAAGTAGCTCTTCTTAAAGCGCTCAGGGTCACCCCAAATCGTACGAATCATTGAAGGCCATGGGCGCTTAACGACCAAAATACCACCCTGGCCATTCGGCATATCGTGACCGGCTTCATCCACAATCGCAGCCATAATGCCTGGCAGTGGTAAGGTACATGAGCCAGGCACTAATGGTGTAGCACCCGGTAAAGGAGTGATCATATGACCCCCTGTCTCTGTCTGCCAGAAAGTATCAGCAATCGGACACTTTTCGCCACCAATATTTTTGTGATACCACATCCAAGCTTCTGGGTTAATCGGCTCACCCACAGAACCCAAAAGACGCAGGCTCTTCAAGTTGTACTTCTTCGGATGAACCGCAGGATCAGCATCAGATGCCTTGATCAAAGAACGAATCGCTGTCGGGGCTGTGTAGAAAATAGAAACTTTATGACGCTGAATCATTTCCCAGAAGCGGCCGGCATTCGGATACGTTGGCACACCCTCAAAAACGATTTCAGTAGCGCCACAAGATAAAGGACCATAAGTGATATAGCTATGGCCGGTGATCCAACCAATATCAGCTGTACACCAGAATACATCGCTATCACGCAAGTCGAATGTCCACTTCATGGTCAACATCGTCCACAAGAGATAACCGCCTGTGGAGTGCTGCACACCCTTGGGCTTACCCGTGGAACCAGAGGTATAGAGAACAAACAAAGGATGCTCAGCATCGACCCACTCAGGCTCACATGTGCTCGCTTGACCCTTGGTCACATCGTGCATCCACTTATCACGACCGGCTTGCATAGGTACATTGCCACCGGTGCGCTTGTACACAATCACATGCTTGAGTTTTTCACAGCCACCCAAAGCCAAAGCCTCATCAGCAATGGTCTTCAATGGCAATTGCTTACCGCCACGTAACTGCTCATCGGCAGTAATCAAGGCCACGGCACCCACGTCCACAATACGCTCTTGCAATGACTTGGCCGAGAAACCACCAAACACCACAGAATGTGTAGCACCAATACGTGCACAAGCCTGCATAGCGACCACACCTTCCACAGACATCGGCATGTAAATCACTACGCGATCGCCTTTTTTAATACCTAACTTCTTCATACCGTTGGCAAACTGGGCCACGCGGTCATGTAATTCTTGGTAAGTAACCTTAGTTACCTCACCGCCATCCGCTTCAAAAATGATGGCATTTTTCTTACCTAGGCCATTTTTGATATTGCGGTCTAAACAGTTATAGGAAGCATTCGTCAAACCATCTTCAAACCATTTGTAAAAAGGCGCATTTTTTTCATTCAAGACCTTGGTAAATGGCTTCTTCCAGTACAGATTTTCTTTAGCCAAACGAGCCCAGGTACCTTCGAAATCTTTATCAAAGGCTTTGCACATGGCATGGTATTGATCCATGCTAGTAATGGCAGCTTGCTTAGCAAAAGCTTTAGGTGGCTGAAAAATGCGATTTTCTACTAATAACTGTTCCATACCGGACATACTTTTTCTCCTGCTGTTTCAGCGTTTTTTGACAAAATTCGAGGTTAGAAAGACGGTCTGACAACTGGCTGACATAGACAGTAATCTAGGCTTTAAATCAGGGTTCTCCCTAGGTCTTAGTCCAAGGACTGCAATAGGCTAGAGCTTAAAACCGTTTTTTCTACTCCCAAGACGTAAATTAACAATCACTTGGAATCCTGTAAATGCTAACTTTCCCTAGGTAAAATAGGATTTTCCATTGATTTCTAAAAAATAACGGCTATGAGCAAAATTAAACAAGACGACTTCATCCAAAGCATTGCAGATGCATTCCAATACATATCCTATTACCACCCCTTGGATTACATCACTGCGCTAGGAAAAGCGTATGAGCGTGAGGAAAGCCCTGCTGCCAAAGACGCTATTGCTCAAATTTTGACGAATAGCCGTCTCTGTGCTGAAGGCAAGCGTCCGATTTGCCAGGATACCGGCATTGCAGTGGTGTTTTTGAAAATTGGTATGCACACCCAATGGGATGCCAAGATGACTGTGACCGACATGGTCAATGAAGGTGTACGTCGCGCCTACAACCACCCTGACAATAAATTACGTGCTTCCGTATTACTTGATCCAGCCGGTAAGCGCATCAACTCCAAAGACAATACGCCAGCAGTGATTCATTATGAGATGGTCGAAGGCGACGGCGTGGAAGTCATCTGCGCCGCCAAAGGGGGTGGCTCAGAAAACAAGAGCAAGATGGTGATGCTTAATCCTTCAGACTCGATTGTGGATTGGGTGATCAAGACGGTACCCACCATGGGTGCCGGCTGGTGTCCTCCCGGTATCTTGGGTATCGGTATTGGCGGCACCCCTGAAAAGGCGATGCTTTTGGCTAAAGAATCTTTGATGGCCCCCGTCGACATTCATGACCTGATCGCCCGCGGTCCACAAAATCGTATTGAAGAGTTACGCTTAGAGCTCTTTGAAAAAGTGAACGCACTCGGTATTGGTGCGCAAGGTTTAGGGGGTTTAACGACAGTACTCGATGTCAAAATCATGGACTACCCCACCCATGCAGCCTCTTTGCCTGTTGCGATGATTCCTAACTGTGCGGCCACCCGCCATGTCCATTTCCATCTTCATGGCGAAGGCCCAGCCAAACTCGAACCCCCTTCACTCTCTGACTGGCCAGCCGTTAGCTGGACACCGAATACCGAAAAATCACTGCGCGTGAATTTAGATACACTCACGCCCGAAGAAGTGGCTAGCTGGAAACCTGGTCAAACACTCTTACTCAACGGCAAGATGTTGACAGGTCGTGATGCGGCACATAAACGCATCGCAGATATGCTAGCTAAAGGCGAAAAATTACCTGTCGACTTCAAAAATAGAGTGATCTATTACGTCGGTCCAGTTGATCCCGTGCGCGATGAAGTGGTCGGTCCTGCAGGCCCCACCACGGCCACACGTATGGATAAGTTTACTGAAATGATGCTGGCTCAAACAGGTCTGATTTCCATGATTGGAAAATCCGAGCGTGGTCCGGTGGCTATCGAAGCGATTAAAAAACATCGCTCGGCTTACCTGATGGCCGTAGGTGGTGCTGCTTATTTAGTTGCTAAAGCCATCAAAGAAGCAAAAGTAGTTGGCTTTGCTGATTTAGGTATGGAAGCCATCTACGAGTTCACGGTCAAGGATATGCCCGTCACTGTGGCAGTCGATTCTTCAGGCACCTCTGTACACAATACAGGCCCTAAAGAATGGCAAGCCAAGATTGGCAAGATTCCTGTGACAAGCAACTAACTGGCAGATCTTTTTTGGCAACGATTGGCGTATTTGACTCGGGTATCGGTGGACTAACGATTCTGCAAGAGGCAGTACGCCAAGCCAATGCTCACCACTATATTTACCTGGCCGACTCCGCACATGCGCCCTATGGTGAAAAATCACCCGAATGGGTGGCCAAGCGTAGCCTCAATCTTTGTCACTGGTTAGTTCGCCATGGCGCTCAAGCCTTGGTCGTAGCCTGCAATACTGCAACCGCTTCGGCGATTGCGGCCATCCGCAATGATATGCCTGCGATACCGATTATTGGCATCGAACCAGGAATTAAGCCCGCGCTGGAATACACCAGTAAAAACAAGATTGGTGTACTAGCCACACACAATACTCTGGCCAGCGATAAGTTCAAGAGTCTATTGGAGAGCTTGAGAGAGCACCACCAGGAGATTGAGTGGATTACTCAAGCAGGCAAAGGGCTGGTACCCTTGATTGAATCAGGCGAACTTCATAGCGCAGAACTGGAGTCTTGTTTACGCGAGCATCTTGAGCCCCTGCAGAGAGCCGGTGTAGATAGCTTGGTCTTAGGCTGCACACACTACCCATTCTTGATCCCATTAATACGCAAAATCATGGGCGATGAAATACAGATTATTGATACCAGTGTTGCCGTGGTTCGACAACTATTACGTCAACTCGATGAGTTTCAACTATTACAGTCAGCACCGCCAAGGCATATCCAGTTGTACTCCACTCAAGACGCCGACCAACTACTTCATTTAGCCAAACAACTCATCCCCGCCACACTACAAGATCATGCAGTCGAAAAAGCTACTGTCATCATTACTGAAGAGGCATGATGCAAGAGCTGATACAAAGATTCCTGAAGCTTAAACTGGAATATCGCATGGCGATCATTGTGATCAGCGCGCATGCCTTGATCTTTGTCGGCTTTTCGTTTTCCAAAAAAATATCTACGGGTGAAACATTGGGTTCCGTAGTCAGCGCCTCCCTCATAGAAGGCTCTAGTCAGAAAGAAATATACCGCCCCCCTATTCAGCAACCTCCTAGTGCTAAGCCTGTAGAAAAACAATCCAGCAATAATCACTCTTCGATGATCACCAGTGCTCCCCAAACAAGTTCGAGCGAGACCAGCCCGACTAATACGTCCTTAGGTGGCTCGCGCAGTGAAGGTAAAACAGTGCAACTTTCTCAAGCACAGTGCACTGTTCCGGAACCGATTTATCCTTCCATAGCGCGCAGAATGGGAGAGCAAGGTAAGACCTTGGTTCGTTTAGTGATTAATGAACAAGGTCAAATCAGCCAAACGAGTCTGGCTCAAAGTAGCGGCCTGCCACGCCTAGACCAAGCAGCTCTTGATGCTGCGCAAAAAGTGCGTTGCAAACCTTTTGTAGAATCAGGTGTGGCAGTCAAAGTCACTGCCATACAACCTTATATCTTTCGACTGGAATAAGCATGAATCAAGCGTTTGGTCTTACTAATTTATGGCTTCAAGGAGATGGTGTCACCCGCACCGTTGCAGTTCTACTATTGATCATGTCAGTGGTGTCCTGGGTCATCATTTTGAGTAAATCATGGACGCTCTATCAGACTCGTAAAAATGCAAATCAGGTTGAATGCTTTTGGCATGCCCCGTCTTTGGCCACTGGGATTTCACAGATGAGCATCGAGAACAATCCTTATCGTGAGCTTGCACAAAATGCGCAGGATGCCATCACACACCATCACGATCGCACCGACGATCTCAAAGCGAACATCAGTGTCTCCGACTGGCTGACACGTTGCCTCAAAGTGAGTATTGACCGCTCAGTGGCTCATCTGCAACAAGGTCTCACCTTCTTAGCTTCTACAGGTGCGACTGCGCCCTTCATTGGCTTATTTGGCACCGTGTGGGGCATCTATCACGCATTAATCGGTATCGGCACCACGGGTACTGCCACTATTGATCAAGTAGCAGGCCCGATTGGCGAAGCTCTCATCATGACCGCGCTAGGTCTTGCCGTAGCCATTCCTGCGGTCTTGGGCTACAACGCGATTACAAGAGCCAATAAAGTAGTCATTGGTGAACTCAATCGTTTTGGAAACGACTTATATGCCTACTTCATGACAGGCGCTCCCATTAGCAATGCTCCCTTAAAGAGCAAAACTGCTCAGGATTAGTCATGTCATTTAGTCAAGAGCCCTTAGAGACTGAAGACAGTCCACCGATGGCGGAAATCAACATGACACCCTTAGTGGATGTCATGTTGGTGCTACTGATCATCTTTATGATCACATTACCCGTTATCAACCATGCCGTTAAAGTAGAACTGCCAACGGCAAGTAGTCAAAAAAATGATGTCAAACCAGAATCGATCAACCTATCGATCAATGCCAAGGGGCAAATCTACTGGAATAACAGCGTTGTCGACTTAAACACTCTTGAAACATATGCCTTAGCGGCTGCAAAAAAGAAACCTGAACCCGAAGTGCAATTAAAAGCCGATAAAAACGTACGTTATGAAGCGGTGGCACAAGTCTTATCGACAGTCAAACGAGCGGGTCTTCAGCGCATCGGCTTTGTCACAGAACCACAATAAAGCTCTAGGCTAAACGCCAAACGACAATAATTAGAGCGATCATATTTAAAAAATTGATCGCTACACTCAGTAGATGTAAATAATGAAATGCTTTGTGACGTCCGGCATCTTTAGCACGATTGACTTGCGGCGTTAATATCAGCCAACTATAGAAAAATAAGCCGCTACAAGCGATGACCAAGGTCAGCAAGAGGCTGTCCACCAAGAACAAACTGGCCAAGGCTGTCGTGAACGCTAAAAAAGCATAGTACTTGGGAAAGAATTGTCTAACGTACACGGCCGCCCATTCGATGGGCAAATGCTTAAAAATACCAGGAGCCACCAGAGCTGAGAAAAACAACATAATGCCTAGGGCTGCTGCACATAGAATGAGTGCAATATTTGGATAGTCCGCATACATTTTTATCTCCTTATCAATCGTTTTGCTTTAGCTGGATGTAGTCATTCGCCAGGTGGATAAATCGATAATATTTTGTTTGTTCGCCTTGCCTAGATGTTTCTTTAAGATTTTATAAATATCAAGGTCAAACTCAGGTTCACCCGCCAACAAAAGCTCTTCGATTTCAGATTCGTTTGCAGCGCTACCCAAGTATCGCCAGCGATCGACCACATGAACATCCTGCTCTTCACGTATTCCGATGGGGCCGGGGTAAGGCCAGGTTTTTAAATGCCAACTGGCCATCGCCTCTTGAAGACGCCAGTTAAAAACCAGTGCCTTTTCGGCTCCGACACAGGCACCACGACAACGTTTAAGTTGATATGCAAAGCAAGGAGAATGGTTTGACGAGGAGCTATCTGATAAATCTTTCTTGCTTTTTTTAGGGGGTTTTTCAAGGCCGAGACGCAGTTCACAGAAATCATGTTCTTTAGCGATATAGCTTAACATCGACAAAGCCTCTTTACGGCTAGCAAATACGCCATATAAATCTTCTTGTACACCCCAATCAATTTGCTCAGCATTGACTAAGACAGGTTGCAAATATCCATCCTCAGACTCCGCTAACTGCCATGAGCATAATTCGCGGCTGCGCCTTAACTGAATATTCAAACTGGGTAAGCGCTCTTTGATCAGACGGGCCTCGAGCAATAAAGCGCCTAACTCACCCGCTGTCTGAATCCAATCCAAGTCTCGCACTTGCATACTCAATTTGAGAGCTTTACGGTCTTGAGTATTTTGAAAATGACTTAAAACTCTGGTGCGCAAAGATCGACTCTTACCAATGTATAAAGGGAAGCGATCCTCTGCATAAAATATGTAAACCCCTGGCTGCTCCGGAATCTCATCCAATAAATCTGCATCTAGATGCGATGGCACTGCAGGTCTTTGCAATAGAGCATCGACGTGGCTTAGTAATTCTTCATCAGACCAACGCTCTTGTATTTTTTGCCAGAACTGCAACAACAAGTCAGCGTCTGTCATCGCACGATGCCGATCTTCCACATGTAAATCATGTACCCTAATTAAGGTATCTAAATTATGTCTATCTTGCTGTGGAAATAAGCGTCTTGATAATTTGACAGTACACAGTACCTTCGCTGTAAAGTCATAACCTGCTCGTTTCATCGACGCCTTAATAAAGCCATAGTCAAAACGCGCATTGTGAGCGACAAAAATCTTACCTTGCAATTGCTCGAGGACATCTTTGGCATGCTGTGTAAATAAACCTTGCCCAGCGACCATATCTGGCGTAATGCCTGTGAGCTGTTGAATATGTTCAGGAATGTATTGACCTGGATCGATCAAGCGTGACCAACGCTGTAGGCCTTGTGGGCCATAGGAAATAATGGCTAGTTCTGTAATTCGATCACGCTCAAAATGAGATCCCGTGGTTTCAATATCCACGAAAGCAAGCGTGGGCATAGATTGTTTGGGCATACCACTAGCGTTGTGAACGACAACGATCAGAGCAGTACTTCACTTCCGCCCAGACCTTTTCCCATTTTTTACGCCAAGTAAAAGGTCGCTGGCAAACCACACACACTTTTTGAGGTAGATCTGATTTTTTTCGCATAGCACTGAGTCAACATTTTTTATCAGTGTAGGCCGAAATAAGGCATCTTGCTGATGCGAGCGTAATAGCCCTACTTCTTTTTAGGCGGCGGCAAGATAGTCATTTTTTCAGCATGTTGCCAATGCGTTGCCCAGTTTTCTGCGTAACGCTTAGCCGCATAGGCGGAGCGGAATATAACAATATTTTCCGCATTACGTTTTTCTGCTGATTTGGTGAAGTTATAGCTACCCGTAATCACAATGTCATCATCAATTAACATCACTTTGTTGTGAAAGATCGCATGCTCACCATCACTGCGTATCTCTATGCCAGCTAAAAATAGGGGTTCTAATGCCTCGCGATTATTGTTGGCACTCTTGTCATCCTGAATTAACTCTACCTGTACACCTCTTTTTTTGGCCTTCACTAGAGCTTGGGCTAATTCAGGCTGTGTAAAACCGTAAGCCATCACACGAATACTCTTTTTGGCTTGATCAATTTGCTTAATCAGGCCCTGCTGTGCACCGACCGGTGGCGTAAAGTAAATCGCCAAAATTTCGGCTGGTTGGGGTTGAGCCTCGACGGGCTTTTGCTGCCATAAGACTAAAACTAGCATCAAGCCTATTAGCCAAAGTGATGAAGACTTCCAAGAAGTGATTTTGAATGTACGCATATTAAGAAAATAACATAAATACTATTTTTTACAGGTCAACGATGACCACGCTCTCATCAACGGTTTTTACATACATCGCGCAGCGCCTGACTTAAAGCCTGAGCACCTAAACCCATATCCTCTTGAGGTGCTACCAAGTAGAGCGTAATCAGCTGACTCACATCATCTTCGAAAGCCAGTTCTTTTAGTGTGCCATCAGACAGATAATCAGCAATTTTTTCTTGCGGGTACCAAGCAAAGCCATGCCCTGCACGCGCAGCCTGAATACTGGTATCAAACTGACTGAAGATCCAACGACGTTGACTATTGACTTTATTCCCAGAGGAAGTGCGCGCCTCTCCAGAGTCACGGACCAACAAATGGCAGTGCTGACGTAAGTCGCGAATTTTTAAGGGTCGGCCTAAGCGATGTAAAGCATGCTCAGGATTTGCAACTGGAATCAAATGAAGCTCGATCAGAGGAATGCCTAACATGCCAGCAGGCACCTGAGGACTGATGGCTAGATCTACCTTTTTCTTGAGAATGAGCTCAACAGTGCCACTTAAAACCGCCTCATGAATTTCTATCGAGGTTCCTGGGCTGATTTGACTAAACTTTGCCAGCGCCTCTTGCAAAAGCGTTTGCGGAAATAAAATTTCTACAGCCAAATGAATTTCGCTTTCCCAACCACTGACAGCCCGTTGCGCCGCCGCCTCTAAATCCCGCGCATCCTCGATTAAGACCTTACCCCTGGAGTAAAGCAAACGCCCTACATCGGTCAGCTGGGCTTTGCGGCCCTGAATCTGAAACAACTCGACCGCAAGCAGGTCTTCCATCTTTTTAACCGCATAGGTAATAGCTGACTGACTCTTATGTAGCTTTTCAGAGGCTTGCGCATAACCTTCAAAATCTACGACCGCAATGAAAGCAGCCCACTGATCTAAGCTAATCAGTGGCAAGCGGCTGACAGGAAAACTCGGTATTTTCGGCTTCATGACTTAATTTATCTAAATTTTTGATAAATATACCTTAAAAATTGTTGTTTTTTATCTATTTAAATGATGTTTAAATGCATACATCCAACAGTACATAGGAGACAAAGATGAGTTCAACTAAGAATGTATTAGCGATTACTAGCAGTATTTTTGGCGAACACGGCGAGTCGAGCAAACTTGTGGAGCGTTTAGTAAAACGCTTTGAGGCGCAAGGCGCGAAGATAGCTCGCCGCAATGTCACACAGAACATTCCCCACGTAGACGCCGCACGCTTTAAAGCTTTGACGAGCCCCGCCGACCAACTCGACGATGCGCAGCGTAGTGTTGTGGCCTTCTCTAATGCCCTGATTGCTGAACTACAAGCCGCTGATACGATTATTTTGGCAGCACCTATGTACAACTTCAGCATTCCCTCACAACTCAAATCTTATTTTGATCACGTTGCTCGCGCTGGCATCACCTTTAAGTACACAGAACAAGGTCCTGTTGGCTTACTACAGAACAAAAAGGTCTACGTGATGACGACCCGTGGGGGTTTCTACAAGGATACGCCAAACGATCTAGAGACCCCTTACCTGAAAAATCTTCTGGGCTTTTTAGGCCTGACTAATCTAGAGATTATTTATGTAGAAGGTATTGGTATCTCTGCAGAACAAAAAGCCCAAGCCGTCAAAGCGGCTGAAGCAGAAGTAGATGCCTTAAAAATTTAAAGGAGACCGTATGTCGATCAGACCCATCACTCAGGTGATACGCGGCCTACCCACCTCCGATGGGGCCGGCGTGAAACTCTATCGCAGCCTGGGCCAAACACAGGGCATTCGCCTCGATCCTTTTCTGATGCTCGATGAATTTGGCACAGAAAATCCAGATGACTATATTGCTGGCTTTCCTCCGCACCCTCACCGCGGCTTTGAAACCGTGACCTACATGCTTGAAGGTCATATGCTGCATGAAGATCATATGGGCAACCGTGGCGACTTGCATCCTGGAGATGTGCAATGGATGACCGCAGGTCGCGGGATTATTCACTCTGAAATGCCCCAACAAAAAGAAGGCGCAATGCGCGGCTTTCAATTGTGGCTGAACTTGCCCGCTAAAGAAAAAATGAAGCCTGCTTCCTACCGAGATATTCCGAGTCAATCTATTCCGCAGGCAACTGACGCGCATGGCATTTGGATGAAAGTCATCGCCGGCGAAGTCGAACACGGCCAGCAATTACTCAAAGGACCGATGCAGGGCCTGAGCACTGACCCCCTTTATCTCGACCTACATATTCCAAAAGGCGAAAGCCTTGAATTGCCGATTGACTCTTCACGTGCAGCTTTTAGCTATGTGTATGAAGGTCTTGCAGAATATCGCACCCCTCATCACTCACAAACGATCGGTCCACAACACGCCGTTATTTTCGGTGAAGGTGAAACGATTGCAGTCAAGGCTTTGGAAGATCTGCGCTGCTTGATTCTTGCAGCGATTCCAATCCAAGAACCGATTGTGCAGTATGGTCCTTTTGTCATGAATACGCGTGAAGAAATTGAACAAGCGATTGATGACTACCAAAATCAGCGCCTAACAGCCTAGTAGGTCTAGGCAAGTGTGACAGACTGTATTACAGTCTGTCACAGGAGGCGCTTATGACTTGCAAAGTAATTGGCTTAATTCAACTCAAAGATAGTCGGGCTTTTGACGAATATCGATCCCAAGTCGGTAAGACTGTTGAACTCTACGGTGGCCGTGTATGTACACGTGGCCAGTTTCAGAAAAGCTTCTGGAATGAATTGAACTGCGACCTATTTAATGCTTATGTAGAGCTCGAGTTTAAGGATTCTGCCGCAGCAGAAAGCTGGGCACAAAGCCCAGAATATCAATCCTTAGTGGGAATACGCTCAAAGGCGATGAACTTGACGCTCTTCAGTGTTGCAATCAATCACTAAAGTGGTGCCCGGAGCCGGAATCGAACCGGCACGGCTCTTTTAAGCCGGCAGATTTTCTTACCACTTCGGCTTTCGCCGCCACACAATGTGTTCGTGGTCTGGACTATACCTTCACCATAACAAATTTGCTTTAGGTGCTCGCCGTCTAGTCTCTACACGTTCCTGATATCAGGCTTCGCTCGGTATTGGCAGTAAAGCTTTCACCGAATTTGACGAGTTCTACATTTGCCCTTTCGAACAAAGCACTCAAATTGTTTAAGTCTGCTACGTCTACCTATTTCGTCATCCGGGCAGCACAGGCGTCATTGTAACGAATTTTTCACGCCGCTTAGTTTTTTTCTTAAAGCTTAGGGTCAATCATCTGCCGGCAATAAAAAAGCCCCGCATCGCGGGGCTTTGAAGTCGACTCACCTTGAGGTGGTCAAACTTGTTTACTTATACAAGAAATTAGGCAACCACAAACCAATCTCAGGTACCAAGTAAAGAATCACGATTGCCACGATCTGTATACCCATGAATGGCAGCATACCGGCAAAAATTTGATTCAATGTTACATGCGGTGGCGCAACACCCTTCAAGTAGAAAGCGGCCATCGCTACTGGCGGTGATAAGAAAGCAGTCTGTAAATTCAGAGCCACTAACAAACCAAAGAACAAGGGGTCAACTTGGAAGTGAGCCAGCAATGGAATAAAGATTGGCATGAAAATCACGATGATCTCAGTCCACTCTAATGGCCAACCTAACAAGAAGATGATGACTTGTGAAAGGATCAAGAATTCAATCTTAGACAGACCCAAAGATAGAACCCACTTCTCAATCAACTCTTGACCACCTAAGAGGGCAAAAGCAGCAGAGAAGATCGATGAACCCACAAACAACCAACAAACCATGGCACTCGTCTTGGCAGTCAAGAATACAGACTCTTTAACAACTGTCATATTCAATTGCTTATATGCCCAAGCTAACAAGAAGCCCCCGAAGGCACCAATAGCTGCCGCCTCAGTGGGCGTTGCTAAGCCAAACACAATCGTACCTAACACCGCGAGAATCAATGTAGCCAATGGGAAGAATGAACCCAACAGCATCTTAAAGATCTCAAGACGTGCCATGCTCAACAGGTAATAGAAAACCAAACCTATCGCAATGCCAATGCCTAGAACAATCCAATACCAAGTGGGGGTAGGTAATGGCTCTAGTGGCGCAGCAGCCTCAGGTGCAGCCACTTCAGCAAGCGCAGGAGCAGCCTCTGGCTTTTCTTCAGGATCACTATCAGCACCAGGAGGTAAAGCAATCGAATCGGCTTGAGGTAAGTCTTCTTCACTAGCTGACTCAAGGCTGATCATGCCGCCATCCGATGCCATACCTGCCACGGCAAAGTCCTGGACAGGCGCAGTGGCTGCACGATGCATTGCTGTCATGATCACCACAAAGAAAATCAATGGGCCAATGATGACTAAGAATTGCTTGAACAATTCCCACAAAGACATATTAGCAGCGCGATGGCCCTTAATCGCCTTCAAGAATGCCGGTAAAGCAGATTCACCAAAATGCGATAACTTCTTGGTCACTGGTGAAAGTTCAACACGACGTTCTTCTTCAGATAACGGTGGCGCTAACTCTGGCTTGAGTTTGGCAACAATAATCACATAAGCAATGTACAAGCCGGCCAACATGATGCCAGGGAAGAAAGCCCCTGCGTAGAGTTTGACAACCGATACACCCGCTGTTGCACCATACACAATCAGCATCACAGAAGGCGGAATCAAAATACCCAAACATCCACCGGCGGTGATTGCACCAGCAGCCAACTTAACGCTATAGCCACCTTTGAGCATCGACGGTAACGCGAGTAGACCCATTAAAGTCACAACCGCACCAACAATACCTGTTGCTGTAGCGAAAATCGCACAGGTGACCAATGTTGCAACAGCTAGTGCACCTGGCACTCGAGCCAAAGAAAGATGCAAACTCTTGAAAAGCTTCTCAATCAGGTTGGCTCGCTCAACCAGATAGCCCATGAACACAAACAGTGGGATGGACACTAAAACATCATTGGTCATCACAGCAAAGGTTCTTTGTACCATCAAGTCCAAAGTTCTTTGAATCGCCTGTGCCCCACCATCACCTTGCGCTTGATAAGCAAAGAAGGCAAAGATCATACCCATACCCATGAGAGTAAAGGCGGTAGGGAAACCCATCATGATTGCCACAACCACTAAGCTCAACATCAGTAAGCCTAAGTGACCATTGGTCATCTCAGAGGGGCTTGGCATTAATACAATCGTACCAAGCACGATTGCGGCCATGATTGAAAAACCGAAATAAAGTTCCTTACGCATGATTAGGCACCTTTCTTTTCATCTTCGTGACTAACCATGGCTTTGAGCTTATCAACATCCACTTCTTCCACATCTTGTTCTCTACTAGGCCATTCGCCTTCTTTAATACAAATCACACAACGAATGATTTCCACAAAACCTTGCAAGAGGAGCAGTCCACCAGCGACAGGAATGAAAATCTTGAATGGCCAAATGGGCGGACCATTGGCCGTCTGTGTGGTGTGCTCATTGATCGCGATTGACTCTGCAGCAAAAAAGATGCCGGCATAGACCAACGCTACAACACCAGGAATAAAGAAAATAATGTACAAAATCAAGTCGAGTGTGGCTTGAGTTCTTGGCGTAAAAAAGCCATAGAGAACGTCGCCACGCACATGACCATTTTTAGCCAATGTGTAAGCACCTGCCATCATAAACAGTACGCCATACAACATATAGGTGACGTCAAAAACCCAGTCATGAGGGTTATTAAATAAATAACGCGAACCTACTTCCCAACAAATGACTACTGTAAGGATAGCAATCGCGTAAGCAAAAAATTGGCCGACATACGTAGATAGTCTGTCAACACTGAGTAGCAATTTCTGCATAGATTAGTCCAAGTTTTTAGTTTTCTAATAAAGCAACACCCATCTAGCTTTTGGCTAGATGGGTTGCATTTTTACACGAATATTGGATTATGACTTCTTAGCTGGTGCCTTACGACCGAAGAAGTGGTTGTAAGCCATCTTATAATCGACCAATGTATCGTTCTGCCAGCGGCAAGCACGCTGAGCAAAAGTACGCATAGACTCGAGAACACGCTTGAAGTCAGCGTTTTCTTGTGACTTAGCGTCAATGATCTTGTCCCAAGCAGCCAACTGAGCACGCAAGATAGAGTCTGGAGTCTTGTAGAACTTAACACCCTGCTTCTCTTGTAACTCGATGTAATCCTTAGAGTAACGGTCAATAGCCTTCCAGCTCATGTCAGCAGAAGAAGCCTCAACAGCATTGTCGATCATCGCTCTGAGTTCAGCTGGCAATGCATCTACTTTCTTCTTGTTAAAGAGAATTTCAAATTGCTCAGAAGCTTGGTGGAAAGATTGCAACATACATACTTTAGAAACGTCTGGGAAGCCCAAGAGGCGGTCTGAAGATGCATTGTTGAATTCAGCAGCGTCCAACAGGCCACGATCCATCGCAGGAACGATTTCACCACCTGGCAAAGCATTCACTGACACACCGAAGTCTTTGAAGATGTCAATTGACAAACCAACTGTACGGTACTTCAAGCCCTTCATCTCATCAACTTTGGTCACTGGCTTTTTGAACCAACCCAAAGGCTGTGTTGGCATTGGGCCGTAGAGGTATGAAACAACGTCTAAGTTCAATGACTTATAGATACCATCCAACATGGCCTTACCGCCGCCGTATTTGTGCCATGCCAAGACCATGTTGGCATCCATACCGAATGCTGGACCTGAACCCCACAAAGCCAAAGCTGGGCTCTTACCATACCAGTAAGCCACAACACCGTGACCACCGTCCAAAGTGCCCTTACTAACAGCATCTAAAAGGTCAAAAGCCTTAACTACAGAACCTGCTGGCAAAAGATCGATCTTCAAGCGACCAGAAGACATTTTGTTGACTTTGTCACAGAAGTCTTGTGCGTACTCGTGGAAGATGTCCTTAGCAGGCCATGTAGATTGGAAACGCAGATTGACTGTCTGCGCTTTTGAAATCATTGGGAAGCTTAAAGCACCTGCACCTGCAGCAGCTGCAGATGTAGTCGTTAGAAATTTACGACGCGATTGAACTTTTTTGTCTGACATTGAAGTCTCCTCTTAGGTTTTTCTATCAAAAGCTTGCAAAAGTTATTCACAAGTTAGGATTAATTTAGCACTCTGTGAAAAAATACGCATCAATATGTACACAATTTTTTGCTAGGGGTTTTACCTAATATGTCGCCAAAGCGAGGTTTTATCAAGTGGTCCGGGGTTTTTTTGCTCGCATTAGCGATCATTTCCCTAATAGTTTTCAGCATTTATTTTCTTTTCACGAAAGATCGTCTGGATGGGGAAATTCGTCTCGCTGGCCTTGCCGGCCCCGTCAGTATTAAGTTTGACACGCTAGACATCCCTCATGTGAGCGCCAACACTGATCAAGACGCCCTACTGGCATTGGGCTTTTTACATGCGACTCAACGCCCATGGCAAATGGAATTCAATCGCCGCCTCGCCAGTGGTAAGTTGGCAGAAGTTTTAGGACCCGATGCTCTCCCCGTAGACCGCTTCATTAGAACTTTGGGTATTCGCCGTGCGGCTGAGAAACAGCTAGAGAACTACCCCGTCGAGGCGAAAAAGCTCCTGCAAGCCTATGCAGATGGGGTGAATCAGGGCTATAAGCATCTAGGCTGGGCCCTGCCCCCTGAATTTTTATTAACAGGCGCAAAACCCGGACTTTGGGCACCTGCTGACAGCCTCGCTTGGTCAATCATGATGGCTCTGGATCTAGGCGGTAACTGGGATAAAGAATTCCTGCGCCTAGAGTTATCCAAGCACCTTGAAACCAATCAGATATGGGATGTCATCCCGCCTTATTTGGGGGATACCCCACCCACCGGACAAAACTTTGCCAAAATTTACCGTGACCTGGGCCTCTATAAAAAATCCGAAGAGCCTGCAAAAACAAGTCAGCGACTCAAAGAACATCAACAATTGAGCCACTTCTTACCTATCGGTCAGGAAGGCAAAGGCTCGAATAACTGGGTGGTCGCTCCAGAAAAGAGTGCCACCGGAAAACCTTGGCTAGCAAATGATCCTCATCTCACATTGACAGCTCCTGCCATTTGGTACTTCGCACGTATCCAAAGTCCACAACTGAATATTATGGGTGGCACGATCCCGGGTATGCCCACTGTGGTCCTAGGCCGCACTGCGGAGTTTGCGTGGGGTTTTACCAACACGGATCCTGATGTGCAGGATCTATTTATTGAAGCCGTCGATCCCTCTAACCCGGGCCGTTATCAAACACCGAATGGTTTTGCTCATTTCCAATTGCGTGAGGAAACAATCAATATTAAGGGGCAAGCCGCAGAGAAATTTATAGTGCGCGAAACGCGTCATGGGCCTGTGATTTCAGATGCATACCCACGCGCTCAAGCACTGCTCAACACTAAACAGTTTGTATTAGCTTTGCGTTGGAGCGCCTTAGATACGGCAAATCAAACTCTACTCGCAGGGCTGAAGATGAATCGCGCCCAAAACCTAGAAGAATTCAAAGCCAGCCTTAAACACTATTACGCTCCCATGCAAAACGTGGTGATGGCAGATCAGTCTGGCGAAATTGCTCTTCGTGTCGCTGGAGTGGGCACGAAAAGAACCCGTCATCAAGGCTTTGCTGGGGCCACCCCCGGACTAGGCTGGGATCGCCAGTATGAATGGCCCAGCTACTTAAGCTCAGATGTCTTACCCAAAGAAAGCAAGCCATCACGAGCTTGGATTGCAACGGCCAATCAAAGAGTCCAGGCCGCTAATGATCCCAATCCTCTGACATTTGATTGGCATATGCCTTTTCGTCAAGAAC
>ERZ650311.254-NODE-254-length-37269-cov-5.443650_pt1 | contig 37269 bp, 46 predicted proteins | sample MGYA00376247_ERZ650311 | MGnify/ENA primary metagenome ERZ650311 (study PRJEB26733, sample SAMN07839324) | wastewater metagenome | biome: small river; feature: stream; material: water | place: USA: North Carolina | collected 2016-07-28 ...
TGCTCTTCCGATCTGCGGTTCTGGAGCGCGGCGCGCACCGAGATCAACTGCGATCCGAATTTCCCGTACCTGCAGGAGACTCGCTGGCTGCCGAACTACGACCGAACGATGTCGTACCTCGGGCTGACGGCGGATCTGACGTCGTGGGCAAATGCGGCGAAGACCCTGTACAGCAGCAACGGCCACACGCAATCGCAGGGCGGCACGGGCGGCGCGCCCGAGATCGGCCTGATCCCCGGCTACTACATGGGGTTCGTCTACGGCGCGGGCGCGGCGGCATCGTGGGATCTGCTGATGGGCCGCGCGGACATGGCGTTCGCCTACCCGCTGCGGTTCCGGTGCGGCATCGCGCAGCGCAGCGGGGTGACGCGCTACTACGACGACCAGAACCTGGTCGCGTCGATCGGCCGGCTCGCCTCGCGTGACGCCTACCGCACGAATTCGATGCGCGACGGCGCGTCCGCGATCAACGCTCAGGCGTCGTCGGCGGACCTGTTCACGATCATCGGCTCGCGCGCGGCGAACTCGTGGTCGCAGGAGGGCGCGCACTTCGGCGACCCGAACTTTTTGCCGTACATCATGACCGGCGACTACGCGTACCTCGAGCAGTCGCAGGCGTGGGCGCACTGGACGACGTTCCAGCTGTACCCGGGCACGGCGAGCTACGAATCGGGCCGCGACCCGCGCGACTGCATCGGCGACACCGGCCAGGTGCGGGCGTTCGGCTGGCAGATGCGGAATCGCGGGACGTGCCGCGCGATCTGCCCGGACAACTCGCCGGAGCGCGCGTACTGGACGCGGATCTTCGCGAACCACTTCAAGAAAGAGCAGGGCTGGCTCGGCGCGACGGGTTACGCGTCGGACCCGATCTCGCTCTACTGGTTCCAGAACCGCCCGAGCCGCTACACGTCGAACCCGCTGTCGTTCATCCACTACTCGTCGAACCGGGAAGGTCTCGGCGTCAACGGCTACGACGACGTTGCGCCGTTCATGGTGCTGTTCTGCACCGCGTCCGCGTGGTGGTTGACTTCGATGGGCGAGCCGGTCCCGTCCTGGTACAACACCACGATCGACGACTGGTGGAAGAAGCTCCACGACTACGACTGGCGATACACGATGAACTATCGCATCCCCGCGACGAGCGGCACGTCGGATGCGAACCAGCAGTTCTATCAGACGTGGGCGTCGGCCTTCCCTGTCGGCTACAACGTGACGATCGATGGGCCGGGTGAAATCGTCTACGCCCACGGTTACGCGCGGTACGCGGCTGGCACGTTCAGCGTCGGCAAGGACATCGGCTTGCCCGGCGCGACGGCGATATTCGCCAATGTATCGACCAAGACGTTCGTCGACGGCGACAAGTGGTTTCCGATCGACACGGTCGGGTCGGGATCGACGGCGCAGAACCCGCTGTGGGCAATAGCGCCGCGATGACCGACGACGAACTGAAGGCCGAGACCGCGCAGGGCATCGTGCGCGCCGCCGACGTGATGTGCATGTACGCGGGCATCTTCACCCGCGTTCACGGCCCGCACCCGGCCGGGCATGTCATGGACGGGCACACGCACAACGTCGACCACCAGACGCTGCTCGTGTCGGGCGCCGTGCGAGTGAAGTGGGAGCGCCGCGCCGCGGGTGATGCCGGCGAGGTCGTCGCGAGCGGCGAGAAGGTGTTCAAGGCCCCGGCCGCGATCATCGTGCGCGCCGACACCTGCCACGAGCTGACGGCGATCGAGGACAGCACGGTCTGGTGCTGCCTGTTCCGCGTTCCGGAGGGCGAGGACATCGTGGGCGAGGGGAGCAATCCCTATGTGTGAACTGCTCGTCCGGGTGCGCGACAAGGACTCGCGTCGCATCGACCAGCGCGTCCTGCAGCACATGGCCGGCGACGTGGTGGTCATCGTCCGCGACGGCCATCGGTGGGGTGCCGCCGAAGTCACGAACCCGGACTGGCGGGTCTTCAAGGTCGTCGGGGAGCCCGCGGCCTGGGCCGACATGGAGCTCGTGCGCCTCGACGCACTCAATTCAGGGCGCACCGCGCGCCGGCTGAATCGTTTCGACGTCACCGACGAGTGGCTGCGGGGAAGGATCGCGAGTGGGCAGGTGCTGGCTTTCACGGCCGAGGAGTCGCAGCGCCTGCGTGGCCTGAAGCGCATCAACAACTTCGACTTCCCGTCGTTCATCGGATAAGCCATGCCGACAACCGTAACCAAGAGCATCCGCGCATCGGGCGGCGACTACACGACGATCCAGGCGTGGGAGGACGCGTGCCCGGCGGATCTGGTCAGCGCCGACCAGATTTGGAAGGGCGAGCTGTACAAGGAGGGCGGCGGGACCGACAACGAGTGGCTTGTCACAAGCACCATCGCGATCGGGGGCTCCACGGTCGACGGGACTCGCTACCTGTGGCTGACGACGCCGTCCGGTGCGTCGTTCTACGACCACGCGTCCAAGCTCTCGAACGCGCTGCGCTACAACCCGTCGAACGGTGTTGCGGTTCGGACCAACACGAACTACCAGCATACGTTCGACCTGTCGAGCACGGTCATCCGGATCACCGGCCTGCAGCTCGCGAACACGCAGGGCTCCGCAAGGGCGACGATCAAGTCGGACGGCAGCAGCGCGCTGTTTCTCGAGCGGTCGATCGTCGCGAACGCGGCGCCGTTCGACGTCATCACCTGCGGCTTCGGCGACATCAAGAACTCGCTGATCTACACCGTCAACACCGGGGCGGATGCGTACGGTATCTCGTTTCTCAACGGGGTGGTGGCCAGCTCGATCGTCAACTGCACGCTGCACGGAGGCGGGCACGCGACGCCGACGGGCGTCTACTTCAGCAGCGACGGTCAGCACATCGTCAAGAACTGTGCTGTCTTCAACTTCGGATCGTTCAGCAACAACGCGAGCTTCGCAAACACGTCCTCGTCGAGCAACAACGCGACGAACCTCGCGTCGATCGGGTTCGGCAGCTCCAACCAGACCAGCCTGACCACGTCGGCTCAGTTTGAGGCGACGGGCGTCAGCTCGGAAGACTTCCGGGCAAAGGCGACTGGCGCGCTGGCCGGCAACGGCGTGCGCGCGCAGACGTACACCGGCGACATCGACATCGTCGGGTCGAGCCGCAGCACGACGGTGCCGTACATCGGCGCGTGGGAGAACGCGCCTGCGCCGCCTCCGAATGCGCCTACGAGCATCACGATCGGATCAATCACGCCGAGCGGTGTCACGGTCGGATGGACCGACGCATCCAGCGACGAGACGGGCTTCAAGGTCCAGTACGCGGCCGGTCCTGGCTTCAGCAGTTGGTCGACGGCCGGTGGGTCGCCAACGGCTGCGAACGCAACGTCGTTGGCGATCACCGGGCTTTCCAACGCGACGAGCTACAAGGCTCGCGTGGCGTCCACAAACGCCGCAGGCGACTCCTCGTGGGTGGAGAGCGTCGAGTTCACAACGCAGACGCCGTCCAAGCTGCGCCCGACCGCGGACATCACGGTGGGCAGCTGGGTGCCTTCCACGGGCTCGACGCTGTACGGCGTTCTGGACGAGGCGTCTCCCGACGACGGCGACAACGCCACGCTGGCGGGCACCGGGACGATGGAGGTCAAGTTCGCGCCCGGTCTGGATCCGAACGTCTCGTATGGGCACACCGTGCGTTACCGCGTGCAGGGCGATGGAGCGCGCCAGTGGGTCGCGCGGCTGGTGCAGGGCACGACGGTCATTTCGACCGACGCGACGCGGACCCCGCCCTCGGGCGGCTACACGACCTATTCGTGGACGCTGACCGATGCGGAGGCCAATGCGATCACCGACTACACCGATCTTCGGCTGCGGATCACCGTGAGCTGACATGGTGGCAAAGGCCAGTTACGTCGTGCTGGAGACGCCGGTTGCCCCGGGGGCTCTGCTCTCCGGCGGTGGCGTCATACAGCGTGCGTCCAGCGTGCCCGCGCAGCTGAACGGCGGCGGCACGATCGTGGCGGCGACGGGCGTGAAGCCGGCCGGGGTGGCAACGCGAGCGTTTGTCGGGCGCCCGGCGCTGCTGATGTCGCGCGAGGAGCTGCTGGCTGCGCTTGCCGTGGGCTCGCGGGCGGCTACCGGGGCGCCGTCCGTCACCAGCGTCGTGCTGCCTGCGGCGTTGCTTCGGGCGCGCGCGGTATCGAGCCGGCGCGCGGTGGGACGGCCCTCGGCCGTGGCGCAAGGGCCGGGAGTTCCGTGGGTCGTGCGGGCCCGGGGCATCGGTCGCAGGACTGTCTGACGGCGGCAGCAGATGACGCATATCGCTTGGGTCGAGCTCGAGATCCCCGCGCAATCCAGTGCGGTGAGTGCTTCGTCGGTGGCGAGTCGGCGCGTGGTCGGCTCACCCACGGTGACGGCCGACATCTCGACGCCCAGTTCCTTCGTCTCCTGGGTCGAGCTGGAGTTCCCGCCGGGCGGCGGGGCGATCAACGCCTCGCCGGTCGCATCGCGTGCGGCGGTAGGCCAGCCGGCAGTGTTGTGGGCGGCGCGGCCGGTCGGGGTCGGCTCGCGTGCGGCGGTCGGCACGCCGCTCTTGCCTTCCGGTGCGGTGGCCCAGCCAACTTCGGTTGCCCCCCGCCATGCGGTCGGTTCGCCTGCGCTTGGCGAGTCGGCCACGCTGGATGGCGGCGGGCCGATCGCCGTGGCGATCCAGGCGTCGGTGGCTCTGTCGAGTGTGGCGTCGCGTCGTGCGGTCGGCACGCCGGCGATCATCTACGTGGGCACGGCCGCGGTCAGCGGGGTGGCCTCTCGTGCGGCAGTCGGCGCACCCCTGGTGTCCGATGTCGACCAGATCAACCTGTCTAGCTACGGTGTCATATCGCGGGCTCAAGTGGGGCGCCCGAACGTCTCCACGGCACAGGCGCTCGCCACGGTCGCGGCCGGCAGTGTGGCGTCGCGTCAGGCGGTCGGTACTCCGACGGTCGGGGCGATCGGCTTCACGGCAAGCGCGAGTCTGACAGGTGTTGATAGCCGGAAGTCCGTCGGCACTCCGGATGTCACGGCCAACATCGCTCTGCAGTACGCGAACGTGCAAGGCGTGCCGTCTCGCCGTGTGGTCGGCAATGTCCAGGTCAGTCAGGTCGGCGGCACGATCGAGGGCAACGGCGCTCCGGACGATGACGACGAGATCGGGCCGCACAAGGCGCCCAAGCACATGCGCGCGCACGCGAAGAAGCGCGAGCAGAAGAAGGTCGAGGAGGCGGCCAAGGAGGTCGCCGAGCAGACCGAGCCCACGAAGCAGATCACGGCCGAGACGCCGCCGTTCCGCAAGGTCGATGGCGGCATCCTCGTCACGCCCGAGATGCTGCAGGCCATCAAGGACGAGGCGATGCGATCGGCCCGCCTGCAGCTGGAGGTGCGCGGGCTGAAGGAGTCGAAGATCGTCGCCGCGGCGCGCGAGATCGGCGAGCAGAAGGCCAGCGCGCGGCTCGCGCGGCTCGCTGACCTGGCGATCCAGGCCGCCGAGGAGGCCGAGTACGAGCCCGCCGAGCGCGAGCAGGTGAAGACGATCGAGCTCGAGGATCCGGTGACGGGCCAGCCGATCAAGGCCACGATCACGAGCAAGGTGCCCGCATGACCATCACCAGCATCGACGGCATCGCGAATGCGATTCTGAACAACTCCTCGCGCATCGTCATCGACAAGTCGAGTATCGCCAGCCTTGCGGCCGGGCAGTCCTACTCGCTCTGGCGGGCCACGGGGCAGCCCGCCCAGGCGGCCATCCCGACCAGCGCGGCGATCCCGACCAGTGCCACGACGGGCGCGATTGGGTTCACGAATCAGACGTCGCCGGCCACAAGCTACCTCGGCATCCTCACGCTGTTGTCGTCCAACAGCGCGATGACGCTGGAGGTCCACGATCGGGTGGCGCACTACGGCGGGCTGGTGCTGAACAGCACGTCGGCGCAGAACCTGACCGGGATGAACGTCGATGCGAGCAATCTGAACCTGGGCGCGGACCGCAGGGGCGACGCCAACTTCTCGGATCTGCAGTGGTGGCTGGAGGTCTATTCGGACGGCGGCGCCACCGCGTCGAACGCGACGATCAACGCGAAGTTCAACGACGACACCGATGCGAACCTGAACGTGCAGGCTGTGGGCGGGACGCTGCGCGCCGGTCGACTGATCCCTCTCACGCCGCTCATCGCGACGGGCCAGCAGGGCAAGTTCATCAAGGGCATCAACAGCGTCACGCTGTCGGCCAGCACAGGCACGGCCGGTAACTTCGGTTTCACGGCCACCCGACCGCGCGCCACGGGGCTGGATCTGCCGCTCGCGAACAAGGCCGAGCGGTTCAAGTGGCTGGACCTGAGCGGCGCGGAGGTGGCGAACGACTCGTGCCTGATGCTGCTCGGGGTCACGTCCACCACGTCGAGCGGCACGCTGCGCGGCGGCGGGAAGATCATGCACGGCTGACGCCCCATGGATCGCCTGTGGGGGGTGGGGGCGCCGCTACCGCCCCTGGATGATCCGATCTGGACCGAGGACAGCTCAGCGGGCTACGCGCTGCGCGACGAGCTGTTCGGCCCGCTCGTCTACGGCGTCTCGTGGGTCGAGATGGATGTGCCCGCCCTGGAGGGCGAGGCCACCGTCAACGCGAGCGGCGTGGCGTCCCGGGCCGCTGTCGGCACGCCGGCAGCCGCCAGCACGCTCCAGATCGCCGCCACAGGCGTCGCCAGCCGCGCGGCGGTGGGAAGCCCCGCGGTGGCCAGCGTCGCGGTCGTGGCGGCCTCTGGCGTCGCATCGCGGACGGCGGTGGGGTCGCCCGCGGCCGCCAGCACGGTGCAGGCCAGCCCGAGCGGGGTGGCGTCGCGCGCCGCGGTGGGCGAGCCGCTGGTCACGGAGTCCGCCGCCGGCGACGTGGTGGCGAGCGGCGTGGCGTCCAGGGCGGCCCTCGGCACGCCGGCCGTCTCGAGTCTTCTGGTCATCGCGGCCTCTGGCGTCGCGTCGCGCGCAGCGGTCGGTACGCCGGCAGTCACGTCGAGCGCGGTCGTCACGGCGAGCCCGACGGGGGTGGCCAGTCGCGCAGCGGTGGCGTCGCCCGGCGTGAGCCAGGTGGGCGGCGAGGAGCCCCAGCAGACCTTCGGCGGCGGCCCGGACGGCGACGACGAGGAGACGGTGGGGCCGCACCGCGCGCCGCGCCGCGCGCCGCCCGCGGCGGCTGCGATCGCAGTGCCCCAGCCGCCGCCGGCGGTGCCGGCCGGACAGGCGCATCTGCCAGTACAGGCAGATATCCCATCGCTGGATCCGACCCTGCTCGAGCAGGCACGCGCCGATGTGGCGGCGGCCACCGCGCAGGCGCGCGAGGCCGCGGCGCTCGCCGAGGCGCAGGTGCGCCGCGAGCGGCTGCTGCGGCTGGTGCTGCTCGCCGACGCACTCGCCGACGACTGACCGTTCCCCCCGGGAAAGCCGCGCGCCTCTAGGGTCGCGCCATCCCGTGCCGCGGGGATACGCGGCGCTACGGACCAATCCGACAACTTGGAGCGTGTGGTGAGTACGAACATCGAAGCCTTCCTGAACGACCCCATGTCCGTGTCCGAGGACGAGATGAACCGGCTGCTCGCGGAGCAGGACGGTGGAGACTCGTCGCCGGTGCCCGACGAGGAGGTCGAGGCCGAGGCCGAGGCGCAAGTCGAAGCGAAGCAAGACGGCGAGACGGGTGGGACGCCGGCCACCAGCGAGACGAAAGCCGAGGCGCCGGCGCAGGACGCGAAGGTCGAGGTCGACCCGAGCAAGGCCGAGGTGCTGACGAAGGACGGCAAGCACACCATCCCCTACTCGGTCCTCGAGTCCGAGCGCAGTGGCCGCAAGGCCGCCGAACAGCTGGCCCAGCAGGAGCGCGCGCAGCGCGAGCAGCTGCAGCGTCAGCTGGACGAGCTGCAGCGCCAGTCGCGCGAGACGCCCGCCCAGGCCGCCGCCCGTGAGGCGCCGGCCGTGGACGAGGTCATCAGCGACGAGCAGCTGAACGCGCTCAAGGACGAGGCGCCGGAGCTCGCGAAGCTGTTCGAAGGGCTGATCGGCAAGATCGGCGCGGCGAACGAGCGCGCGGCCCGCGCCGAGGAGCAGGCCCGCAAGGTCAACGACGACCTGGCGGCGCGGCGCATGTCCGAGCAGGAGCGGATGGTCGAGGACGCCATCGGAAGCAACCCGAAGCTGTTGTGGGCGCGGGCGGAGAAGCCCGAGGTCTACGACGCGATCGTGGAAGTGGACGACTGGTTCCGGCAGACGCCACAGGCCGCCGGCCTGACGCTGTCGCAGCGGCTCGCCAAGTCCGTCGCCATGTACGAGGCGGCCAACGCCCCGATCGAAGTGCCCGGGTTCGCCAAGGCGGTCACTTCCCAGATCGGAGTCAAGGACGCCGCCCCGCAGCAGCGGGGGCCCAGCACGCTATCAGACTTGCCCGGCGGATCCATTCCCCCGCGCTCCGAGGTCGACGCCATGAAGGACATGGACGCCGCGACCCTGCAGATGCGGATGTTGGACATGTCGGACAAGCAGCTGGACCAGTTCTTGGCGCGACTCGCACTCTGAGGACTAAGCCATGGCAGGCACCCAAGTCGCCACCGGCTCCGACATCGCCATCAAGGCGTATTCGGCAGCCGTCTTCGCCGCTACCCAGCGGAAGAACACCTTCACCAACCGTCTGACCGGCCCGCAGCCGGCGCAGTCCGACGCCGAGTCGAAGCTGCGCAACCAGACCTCGCCCGACTACCCGATCATCCGGGTGATGGACCTCGCCGACATGGCGGGGGATCGCGTCACGGTCGACCTGTTCCACACCGTCGGCGGCAAGCCGATCGTGGGCGATCGGCAGGCCGAGGGCCGCGGCGAGCGGCTGACGACCAGCAGCCAGGAGGTCAAGATCGACCTGCTGACCAAGGTCGTGGACGCCGGCGGCAAGATGACCGCCAAGCGCACGAAGCACAACCTGCGTCGGATCGCGCTCGCGCAGCTGGTCAACTACTTCGCGAAGCTGAACGACCAGCAGACGCTGGTGCACATGGCCGGCGCCCGCGGCACCGAGACGGGCCCGGACTGGCTGGTGCCGCTGTCGACCGACAGCGACTTCGCCGACATCATGATCAACACGGTGCAGGCGCCGACGTACAACCGGCACATGGTCGCGGACGGCACCGCGCTGGTCCGAGGCGGGCTGCAGGTGGCGTCGATGGACACCGCCGACCAGCTGTCGCTGGAGCTCATCGACGGCCTGTCGGTGATGCTGGCCGAGGAGCAATTCAAGCTCCAGCCCATCAAGATCGAGGACGACCCGGCGGCCGAGGACGAGCCGCTGTACGTCATGTACGTCTCGCATCGCGCGTGGCACTCGGTCAACACGAAGGCGAGCGGCCAGAACTGGCGGACCTTCCTGCAGAACGCCTGGAACCGGGCGTCCTACGGGTCGAGGCACCCGCTGTTCAAGGGCGACGCCGGCATGTGGGGCAACATCCTCGTGAAGAAGATGGAGCGCAACGTGCGTTTCGCTCCGTCGTCTTCGTACCGCTACGTGGCGGTCGGGGATCGCCTCGCGGCCACCGAGTCGACCGGCTCCGTGCCGGCGCTGGGCGCGGGCTACACCGTCGATCGCTGCCTGCTGATGGGCGGTCAGGCGATGGCCCACGTCTACGGCAAGAACGGCGACAACGGCACCTTCGCGAACTGGAAGGAGCGCAAGTACAACTTCGAGCGTGCGCTCGAGGTCGCCGGCGACATGATGACCGGCAAGTCGAAGCTGCGCTTCTCGTACCAGGACGCCAACGGCAACCTGGAGCCGACCGACCACGGCGTGATGGTCCTGGACGTGGTCGCGCCGCCGGTCGCGTCGTGATCCGCCATCCACTGAACTGAAGGAGAAGCCAACATGGCGGACATCTTCGCACCGGGCTACCCCAGCCCGAACGCCTTCTCGGCCGAGAAGGGCAACGCCTGGATCGGCCACTACGAGTACCTGGCGGCCACCGGCAACAGCGCCGACAAGGTCTACCTCGGGGTCATCCCGGCGGGGGTCGCCGTGCACTTCGTGCGCGGCAACTTCGGCGACACCGGCACCGGCAACACGATCGACCTCGGCTACGAGCCGATCGACGGCGGGCTGCCGGCGGCGGTGCTGAACTACTGGTGGAACGACCTCGACACCGCGTCGGCCGCCGTGCCGGCCGCGATCTCGAACGCCGCCCCCATCGTGTTCGACAGGCCCGTCAAGCTCGTTCTGACCATCAACTCGGCGAACCTCTCGGGCACGCCGAACCTGCGGGTCACGATGATGGGCGAGATGGTCGGCGCCAAGTAAGCCCGCGGCCCCGGAAACGGGGCTGTGTGCTGCCCGGGAGGGGCACTGCGCCCCTCCCGTCTTCCGAGGAGCCGACATGGAACTCGTCGCGATCAAGTACGTCGGCGCCAAGGAGCGCCGCAGGGACAACGTGGCCGACACCGGCCTCGTGTGGCTGGCCGGGGAGACGCACTACGTCGAGCCCGAGGCCGCGAAGCTGCTGCTCGCCCATCCCGACATCTGGGAGGTCGATCGTCGCGCGAAGGCGAAGTCGACCGAGGCCATCGCGCTGCCCAAGGCCGTGAAGGAGGTGGATCAGGAGCCGCGCTCGGCGCTGCCGCCGCTCACGGCGATGAACAAGGCCGCGCTGGCGCAGCTGGCGATGACGCGGTTCGGCCAGACCTTCGACCAGAAGATGAAGGTGGACGAGATGCGCGCCACGCTGGTGGCGCTGGAGAACGGCGGGGCGCAGCGGGGTAGCTGATGGCCACCTTCCGCCAGTGGGAGTCCCTGATCTCGCCGTTCATGCGCGGCGTGCCGCTGCCGGCGATCGAGGACGAGACGCGCAACGCCTGCATCGACTTCATGCAGCGCACCAGCATCGACCGGCGGGTCAAGGGCGACCTGACCTACGAGCCGGACGAGCCGGACTGCGCGCTTCCGCTGGTGAGCCAGCACACGCAGGTGTGGCGCTGCATCAACGTGTGGACGAGCGCCGGCCGCGTGGAGCCGCGCACGCGCCCGCAGCTGGACGACAAGTACCCGGACGGCTGGGTGGGCGTCACCGTGGACGATCCGCGGTTGGTGTGGGGCTGGATCAGCCTGCGCCCGTCGGTCGTGCGCCTGGTGCCGGCGCTCTCGGTGGTGGCGACGCTGCGCGTGGAGGTGGCCTACCAGCCGCGCCGGCGCGCGCCGCAGGTGGACGACTACATCTTCGACCTGTACGGCGAGCAGATCAGCTGGGGTGCCATGGCGCGGCTGATGCGGCACGCCGACACGCCCTACGAGAACCTGCAGCTGTCGGGCGCGTACGAGGCGAAGTTCAACGGCGCGATCGACCGGCTCTCGGGCCGTGGCGGCGTCGGCCACAACAAGCCGCGGCTGGTGAGCGGCCAGGATGTCCTGACGTGATCCTCACCGCCGCCGATGTGTGCAACCTCGCCCGTGGCGAGTTGCAGGACTCGCTCAAGAAGTTCTGGAGCGATCAGGAGCTGCTGGACTATCTGAACGAGGGGCGCGACGCGCTGTACATGGCCGTGCCGCGCATCTACCAGCTGACCGAGGTCGTGACGCTGGTGGAGGGCGCGCGCCAGACGCTGCCGAACGCATCGAAGCGGCTGATGAACCTGCAGGAGAACGTGACCGCGGACAGCAAGCGGTTCTGCACGCCGATCAACCGCGAGCTGCTGACCCGGCTGCGCCCCGGCTGGCGCGGCGAGGATGCCTCCGACGAGATCCTGCACTACGTGTACGTGGAGAGCGAGCCCACGGTGTACGAGGTCTACCCGCCTGCGATGGCCGGCACGCAGGTGCGGATGAGCTACGCGAAGCCGCCCGCGAAGCTGGTGCTGGGCGTGGGCGATGCGCTGCCGACCACGTCGCTCACCGAGGAGGCGGAGCTTGCGCGTGCGCTGATCCAGTACGTGCTGGCGAAAGCGTTCACGAAGCAGAGCGACACAAGCCCCGACGCCGGGCAGCGCGCCCAGGCCGCGATGGCGCTGTTCACCACGATGATCGGAGCCGAGGAGTCGGGCAAGCGCGACTCCAGTCCGAACACCACGGCCATCGCCGGCAAGCCGACCGAGGCCACCAACCGATGACGACCCGAACCATGTCCCTACAGCGAAGCGAGGTGGCTGCGGAGGCGCTGAGGGCGGCTCCTGCGGTGGCGGTGGCAGGCCCGGCCCTGCTCGGCATGAACATCAACGACCTGCTGGCGGTGCTGACGATCTTCTACGTCGTGCTGCAGATCGGCTACCTGCTGCATCGCTGGTGGCGGATGTCGCGTCGGCCGATCGGCCACAGCGACGAGGACTGACCATGCGCCGCCCGATCCTGCAGGTGTACCGCGACGTGTCCGGCGGCTACCGCTGGCGGCTGGTCGCCACGAACCGCAAGGTGCTGGCCGACTCGGGCGAGTCGTACACGCGCCGGCGCGACGCGGCGCGCGCCGCGCGTACGGTGATCGTGTCGATGACGCTCGCCAAGGAGGAGCAGCTGTGAGTGCGTTCCTCGAGGCGCTGGAGTTCACGAAGCGCGAGGAGGGCGGCTACTCGTTCGACTACCACGATCCGGGCAACTGGACGGGCGGGAAGGTGGGGGCGGGCGAGCTCCGGGGCACGAAGTACGGGATCAGCGCGAAGTCCTACCCGTCGCTCGACATCAAGAACCTGACGCTGGGCGAGGCGCGGGAGATCTACCTGCGCGACTTCTGGGAGCCGATCCACGGTGACGCGCTGCCGCGCGCGTGGCGCATCTCGCTGTTCGACACCGCGGTGAACGTGGGCGTGCCGCGCGCGGTGGAGATGTTCCAAGACGCGCTGGGCGTGATGGTCGACGGGCGCATCGGGCCGCGCACGATCGCGGCTGCGCAGGCGGGCGACAACCGGCGGCTCGCGCGCTTCTACGCGCGGCGCGTGCGCTGGTACTCGGAGCTGGCGACGTTCGATCGCTACTGGGACGGCTGGCTCACCCGGTCGTTCGTGATGGCCATGGAGGCGACCTGATGGACCCGATCCTGTGGACCTCGGTCATCGCCGCGGCCATCCCGATCGTCACCGACTTCCTGAAGACGGTGGGCGGCGGCATCGCTCGCCGTGTGGGTGGCCTGTCGGTGGACGACCAGATCAAGCTCGAGCAGTCGATGGTCGAGCGGCTGAAGGCGCTGGCCGGGCTCGACCAGCCGGGCGGCACGCCGTCGCAGTGGGTGGTGGATCTGCGGGCCTCGTTCCGGTACATCGCCGCGGCCGCGCTCATCGTGATCGGCGGTGCGGCCATCATCATCGGGCTGGTGAACAACAGCCAGGAGATCGTGAGCATCGGCGGGCAGCTGGCGTCGTTCCCGTTCGGGTTCATCTTCGGGGAGCGGCTGGTGCTGGCGCTGCGTCCGCCGGGGGTGCCGGCCAACGCTCCGGCCACGCCGTCGCGGGTGCCTGTCACGGGGCCGTGATGCCGATTCGGTCGCACGACGACGCCTACTGCGAGATCGTCGCGCAGGCGCAGCGCATGACGCTGTCCTGCGACGAGGACCTGGTGCAGTGCGTGCGGCTGGTCGGGCGGATCCGCTCGGCGCTGAACCGCAACGAGGTGGCCGAGGCGCTGTCGGCGTCCACGGCGCTGGCGATCCTGGCGCGCGAGATCGACAAGCGGCTGGGCGTGGCCGATGCCTCGCGGCGCGCGGCCTACGCGGTGCTGAAGCCGGAGGGCGCGAAGTGAAGATCGACTGGAGGCTGTTCGGCGGCATCCGCCCGCGCCTGCGGCCGCACCTGCTCGGCCAGGAGGAGGCGCAGCGCGCGGTCAACTGCAAGCTGTGGTCGGGCGCCGCGGAGCCGTTCAAGCAACCGGCCTACGTGAAGGATCTGCCGGCCGGCACGAAGACGACGATCTACCGGCACGGCCAGAACCGCACGGACGAGGAGTACTGGTGCAGCTGGACCACGGTGACGGCGCCAGCTGGCGTGGACGTGGCGCGCGGGTTCGTGGCCGATGACACCGACGAGCGGTTCTTCTTCACCGGCGAGGGGCCGATCGCCCAGTATTCGGACAACACGCTGGTGGTGGGCTCCGAGCCGCTGCCGGCCGCGTCGGTCGCGCTGGGGATCGAAGCGCCCGGCGCGGTCAGCCTGTCGTACTCGCCGACCAGCGGCGAGTCGACGGTGATCTTCTTCGCCGCGCAGTTCGTGTCGGCGGGCGGCGAGCGCGGCCCCATCGGGCCGGCGAGCCCGGACCCGGCGGCCAGCGCGGGGCTCACCTACTACCACGGTGACAGCATCACCATCAACGGAATCCCGACGTCGCTCGATCCCGAGGTCACGCACGTCGACCTGTACGTGGCGACCACGGACTCCAACGGCGTGGCGCAGTTCCGGTTCTGGAAGCGCGTGAGCGAGGGCACCACGACGCTCACCGACGACATCGACTTCGATCTGCTCGGGGAGGCGCCCGACTCGCCGTCTCTGGTGGCGCCGCCCGATGGGCTGTTCGGGCTGATGGCGCACCCGGGCGGGTTCCTGTGCGGGTTCGCAGACAAGTCGTTCTGCCGCTCGGAGGTGTTCAAGCCACACGGCTGGCCCACGGTGTACCGCGACCCGCTGCCGGACTATCCGGTGGGAGGCGCGGTGCTGGGCGCGTCCGTGGTGATCTGCACGAAGGGCAAGACCTACCTGTACACGGGCAACGACCCGCTCAACCAGATCAAGAACGACCTGGAGGGCTGGCAGCCGTGCGTGTCGAAGCGGTCGATCCAGAAGACGACCGCCGGCGTGATCTACGCGAGCGCAGACGGCCTCGTGCTGGTGAACGGGATGGGGCCACTGCAGCTGGTGACGGCGAACCACTTCACGCGCACGCAGTGGCAGGCGTACAAGCCGGAGAGCAGTCACGCCGCGGTGCATGACGACCGCTACTTCTGGTGGTGGGATGCGGGCAGCGGCGTGCGCGGGCTGCTGATCTTCGAATTCGGCAACGGCGGCGTGCAGATGGTCGTGGAGAGCGACGTGTTCGCGACCGCGGCGTTCGCCGACCACCGGAAGGACGAGCTGTACCTGGCGCTCGCCTCGGACGGGCACCTGTACAAGTGGGACGCGGCGATCACGGCCACGACGCAGGTGTGGCGCTCCAAGCTGTTCCATCTGGACCGTCCCCAGAACATCGGTGCGGTGAAGATCGAAGCCGACACGTACCCGGTGACGTTCCGGCTTTACGGCGACGGCTCGCTCGCCGACACGGTGACGGTGAACAGCGAGTACCCGACCACGCTGCGCGGCGATCTGCGCTACCGCGAGGTGTTCATGGAGATCGAGTGCGCGTCGCGCGTCGACTCGGTGACGCTCGCTTCGTCCATCCTCGACATGCGCCATGGCCAGTGACGCCGAGCTGAAGGCTTCGATCGCTCGAGCCCAGCCGCTCTCGGGGCTGGACCGCATCCAGTTCCCGGGCAACCCGCAGGCCACGCGCGCGATCGAGCAGATCGTGGCGCTGCTCACGGCGCGCTTCGGGTCGCGTTCGACGTTCATGGACCGGGTGCCCACGTGGGGCGAGCTCGGGCGCTTCGGGTTCGCCGGGTTCCGCACGCCGTCCGGCACGATCCTGCCCCCGCCGGTGCCGGCCACCGCGGGCGCGGACCCGGTGCCGTTCAACGTGTTCAGCCAATCCGAGGGGCTGTGGGAGCCGGTAGACGCGAGCGGCGCCGGCCTGTCGTTCACCGTGGGCGATGCACGCTGGCTGCGGGTGGGCCGCATGGTGATGGCGTGGTTCGACCTCGCCTACCCGTCGACCGCGAACGGGTCGAACGCGCTGATCGGCGGGTTGCCATTCCCGGCGAGCGGGCAGCATCCGGTGTCGATCGCCTACACGAACGCTTCTACGCTGGTGCGCGGGGCGACCTTCGGCGACGAGATGGCGCTCTACCAGGCGAGCGGAGCCGCGGTGACGAACGCCACGCTGTCCGGGCTGATCGTGCGCGCGCAGGTGATCTACGTGCCGGCCTGATTGCCCGGCCACAAGGGCGCACGGACGACCATCGCGCGAGCCACCGGAAAGGAAGCCGTGCTGCTCGACCTGGGCCCGCCCCACCCCACCCTCACCCGCGCGCTGAAGGGCAACGCGGATGCGATTCGCTTCGTGCAGGCGCTGGTGCGCGTGTGCGACGTGTGGGACGACCTGATCGACGGCGACGTCGAGGCCGCGCCCGAGCGGATCCATCAGGCGTTCGTACTGGCGCTGCTCGAGCTTCCGGCGAGCCCGTTCTTCCGGCAGAACCACGACGCGCTGTACCCGGTGCTGCTCTCCGGGGTGCTGTCGTGGTGGTCGGCGAACCAGCTGGAGCAGCGGCCGAGCGTGCGCGCGCGGTCGATCGCCTACGTGGCGCGCTCGCAGATCGCCGAGGTGATCACGGTGTCCGCGGCGCTGATCGGCGGGCTGGACTGGGCGCGCGAGATCGGGCCCGAGGTGAAGCTGTTCATTCACAGCGACGACCCCCGCGCGTACGCGGACGAGATGGAGAAGAAGCATGGGATGGCTGTCGACCCCGAAGCCTGATCCGGCAGTCGGTCAGGCTGCGATGCAGCAGGCCGAGCTGTCGCGCGAGATGGCGGGCGTGGCGCGCGAGGAGCTGGCGTTCGGGCGCGAGCAGTACGAGCGGTTCGCGCCGATGTACGAGCGCCTGATGGGCGTGCAGTCGGACCAGGCGGCGCAGGACTCGGCCTTCGCGGCCGAGCAGATGGCCCGCTACCGCAGCGTGTTCCAGCCGGTCGAGGACCGCGTCGTCGGCGAGGCGATGTCGTACGACTCGCCGCAGGAGGTCGCGGCCCGGCAAGGGCGTGCGGCGGCCACCGTGCAGGGCCAGTTCGACGCCGCGCGCGGTCAGAACGAGCGGCAGATGGCCGCGATGGGCGTGTCCCCCGACTCGGGTCGCTCGGTGCAGGCAGGGATCGACCAGTCGAACCAGCTGGCGCTCGCCAAGGCCGGGGCGGTGAACCAGGAGGCCACCAACTCCAAGCTGATGGGGATGCAGCTGCGCCAGCAGGCGGCGGGCCTTGGGCGCGGGGCGGCCGGCATGGGGTTGCAGGGCTCGCAGCTGGCCACGGGCGCCGCGGGCGCGGGCATCGGGGGCGCGAACGCGACGCTCGCCGGGCGGGGCGCGGCGCTGCAGCCGGCGCTGGCGTACACGGGCAGCGCGTCCCAGACGGGCGCCTCGGCGGCCGGGATCCTCAACCAGCAGCACGCGAACATGGTGAACGCCTACGGCCACCAGTCGCAGGCGTACGGCGGGCTCGCCAACTCGGCTGCGGGCATCGCGGGCGCGGCGATCGGGGCCGGCATGTTCATGTCCGACGAGCGCGCGAAGGAGAACATCGAGCCGGTGGACGGCGACGCGGCGCTCATCTCGCTGCGCCGCACCCCGGTGTCGAAGTGGGACTACAAGCCCGGCATGGGCGACGGCGGCACGCACGTGGGGCCGATGGCGCAGGACGTGAACGCGGCGATGGGCGAGCAGGCCGCGCCCGGCGGCACGGCCATCGATCCGATCACGCTGAACGGCGTGAACATGGCCGCGATCAAGGCGCTGGACGCGAAGGTGACGGCGCTCACGAAGATGGTGAAGGGGGGCGGTCGAGAGGCGTCCCCTCCGGTCGAGGACGCGCGCCTCGTGAGCCTGAAGTCTCTGAGGATGTGACATGGCCTGGGACCGCATCGGTGACTCCTTCCTTCGCGGGCTGGAGTACGGCCGCGAAGCCAAGTACCGCGACGAGATCCGCCAGCGCGAGCGCGACCGCTACGACGACGAGGAGGCGATCCGCCGCAAGACCGGGACGGTGCCCGGCGCGACGCCGGCGGCCGACGGCGGGATCGCGCCCGACCCCGGGCTGGCGCCAGAGAGCGTGTCGATCGGCGCGGTGCCGCAGCCGGGCGCGATCGAGCGGCGGCCGATGGCGGACATGCAGAAGCTGCCCGACTTCGGTGGGCCCGCGACGTCGGAGACGCTGCCCTACCGCGGCGAGCCGGCCGAGATGCAGACGCTGCCGCAGCTGGACGAGGCCCGGGAGCTTCAGCGGGGCCAGAACAACGCCGCGGCGATGGGGTTGATCCCCGTGCGTTCGCGGCCTGCGCCCCCGGGGCTCGGGCCGGCGTTCAACGGCAGCGGCGTGCCGGTGTCGGATCCGACGCCCGAGGTGTCCGGTGCCAGCCAGATCGCGCTGCCGATGGAGCGCGCTCCGGCCGCGCAGGCGCAGGGCGCGATGCCGGCGCCGCGCACGATGCAGCCGCAGCAGTTCGCGCAGCTGCGCCAGATGAACGCCGACTTCGAAGCGAAGAAGCTGGAGGCACTGAAGCGCGGCCGCCCCGACATGGCGCTGCAGTACCACACCGCGGGCATGAAGCTGCGCGACCAGCTGCGCGGCGAGGTGGGCGACTTTTACCGGCAGAAGTACGAGGCCACGGGCGATCCATCGGCGCTCATCCCGTTCATCAACGAGTTCATCGGCGAGGGCACTACGCTGAAGTCGATCCGCAAGATCGACGGGCCGAAGGGCGCGCAGTTCCAGCTGGTCGGCACCGACGATGGCCGCGCGTTCGATCGCACGGTGTCGGCCGACGAGATGACCCGCTACCTGAAGATCCTCACGGATCCGGCCGCCCAGCGTGCGCTGGAGGCCAAGCAGGCCGAGGACTACTACAAGGCGTCGCTCGAGATCGCGAAGGAGCGCGCGAAGAACCCGTACACGGCGGCCAAGCCCGGCGACACGCTGGTGGCGAACGACGGCAGCGGGCGCAGCGTCACGGTGCCGGACCGGCGCACCGACCGCATCAAGACCGACGTGAAGGTGGACGACAACGGGGACGTGACGGTGACGCGCGTGGACCCGCTGGGCGGCGACCCGGTGATCGACCGGATCCCGAACATGATGGGCGGGGCGGTGCCGAAGGCTGTGCGCGATCTGCAGCGCGAGGCCATCACGAACATCGAGCAGTTCTACGCGAACCCCACGCTGCCGAAGACGGACGCGACGGTGAACGAGCAGTCGCGGGCCATGTCGATCGCCGGCGCGCTGGTGCAGTCGAACCACGGCGAGGCGGGGTTCGCGCAGCTGAACCAGGGCAACGTCGCCGAGCTCGCGCGGCTGATCGCCAAGGGCGACCCGTCGGTCACGGTGGAGCGCAAGATGATCGGCGGGGTGGACACGCCGGTGACGGCCACCTACCGCGGCCAGCGGTTCCTGCTGGTGCCGCGCTCGCGGCTCGCGGCGGCGCGCGGCGGCGGTGCGCCGGCGCAGGGGTCGCAGCAGCAGGTGGGCGGCCCGCCGCTGCCGCGGGCGCAGACGGGCCGGGACGAGCGCGGTGGGCCAACGGTGCGGGGCACGATTGGCCAGAGCGCGGGCGTGCCGAGCGCGATCCCGCCGGGGGTGCGTGTCACGAGGCTCGACTGATGCCCTCGTACGTCATCGAGATCCCCGGGCAGGGGCGGTTCCGCGTCGAGTCGCCGACGGAGCTGTCCGACGGCGACGCATATCGCGCGGCGCTCGCTTCGGCCGGCCTGGAGAAGCCGCCCGACATGGATCGTCGGCTGGACGACAACGACACGAAGTACGGGCTGCCGCGAGGCACCACGCGCGGCATCGTGGGGGCCGAGTCGAGCTTCACCGGCCACGCGCTGTCGAAGGCTGGCGCCGAGGGTTGGGGGCAGGTGATGCCCGAGACGCGCGCCACGTGGGAGAAGCGCACGGGGCGCACGTTCAACCCGTACCGTTTCGATGACGCGCTGGATCTGGTGGGGATGCAGATGCGGGAGAACCTGCAGCTGCATCGCGGCGACATGACGCGCGCGCTCCGCCAGTACAACGGCGGGGGGCCGAGCCGCTGGAACAACCCTGAGACGCAGGCGTATCCCGATCGGGTGCGCAACAACATGGGCGTGAAGTGATGGCGAAAGACCTGTTCCGGCCCGGCGATCCGGCCGATCTGAACCCTCCCATCACGCTGCCCTCGTTCGGCGAGCGTCCGGCGTCCGGCATCAGCCTGCGGCGCACGAACGCGCGCGCGCCGCGCGAGAGCATCGATGATCTGCTCGCGGCGCTGCCCGATGTGCCGGCCGCGGCGCCGGCGACGCCTGCGTCGAAGGGCTGGGGCCAGACGCTGCTGGAAGGCGTCACGAAGGGCGTGGAGACGGCCGGGCTGGGCATGACCGCGCAGACGGGGCGCGACCCGGCCGCGGTGGCGAGCCAGCTGCAGGACACCCAGATCCCGCGCTCGAGCGAGGAGCAGGCGTTCGACCAGCAGACGGCCGACGCGGCGAAGGCGTTCGATGACGCCGACGGCTTCACGGCGAAGTTCAAGGCCGGCCTCGGGATCCTGGGGGTCATGGCCCGCAACCCGAAACAGGCTGCCGGCACGGTGGCGCAGTCGCTGGGCATGAGCGCGCCGGCGTTCGCGGCGGCCGGCGGCGGCGCGGCGGTGGGCTCTCTGTTCGGCCCGGTGGGCACCGCGGTGGGTGCGTTCACCGGCTACGTGCTGGGCAACTTCGCCACGAACATCCAGGCCGAGACGGCGCAGAAGGTCGAGCAGGAGCTGCAGGCGCGCGGGGTGAACACCAACGACCCGGCAGCGGTCGAGCGGGCCATCGCGTCCGACCCAGCGTTCTTCGACATCGTGCGCGAGTACGGGTTGAAGAAGGGCGTCGCGACCGGCGCGGTGGAGACGGCGGTCGACCTGGCGACGGCGGGCGTGGCCGGCAAGGCGAACCGGCTGATCCGGGCGGGCGAGACGGCGCTGTCGCGTGGCGCGCGCGGCACGGCGGCGGCCGGCGGCGCGTTGGCGGCGCAGGGAGTGTCGGAAGGGCTGGGGTCGGCCGCTGGGCAGGCCGCGGTGGGCGAGGACGTCAGCTGGGGTCAGGCGCTCACGGAGGGCGCCTACGGGGCGCTGGCGGGCGCTCCGGACGCTGCGATCGCATGGAAGGCTGGGTCGGCCCTCAGCGGCGCGCAGGCGCCCGATCCGGCGCCGGCCGACGGCGCACCGGTGCCGCCGCAGCCGCCCGCCGGCGGCCCGCTGGGCCCGCCCGGGCCGGAAGCCCGGTTCGTGGGCCGCGTGCCGCCCGGGCCCGACGTCACGTACACGCCGCCGCTCACCGGCCCGGCCGGCCGGCCGGCGATCGGGAAGGATCCCGCGCAGCCGGCCGACTGGGAGGTCGTGGACGACTCGCAGCGACCGCCGCCGGGCGGCGGGCAGCGCCCGGCGCTCGGGTACGACCAGCGCGCGCTGCCGGGACCGGACGGCACGCCGCCGGCGCTTGAGCGCCCTGAGAGCGTCGGGCCCGGCTTCGTGGTGGACGCCGAGGGGAACGCCCGGCCGGCCACGCCAGAGGGCCGCATGGCCGACCAGGCGCGCGCCGGCGACATGCGGCGGCCCGAGGCGTGGCTGGAGGGCGCCGTGGGCCGCATGGGGGCGCAGGACGCCGCCGAGCGCGCGCGGCTGGGCCTCACCCCGGACGTGCAGCGCGCCCAGGAGAGCCGCACCGAGCCGTGGCGCGAGCAGGTGCAGCCGGGCGACACGCTGTTCGACGGGAAGCGCCCGTTCATGTTCCGCACGTCGGCCGAGGCGATGGCCCGCAAGACGGGCGGCGAGGTCATCCCGGTGCCGGGCGGCTTCGTGGTGCGGCCGAAGGCGGTGGACGACTTCCAGAGGCGGCTGAACACGCCCGAGGTGGCCGACGAGCTGCGCGCGATGGCCAAGGAGGCAGGCTGGGCGCAGGTGGGCGGCCGGATGACCCGCAAGCAGGGCGAGGACGGCACGGTGCTGTCCGAGACGATCGGGCGCACGACGTGGATCCCGAACGCCGACTGGTGGGCGGGGATGCAGAACCGGCTGCCGGGTGACACCAGCGGGCGCAAGACCGCGGCCGCGGTGGAGAAGGCGTTCGCCGGCGAGCGGCTGTCGGCGGCCGAGCGGCGGCTGCTGGACGAGATGACGCGCATCGCCGAGCGCGAGCTGGAGATCCGCTCGGGCGTGCGCGACGAGTTCGGCAACCGGCCGGAGGACTACGACGCCAGTCTGCCGGACGCGACGGCGGCGCCGGCGGCCGACCCGTATGATGCCGCCGAGCGGGAGGCGCTGATCGCCGAGGCCGAGATGGCGCTCGAGGATCTGGAGGACGCCGCGTTCGACGCGCTGCTGGCCGCGGCGTACACCGAAGGAGGACTGGACGATGCCGAGATCGACGCCGCGCTCCCCGACGCCCCCGCAGGTGTCGCCCCCGACGCAGCTGCCGCCGGACCCGAACCCGCGCGCGCGGGCGGCGCTGAAGGCGCTCAGCGCGCCGGACCGGATGAAGGTGGTGATGGCCGAGGCGAATCGCAGGGGTCGGATCGGACCGGCGCCGAAGCGTTCGCGCTGAAGGGCCAGACCCCCGAGGAGGTCAAGCAGCAGGAGGCGCAGCGCCGCGCCGCCGAGGAGGCGGATCGCAAGCGCGCGGCCGCGCCGCCGGCCGACGAGTTCCGGCTGACCGGCAGCGACTCGGCCGTCGATCAGGCGCGCGCCGCCGGGCAGATGGAGCTCGACGCCGCGCCGGCGCCGGCCGCCGAGACGAAGCCGGCGCCGAGCGAACCGAAGGCCACCGCGGCTGAGCCGGCCGGCGACCTGTTCGGCGATGCCGAGCCCCGGGCGCTGGAGCGGCCGAAGAAGGTGAAGGCGCCGGGCCCGAACGCGCGCCCGCTCTACGCCGCCCGCAAGGTGCTGCCCGAGACGGCGCAGAAGCTGGTCGAGTGGGCGCACCGCAACGGCTTCAAGTCGACGCTCAAGCCCGAGGATCTGCACGTCACCATCGCCTACTCGCGCGACCCGGTGGACCCGGCGCAGGTGGAGGCCGACGAGAACGGCAAGGTGCTGCGCGTGGAGGGCGGCTGGCGGCGCATCGAACCGCTGGGCGACAAGGGCGCGATCGTTCTGAAGTTCGGCAACGGCGCGCTCGAGCGGCGCTGGCAGCAGTACCGGGACGCCGGCGCGTCGTGGGACTGGCCTGCGTACACCGCGCACATCACGATCACCTACGACGGTGCGGGCGTCGATCTGTCGAAGGTGAAGCGGTTCGTCGGCCCGATCGAGCTGGGGCCGGAGTACACGACCGACCTGGACCCGGACGCGGCCGACAAGGCCGAGGAGCAACCGGCCCCGTCGCTCACGAAGCGCGCGGAGAAGGCGGTCAAGGGTGCGCCGCGCCGCGGCGAGGTCGGCGGCAAGCTGGGGTGGGGCGAGGTCGTGCTGACCGTCACCGGCCGCGAGACGACGCCATTCCCGAAGCCCGGCTTGGACACCAACCGCAAGGCAACGGCGACAGTCGCGCGCGTGGACCGCTGGCTGATGGAGAACGCACTCGCCGAGGCCGAGGCCCGCGGCGACGACTTCGCCGCCAGGCAGTTTCGAGCGAACCTCGAGCGGCCGTCGCAGGCCGACAAGGACGGCGCCGAGGAGTACCTGTTTGGCGGGCCGCCGGCGCCCGTTCCCAGGCCGTTTCTCAAGCCGCTGGTGGAGCGCGCGGAGAAGGCGATTGCGCCGAGTGCTGAGGAGAAGGGCGGCCTCACCGACGAGCAGAAGGCGGCGATCGAGAAGCACGGGCTGCCTGCGAACACGGCGTTCACGCCGGGCATGGGCACGCTCGGGCGCGGCAAGATGATGGCGTTGGCCGATGGCGAGTCGTCCAACCTGCACGAGACGGCTGATGCTGCGGCCGCGGAGCTTCGCCGGTTCCTCGACATGGCCGAGCGCCGCAAGGGCAACGAGGCCGCGCGCGACCAGTTCTCGCACGTGGCAGCCGAGAAGATCCGCCGCGGCGAGCAGCCGACGGACGCCGAGTGGGCGGCCATCATCCCGGGCTTCGAGCCGGGTCATCGGTACGCACGGCAGCCGGCCATCAGCCCCTTCTTGACCGGCTACCTCGGCGTGTCGAAGGCGAGGATTCGGGCATCCATCGGAAAGGCGGCCGGCACGCTCACCAGCGACAGTGGCGCCGAGTACCCGATCGTCTACCACAAGCGCCTGGTCGATGTGTTCGGGCCGGCCTCCACCGAGCAGAAGGCCGCCACGCCGCCGGCCGAGAATGCGGCGCCCACGGAAGGAGAGCGAGATGGCCAAGAAGGGCAAGGGCAAGGGCGGCGGAAAGCGCTGCTGAAAGGCGCCGAGGGGGCGCTGAAGCAGACGCCCCCTCGGAAGCCGAAGAAGCCGAAGGAGTCTCCGCCGGACGACGGATGGCCTTTCGAGACGCGCCCCCCGGTGAAGCGCTCGCCAGCCGAGCTCAACAGGCGTAACCTTCGCGGCAGCCTGTTCGGGAGCCGGCGAGTTGCGAATCCTTCGCGCGATCAAGATGACGCTCTATATGATCTTCGGTCCGCGCTGGGTCGCCAAGCCGCCGCGGCTGGACTCGACCAATCCGTCCTCGACGGGCTCGGAGCGGCAACGATCCCTTTCCGGGCACGTCCGATTGCGAAGGCTCTCCGATCGCTCTTTGGCGTCGAGGTCTACTTCATCGACGGAGCGGGATCCCTCCCGCCGCAGCTAGCCTTCAACGGGATCTACGTCGGTGGCCGGCGCGTGTTCATCGCGTCCGACAGCGAGCGCCCGTTCCACCGGGTCATCGGCCACGAGTTCCTGCACTGGCTGAAGCAGAGCAACCCGGACCTGTTCGCCCAGTTCGCCAAGAAGGCGGCCCCGCTGATGAAGGCGCGGGCCTCGGCCGAGATGGCGCGCGCGCGCAGCGCCGAGTACGAAGGGTTCGGGTACGACTCGGCGCTGGTGGCCGAGCAGGGATGGGAGGAGGTCTACGCCGACGTGTTCGGTGATGCGTGGGCCGACCCCGACTTCTGGCGTGACCTGATCCGCGCGCTGCAGCCGAAGCTGGCGCAGTCGCTCGTTGGTCGGTGGCGCATGTTCTGGCTGCGCGTGCAGCTGAAGCTCGCCGGGCTGGCGGCCGGGCTCGAGAGTGCGAACCCGATCGCGGAGCAGCTGCTGAAGGACGCGGCTGCCGTGCGGGCGGTCATCGCCGAGACGATGGCCGAGCAGGCGGGCGCGAACGCCCCCAGCGCCGGCAGCGGCACGCCCTCGCGCAGCGCGGCCAACAGCGCTTCGCCGTGGTATTCCGAGCTCGCGCGCCAGATCGGCGGCATCGCGGCCAAGGCGCAGCCGGCGTCGGGCTGGCTCGCGGCCATCAAGGGGCTGGTCAACGCGGGCAAGGTGAAGGCCGACGAGGTCGAGTGGTCGGGCGTGGAGGACTACCTGGCGCTCCAGCAGGGCAAGGTCACGAAGGAGCAGCTGCGCGCGTTCGTGGAGACGGAGGGCGTGCAGCTGGGCGAGACGATGCTGGACACGACCAAGGAGCCGTCGCAGGACGCCATGGCGGGCCTGACGGAAGCGGCACCCGATCTGGTCGCCAAGCTGCAGAGCATGGGCATCAGCGTCGAGATGGACGACACCGACGTCGACGAGTACAACCCGCCGCAGCTGTTGTTCAACGTGCCCGGGGAGTTGGCCGAGGACGGCTACGGCGGGGCGCTGGTGGCGGACGAGATCGGTGACACCGAGGCCGGGGCACTGGCGCAGGCGCTCGAGGCCAGGTGGGCCACGATCAAGAGTCGCTACACGTTCGACCCCGACGGCGGGCCGAAGTACGACAGCTACGCGATCCCGGGCGGTAAGGGCTATCGGGAATTGCTCATCACGCTGCCGAGGCCCGATAAGCCGGGGCCGGACGGTCAGCTGTTGTACAGGGCGCCATTTCACTCTCAGCACTGGGACGAGCCGAACGTCCTCGCCCACGTTCGCATGGACACCCGCATGGACGCCGACGGCAAGCGCGTGCTGTTCGTGAACGAGATCCAGAGCGACTGGGCCCAGCGCGGGCGCGAGACGGGTTTCGACGGGCCGCCGAAGGGCCCGCGAGGCTGGGTCAGCCTGAACGATCCCAAGAGCGATGGCAGCACGCCCAGCGGTCCCTTCGTCACCAACACCGACAAGTGGGTGGCGCTCGCGATCAAGCGGATCATCCGGTACGCCGCGGAGACCGGGCACGACCGAGTGGCGTTCGCCACGGGCGAGCAGATCAGCGACGCGCTGCGGATGACGCGGCAGGTCAAGAAGGTGGTCTACGAACCGAGGAAGGACGGCACGTACAAGGTGACGTTCTACGGCGACGGCATGGCCTATCTCATGTCGGAGGTGGCCGACGGGCCGCGGCTCGAGCAGCTGGTGGGCCGCGAGATCGCCGGGCGGATCCAGCGAGGCGAGGGGCAGCGCGAGAAGGGCTACACCGAGGACGGCTGGTTCATCTCGGACACCTTCGGCTGGCACAACACGAGGAGCGGCGCCGAGGCCGAGCGACAGCAGATGATCGCCAACCCCACCTACGGGTGGAGCGCCGATGGCACTCGCGAGTGGAAGGACGACCGAGACATCGCGCGCAGCCGACTCGTGTTGCGCGAGAAGGACGGCGGCTGGATGGTGCAGGAAGATGTGCTGGGTCATGACCAGCTGAATGCGCCGCCTACCGCGCTCACCGAGGTCGATCTGACGACCGGCGGCGAGGGCAACCGCGAGTTCTACGGCAAGATCATCCCGAAGGTGGCGCGCGACGTGCTGCGCCGGCTTGGGGGCGATGGGCTGACGACGGCGGCCATCCGCGGCCAGGACAAGGTCGGCAAGGCCATGGATGACGGCGCCGGCGGCATCGTGCAAGCCACGGTGCCGGGCGACGTGGCGATGCAGAACGTCGGCTTCGACATCACGCCGGCGCTGCGAGCGCGCGCGATGCGCGGGCTGCCGATGTTCGCGCGGCGCGAGCCCATGGTGCGCCGGTCCGCCCGCACGCCGCCCGCCAAGCAGGCGCAGGCCGAGCGGGCGCGCATGAAGCGGCTGGGCCAGCTGGGCTCGGTACAGGCAGCGGTGAAGGCGTGGTTCGACCGGCACACGAAGGTGCTGGGCGGGCTGCCCGAGCGCGAGTTCTACCTCGAGCAGCGCTATCTGGCGCAGGGCCGCATCGGCGAGGCCGACAAGATCGCCGCCGGCATCCGCAAGGCGTTCGCCGACGCCACGCCGCGCGACAAGCAGCAGCTGTACGCCTTCCTCACGACCCGCGGCGTGCCGGTGACGGTCATCGAGCGCGAGGCGCTGCGGAAGGTGGCCGCCGACACGAAGCACAACATCCGAGTGGTGGGCAACGCGCTGGTGCGCGCGGGGCTGATGAAGCCCGAGACGATGGCGGCGAATCAGGACGCCTACCTGCCGCGGCTGTACCTCGCGCACCTGCTGGACGACGGCGACTGGCGCGCGATCGGCGCCGGCAAGAAGCCCTCGGACATGGGCTACCTCAAGAAGCGCCAGGACATCCCGGAGGACGTGCGGCGCGTGATCCTGGGCGAGATCAAGGATCCGGCGTACCTGTCGGCCATGGCGATCGTGCGCCCGATGCGCGACATCGCGCTGCTGGGCTTCCTCGAGCAGATCGCCGGGCGCGAGGGGCTGGTGCTGCCGAAGTCGATCGTGGAGTGGGACGGCAAGAAGGTGACGCCGCTCTGGCTGAAGACCGAGGCCGACAAGCTGCGCAACCAGGCGCGCTACATGGAGGACCGGGGCGACGCGAAGAAGGCGGTGGCGCTCGCCGACCGCATGGACGCGGTGGCCGACCCGATCATGGATGAGCTCAACGTCGGCGACTACCGCGACTGGAAGAAGCTGCCCGACTCGCCGCGCTACGGCCGGCTGCGCGGGCTGCACGTGCAGAAGGACGTCTACGAGGACATCGTGGGCGTGTACGACCTGATGCCGGAAGACCTGAAGTGGTACGAGCCGCAGTCGATCGTGGGCTACGGGGGCGTGGGCACGCGCGTGACGCAGTGGTGGAAGGTGGGCAAGGTCACGCTGAACCCGGGCTCGCAGGTGCGCAACGTCATCTCCAACTTTGTGATGCTGCAGCTGTCGGGCGTGTCGCTGCACATGGTCGTTCCGCGCATCGTCCAGGCGATCAAGGAGATCGCGGACGACGGCCCGCACTGGAAGATCGCGCAGCGGTACGGCGTCACCGAGGCGTCGTTCGTCTCGCGCGAGCTGCCCGAGATCAAGCGCGACGCGATCCGGCTGCAGCTGGAGACGATGGGCGAGCATCCGCTCAAGCGCATGGGGCTGCTCGCCACGCTGCTGGGCGCCACGGTGGTCGAGAAGGCGTCCGACGTCCATCAGGCGATGGAATACATCGGCAAGACGGCGAAGATCATCGACGCGATGTCGAAGGGGGCCACCGAGGCGCAGGCCGCGCTCGAGGCCCAGGACTGGCTGTTCGACTACTCGCTGGTGCCGCGCTCGGTGCGCTACCTGCGGAATCAGCCGGTGGCCGGCTCGCCGTTCCTGTGCGTTGACGATCAGACACAGGCGCTGACGAAAGACGGGTGGAGGGGGATCGACGAGCTGGTCGAAGGCGATCTGATCGCTGGCTACGACATGAAGACCGGGAAACTCCGGTGGCGGCCGGTCAACTGGATCTACCGGAAGGAGTACGAAGGAAAGATGCTGTCCGTGAAGGACCGGCATCTGGACATGATGCTGACGCCCGACCATCGGTGCGTGACGCTGCGCAAGGCCCGCGTCCCGGGCAATCGCAAGCAGAATCTGAAGCAGCTGGTTCCGCAGATCGTGCTGTCTCAAGACCTGAACACCAGCGACAACATTCCGGTGGCCGCGGACTTCGATGGCCTGCCGCAGACGCCGATCTACACGGATGGCTTCGTCAAGGTGGTCGGCTGGTTCGTGACCGAAGGTTGTAGGCACACGCACTGCGATCAGGCACTCATCGCCCAGAACACTCGCAAGGCGCAGATGGTGCGTGACGCGCTCACCGAGGCGGGCATGACCTGGCGCGAGCAGCTGACCACCAAGGAGGCCCACAACGGACGCAAAGGGTCGTTCAAGGCGAACTACGACAAGATCACCTTCAGCGTCCACGCCAAGCACGGCAAGACGATCTACGCGGCACTCGGGAACAAGAAGTCGCTGACTCCGGAGTTCGTCACACGGCTGACGCTTGACCAGCTGGGGCTGCTGATCGAGACGATGATCGACGGAGACGGCTGTCGCTCCGGAAGCACTGTGTCGTTCGTGCAGAAGACCGGCATGACCGCGGACAGCTTCAAGATGGCGCTGACTCTGGCTGGTCGTAGCTATGGGGTGCATGTGCGGCCGGACGGCATCGAGCAGATCACGCTGCGCCAGGGCCGGACGTACTCTCTGAAGCGGACGCCGCGCAAGTGGGTCCAGTACGCCGGCCGGATCTGGTGTCCGCAGGTGGACGAGCTCACGACGTGGGTCGCCCGCCGCAACGGCAAGGTCTTCGTGACCGGCAACACCTGGATGTACAAGGCCGCGCCGCGGCTGCTGGAGGTGGCCGCGCTGCACCCGCAGCGGCTGCTGCCGTGGTTCGGGCTGGTGCTGTCCATGCCGATCCTGGCGTCCATGGCGCTGGGCGGCGACGCGGACGACTGGGACGAGATGAAGCGGCTGCTGCCGGAGTGGGCCCGCAAGAAGGGGCACCTGCAGGCGCTGCCGTTCCGGGACTCGGCCGGCCGGATCCAGTTCATCGACCTCGGGCCGTACCTGCCGTGGACGATGTGGACGGACTTCCTCTACAACGCGCCCAGCGAGCCCGCCAAGGCGACGATGGACCTTCTGGGCTCCATCTTCTCGTGGGGGCCGGTCGGATCGGCTGGCGTGGCCATCTCGACGGGCGTGGACCCGTTCACGGACCGGAAGATCGTGCCGGAGGGCGAGCCTCCGCTGCGGCAGGCCGCGGCATGGGCCAGCTACTTCTGGTCGCTGGCGATGCCGCCGATCATCACGAGCGCCGGCACGTTCGGCAAGGTCGACCAGGCGCTCACCGGGAACACGAACCGCTACGGCGACCCGCGCGCCACGCTGGGTCAGGCGGCGGCCACGCTGTTCGGTGCGAACGTGTACGGCATCAACCCGGACACGAACGCGGCCCAGGAGATGTCGAAGCTGAACAAGGCGATGACCGACACGAAGATCCGGATGCTGCAGCGGCTGCAGGACCGGGGGCTGTCCGACGAGAAGCGGCAGGAGATCGTGAAGGAGTACGCCGACGAGATCACGCGGCGCGCGCAGGAGCTGCAGGCGTATGCCGAGCGCGCGTCGAAGGTGCCGAAGGAGCTCAAGGTGGACATGGAGCCCGCGGTGCCGTAAGCCTAAGCGGTCCCCGGCAAACAGGGGTAGCGTTCTTCTCGGTTCCCTGCCGGGTCAGGGCCGAGCCGCGCATTGGCCCGCCGGGGGCGACTCCGGCGGGCCTTCTGCTTTCCAGCGCACCGGCCGCGTCTGGATGCGCCAGCGGCCGATCTTGCGGTAGTAGAGCTGCTCGACCGTGAGGCGCAGGCCGTAGCGTTCCATCAGGTAGGCGGTCTGCAGCAGTCGCATCACCCCTCCCCGCCGTCGCGCCGCGCTGCGTCGAGTGCCGAGAACATGCGCGCGTTGAGCCCACTCTGACGCTCTCTCCACTGCTGGGCCGCTGTAGCGCACTGCTCGTCGGTGAGCCGAGCGCGAGGGTCGCGGTAGCCGCAGACCTTGCACCGCTGCTGCGGCAGCATGACGGTCGGAATGCGCTTCGGTTGTTTGCGCCGACAGCCCGGGCAGTCGACGCCGTGCGCGTCGCGCAACGCCTGTTGGTATTCGCGGACTTCGCGGAAGTCGTCGCCTACGTCGCCCATCAGTTTCCCTCCCCCTCTCCGATCGCCGCCCGGAGCGCGTCGATTGCGCGGCCCGCCTTTTCCCGCGCCGTCGCGTCGTGCTTCACGCGCGGCACCAGCGCGACCAGCGCATCCAGCGCCATCCTCGCCGCCTCGTGCAGCGCGGGCGTGTCGCGATTCGCCACCGGCTGCCGCTCCGCGCTCGGTGCGGGCGCTGCAACTGCGGGCAAGAGCCCCGGCATCCATTCGCCGCCGTCGATGGCGTGCAGCGCGTCCATCAGCAGCTCGACTTCATCGTCATCCGTGCTGACGCTGCCGGCGTACCCGATCTCGGCGCAGAGCGCTTGCGCGCGATCGTATAGCCGGCCCCACGCAATGGCGTTCTGGAGGGTCGTCGGCTGCACGGTGGCCTGCTCCGCGCTGGCCGGCTGCGTGGGGGCAATCGCGTGCCATCCGCGCGTGTCGAATGCCCACCGCCGACCGCACTCGCAGTCGAGGAACGGATCGGGCACCGTGGGGTCGTCGGCTGGCGGCAGCCCGATGCCGGCCGAGATGTCGCGCACCTGGCGGTCCAAGTCGACCGGCTGCGCGGGGGCGGGCGGGGTGGCGCGCCAGTTGTCGCCGCACGCACATCGTTGCCCCATCCGCAGCGGCGCGTCGCACAGGCCACAGGTGTCGACGAACTCGTCTCTCATCGCTTCTCTCCTGCGCCCGACCGCGCCACGTTCAGATCGAACAGGTAGCAGTGCGAAAGATGCTCGCCTCGCTCCTCGCGCATCCGGTGCGGACACTCACACGGGGCGGATTCAAGCAGCGTGTCCACGGCCTCAATCAGTGCCACCAGCTCCGCGCTCGTCGCGGGCGGGCACGCGCACGCACCAGGGATTGGACAACCGCGCGGCTCTAGTCCAGTCGCGGGCCACGGGCCGGGGTCGCTCGTCGCGGGCGGGGCGTCGGCGCACAAACGCACGATTTCGGCCTCGGCGTGTCCCATCCATTCAAGAGCAAGCCGCGCCCACGCAATCAGCGTTCCGTTCTTGACGGCGCTAGCGTAAAGCTCAGCAACATCCTTGGCAGTCAGCGGAACCTTGTTGTCGCTCATCGCGTCACCCTTTATGCGTGGCGCGCGTCCACACGCGGTCGAGCGTCTCGGCTTGCTTGTCGGTGAGCGAACGGCCTGCGTCGATGCGCTCGCGCAGCGACTGGATGAATTCGGACTCCCACTCGCTAAGCCGCGACTCGCGCGCCTCGCAGTCCGCGACCATCGTTTCGTGTTCGTCGTTCATGGGGCCGGGTCTCCAAGATGCGCGCGCAGCGCGTTGATGGCCGCGTCGTGATCGAGGGCGGTCAATGCACGCCTCCTGCCGGCCGGCGCGCCTTCCACGGGGTCCCGACCGGAATGTCGGGGAAGTCCTTCGCGGGCACGATCAGATGCCGCGCCCGGGTCGGCGCCTCGCCCGAGACCATGATCGCGGGCATGAGGGCGGAGAGCTTCTCGCACTCCTCGCGCGTGCCGCGGCAGAGGACTTGCCCCTCGGCGCGGTCTGAGAAGTCGATCACGGTCGTGAGGAGGTACTCGTCGGCGCTCATCCCCGACCTCCGTCTCTCGTCGCCGCGGCGGCGCGCCGCTCGGCAAGCGCGGTCGGGTACACCGCGACGACGTCGGCCCAGCGAGCGAACACCAGCCGATCGCCACCGTCGGGCGGCCCGAACCCGTCGATCGCGAAACCGGTCCGGTACGGGACGACCTTCGCGGTCGGCTTGCGGGTGTCGTACTGGTACGTGATCGGCAGCGGTCGGCCCTCGGCGTCGTGGATGCGGAACGTCGCCGCGCCGCCCGCGTCGCCGAAGTTCAGATGCATGCCCATGCGTCTTGTGTAGCCCTTGCCCGTGGGGTCGAGCGAGTCGGGCCAGTGGATCGGGTCGCTCATCGCCCCTCCTTTGCGGCCAGCGCCGCAGGCTCGGTCGCCGCACGGAATCTCGACGGCGACCAGTCGCAATACCGGTCCGTCTCGACGTGGCCGAATATCAGCTTGCAGCGACGGATGTGAACGCAGTCGCCGCACGTCTTGTCGGCGGGCAGGCGCATCTTCTCGGGGTCGGTCGGGTCGTAGTTCACGGCTGTTCCTTCGCGGCCAGCGCGGCGTCGATGGCCGGCCGCAGATCGTCCGCCTGCACGACGTAGCAGTCGGTCTTGGCGTCGTAGTCCGCGAACCGCTGGAACGCCTGCAGCGCGGCGTTGCTGCACGTCACCGCCTCGGCGGGCGGGGTGGGCGCGGCGGCGAGCAACGGCTCGTCGGGGTCGAGCCTGAGGATGCCCTCCGGGTCCGACTGGATGTCGCGCGGGTCACGCGGTCGACCGCTGTACGGGTTGAACAGCATCGTCTTGCTCATGTCGGCTCCCGTGCCGCGAGGGCGGCGATAGCCTCGTCGACCACGCCGCCCAGTGCCTTGCCGTCGTTGCGGTGATCGAAGTCGATGAACATTTGAACCGCGCGGATGCTGTTCGTCGCGTCCTTGCGGAAGTAGCACTGCGCCGTTCGCCAGTGCGCGTCGATCGCCTGCCAGCGCCGCGCGTCCGCCGCGAGGGCGTCGCGCTCCCGCTCGGCCGCGTCAAGCGCGTCGAGCATCTCGATGATCCGCTCGGGATACGTCTCATTGCGAAGGTCTTGGGCAGCGTCCTCCGCATCGCTAGCGGCGCTCTGCCACTCGTCTTGCCGCGCGCCCTCCGACTCGGCGCGCTCAAGGGCGTCATCTGCGTCACGCGCGTTTTCCGCCAGTTCGCGCAGGCGGGCGCGGTCGAGGTCAGCCATGCTGCACCCCCATCGCGGCGGCGAATGCCTGCATCTGGGCCAGCAGAGTGAGCGCCTGGGCGTGCCACTCGTCGCGGTGTCGCGCGTTGAGAGCCGCTTCCGTGCGCGCGCGCTCGAGCTCGCGCTCCAGCTGCTCGCAGCGCCGGGCCCATGCGGTGTCGGACAGCTGCAGGCGGCGAAGCTCCTCCACTGCCTGCTTGATCGGGTGGTCGGCGGTCATCACGAGGTAGCCCGGACCGGCCCACAGTTCTAGGCGCTGGTCGATCATCAGAGGCTCCTCGACGGGCTCTGGCGCTGCTGCGGACACGGGAACACGCGCTCCAGGGCTTCGCGCACCAGCCGGTCGGCGTTCTCGTGCAGCCGGTGCGGCACGGCTCGCAGGTACAGTCGCACGATGTTCACCAGCTGCCCGGCGGTGGCTCCCTGCGGAGAGCAGATCGTCACGCTGTACAGCGCATCGTGGACGCCGATGATGAATCCGAGCGAGGCGCCCGCGTCGTAGGCGTTGTCGAGCGTGCCGCGGTTGCCGCGCGCCGTGATCGCCGCGTCCGTGTCCAGGTGCTGCTTCAGTTGATTTCCGGACCAGAACTCCCCGCTGGCGGCCAGCGGGAGGATCAGCACGGCTGCGACGATCAGGCGCTTCATCAGCTTCTCCGGTGGTGCCGCTTCAGCTGCCGGTACGCGGCGCGCGTGGTGCGCGGGTTGTTGAAGATCAGCCCCGACTTCTCGTTGATGAGCAGCTGGCGCGTCGGCATTCCCACGGTGGCATCCTGCGCGGCGCGTCGCAGCGCCTTGGCAACCTTGCCCCTCACGACGGCTCCACGGCCGGTTCTGGCTCGTACAGCATCGGCGTGGCCGGCTCGGGCTCGGGAGCGGGGGCCGGCGCGGGCTCGGCGGCTGCGGCGGCCTGCGCGGGCTTGCGGTCGGCGGCGAGCAGCACTTCGACGCCCGCGCGCATCAGCTGCGCGACTTCGGTGGCGCTCGCCGGCTTCACCGCGAACCGCTCGGCGGTCACGAGGCGCACGGCCTGCGACGGGTTGTCGGCTTCGACCAGGTAGTCGTCGCCGGTCTGCGTGTCGGTCGTTCGGTACAGGGGCACAGGGATCTCCTAGAGGGTGACGGGCTCGTAGCCCAATTCGGTGACGCACCAGTGCGTCACGCGGTCGATGAGGTCGGTAAACTCGCCGACGCTCAGCGATGCGGTGGACAGCCCGCGATCGATGCGCGTGCCGTCGGGAAGGGTCATCTCCTCGGTCCCGATGAAGCGCCGGCGCACCAGCTCCTTCCAGAACTCGAGGTCGTACTGCCGGCCATCCGGACGCACGTTCTCGGCGATCTCGGTGAGCAGGGCGTGCAGCAGGCGGTTCTGGCGGCTGCTGCGCCGCTCGTGGTGTTCGGCCACCACGACGGTGAGCGGCTTGTTGCGCGAGGCCGCAGCGATCCACTCGCGCGCGATGAGCGCACGGCACTGCCGCACGGCCTCGGCGTGACGCAGGATGAAGGTGCGCTGGCTCACCGCACCACCAGCCGCGTGCCGCGCGTCAGGCGCGCCCCGGGCACGTCCTGGCCGGCCTCGAGCGCCGCCTTGATCGCCGCCTTGTTCGGCGCGCGCTCGGGCGGCGGGGGCGTGATCCAGAACTCGTCCGGCAGCTGCGCGGAGTCGAACAGGTCCACCGCCGCCGGGTTGGTCGCGGTGCCGATGCTGAACCACGGCGAGTCGATCTTCTGGATGCCGGCCTTCTGCATCTCGGCCAGCACGTACGCCTTCAGGTGCGCCACGCGGTTCTCCAGCGTCTTGCGACGGCGGGCCATCTGCGCCTCGGCGTCCTTGATCTGCGCGGCCAGCGACTCGAAGGATCGGCCCAGCGACACGATGCTGGTGGCCTTCGCGTCGAAGTCGCCGCTGATCGAATCCAGGGTGTCGGCGATGGTCTGATCGTCCAGCCCGTCCTCGGCCAGCTGGCGGGCCACCTGCTGCAGCTGGTCGGACAGCTGGTAGAGCGTGAGTGCGGTCATCCGTGATGCTCCAGAAACCAGATCGCGCAGTCGTGCGCGTCTGCGTCGTAGGGAAGGGACGCCAGATGCGCCTCGGCCTCGTCGGTCAGCATCGCGATCTGGCGCTCGAGGCTGGCGTCGGGGTCCATCACGGACGCCAGCACGTAGACGAGGTCGTCGCGGAACTCGGGCGGGACGGGGCAGCGGGTCATAGCGCCCGCTCCGCCACGCGATCCCGCTCGCGCTCCCAGGCGTCGGCCGCCCGATCGGCGCGCCAGTCGCACGGCTCGTCGTCGTCCTCGCCGCGGCCGGGCCCGCCCATGCGGCGCTCGATCTCGCGCGCAGCCGCCTCGTCGCCGTCGTAGGCCAGCTCGGCGAGCTCGTCCAACGTCAGGTCGGTGAGGTCGTCGGCCGTCATTGCGCACGCTCCGCGAGCATGGCGTCGGCGAGTGTGTAAGCGGCACTCGCAAAATCCGCGACGCGAGGCTGGGACCCGGCGGGCGTCTGCGCGAGCAGCCCTTGCATCGCCGCCGCCGCGAAGTAGTCGCGCACGGTGATCCCGCTCACCTGCTGCGGGAACGGCCCGCCCGGGTCGTGCGCGAACGCCGGCCCGCCGTCGTCTCGTGCGGTCATGCGAACCTCACTTCGTAGCCATGCAGCGGGCTTCCGGATCGTGCCGCGGCCGACAAGGACGATTGGCTTATCCCAAGCGCAGCTGCCGCAGCGCGCCCGGAGGGGTAACGAATCGGAGGCGAGCCGTGTTTGGCGACTAGAACGGCGCGCGCCCTTCCGACTTCCAGCACGCGGTACGCATGAAGCGTGTTGCCGGATGTCGTGGTCCGCTCCAGATTCGACAGCGCGGCGTTCATCTTGTTGCCGTCGATGTGATTGATGGGTGTGCCTCGAGGAACGCCCATGAACGTCTCGGCCACCATGCGATGAACGTCCTTGCTGACCTGAAGTCCGTCGACCCAGATCGTGACGCGCGCGTACCCGCGGCTGTTCTTGTGCGCTCGTAGCAGCCCTTTCTTTGGCCCCACCACTCGACCGTGGGTTGACACGAGAAAGCGGCCCTTTGTGCCAGAGACTGGCGCCCATACTTCGTCCATTAGGCGAGCTCCTTGATCGGTTCGATGTACTTGGCCGACAGCGCGAACACGCCGCCGCCGATCTGCACGTTCCACTGCCGGGTGCGCCGGCCCTGCACGTACGTGCCCGTGCGGCCCGCGAAGTGCCCGCCGGTGATCCGCACCGGATCGCCGCGACGCAGCCCGATCCGGTTCGGCTTCACCTGCACCGCCACGTCGGCCGTGAGCAGCGCCTGCGCGAGCATCCAGCGGTCGCCCGGCGCCACGTCGAGCCGCTGGCGCGCCTCGCGCAGCGTCACCCGCACGTAGTCGCGCGAGCGGGCCACGCGCCGCGCGATCTCGGCGCGCGGCACGCCCGCCGCCTCGAGCCGTGCGACGGCGTGCTGCATGGGCGTGAGGGTCGGCACGTGCACCCTCAGAACGGGATGTCGTCGTCCGGGATGCCGGGCCCGGGGTCGCCCGGCTGGCCACCGTAGTCGCCCGTGCCGCCGCTGCCGCCGCCGTTCGTGCGCGGCTTCGCCTTCCGGGTCTGCAGCAGCGCCGCGGCCTTGTCGGCCTGCTCCGCGGCCGGCAGCGAGGGGCCGGCGGAGGCGAGCGTCGCCCGGGCCTGCAGCTTCGCCTGGATCGCCGGCACGTCGGTCGCCCGG
>ERZ650311.257-NODE-257-length-37027-cov-9.480959_pt1 | contig 37027 bp, 60 predicted proteins | sample MGYA00376247_ERZ650311 | MGnify/ENA primary metagenome ERZ650311 (study PRJEB26733, sample SAMN07839324) | wastewater metagenome | biome: small river; feature: stream; material: water | place: USA: North Carolina | collected 2016-07-28 ...
CCATTTTGGACTTCTCCAACGAGCGGTTCCTCACCGGCCAACTCAACAAGAACCTGCACGTCGGCGGGGCCAGCGTCGGGATGTATGACGGTGCGGTGTACGCGGAGCTGGGGTTCCCGATTGTGCCCGAAATCACCTCGGCAATCTCCGGGGGCTGGAAGTTCGAGTTGATCGCCGCGCCAACGTCGGGAACTGTAGACATCCACGGCGCTCCTGTGTACGGGCAAGCAGGCAGCATGTACCTGTACCCCCCGGCAGACATTGCTGGCCCCCCTGCGCGACCTTCTGGTTCCCAAATTGAGAAGGGGTCGTACATCGTCCTGTTCAACTCGGACGCTGCTGGTACGGGTGACCAGGCACGGTTTGCTTTGGTGTGGTTCCGAGTGGACGGCTCTGGCTCTGCGCCGAGCGCGACCGTCCCTGCTGCGTACGGCACAGGCACAGCCGTCTACACCACGGTTCAGGTGGATATCCTATCCACGGACAACCAGGAGCAGGTGGCGCGCAAGTTTGTGGCTGCGGTTGGTGCGGCTTCTGCATCTTCTGGCGCTTCCGCAGCTCTGCCGTCGCCGTCCAACATTCCGCTATTTCGCAACACTCCCAACGGGTACGCCGTTATTGCGGTGCTCCCCGCCCCCGCCCCCGCCGCCGCCGCCCGCGCCTATACATACCCCGCCGACTACAGCACCCTTACCTACACCATCATCTCCCCCGGTACGGCTGCGCCTCTGCCTGCGCACGTTCGCCTTGTAGTGCCGAGCGGCAAGTTCATCACGGGCGGACAATACTTCCTGCTTCACTCCACCAACCACTCGGTCACACGAGTCAACGAGATGGAGTTGTTCTACTATGTCGTGGACGGCGTAGGGTCTGCTCCGTCCCAACTCCCGCCCGGGGTGGTCGGAACCTACCCCATCAACATCGCCTCGACGGACTCCTCCCAGACTGTCGGCACCACCACCGCCACGGCCATTCAGACGGCCACGGACGCCACGTCTGCTGCACAACTGTACGACGCGAGTGGGGGTCCGGTGGTGGACATCAACCCCCACAACGCGGCGACGTATGGTGTGGACACCTTCTACCAGTACAACGACGCTACGTTCTTCCGAGGTGAGGTGGGCGGCAGGCTGACCCCCGGGTCGCGTGACTACTACGCCGTCTACGAGTGGTATGACGCGCAAGGCAACCTTCACAGGTCCGCGCCCAGCACCCCGATTCACGTCACCAACGGGGCCAAGATTTCCGGTGCGGCCTCGGAACTGAATATCAGCGGGGCCCGGGTCAACAACCAGACCAACCTCGTCACTGTCACGACCCTGCGTTTGACCTGGAAGTCCGGTGTGCGCGTTGTCCTGTACCGCACGCAAGACTTGTCCAACATCGCCTACCGCATCGCCGCCACAGACAACGACCTCAGTTCTGATTCGGTGTCTTTCTCAGACCCTTATGGGGACTCGGAGATTGACAGCTCCGAGACGCTGTATGCTCTCCAGGGCGGTGAGTTGCCCAACCAGCCCCCTCCGTCGTCCCGTCTGGTCGTCCCGTGGCAGGGGCGCCTCATGTGCGTGGACTCCACCGACCCGACCGCGCTGTGGCCATCCAAGGTCGCCTCCGACGCCTATGGGATTGCGTTCTCCGACCTCACCAAGATTCGCGTAGATTCCAGCGGCTCGCCCATCACGGCTCTGGCGGTCATGGACGAGAAACTGATCATCTTCAAGACCGACAAGATCATGGCGATGGTTGGCGACGGTCCAGATAGCGCCGGTCAGAACTCCAACTTCTCCACGCCGCAGGTCGTCACTACGGACGTTGGGTGCATCGAGCCCCGCTCCGTGGTCGTGACTCACCTCGGGGTGATGTTCCAGTCTGCCAAGGGCATCTACCTCCTGACTCGCGGCATGGAGGCCAAATACATCGGCTGGCCGGTCGAGGCGTACAACTCCTACACCGTGACCAGCGCGGTGATGTTGCGAGACCAGAATCAGGTGAGGTTCACTCTGAGCGGCGCCGCGATGCTGGTGTACGACTACGTTTTCGACACCTGGGGCACCTACACCCTCTCCAGCGCCAAGTCCGCGTGCATCTGGGCCAAGTCGGGTGGGTACGTCGTCGTTCCCTCTACCGGGGCGGTCTGGCGTGAGAGCGCGGGCACCTACACGGACGCCGGGACGAACTACCAGATCAAGGTGCAGACCTCATGGCTGAAGCCAGCCCAGGTCGCCCAGGGGTTTGCTCGTGCGTACCGTCTGCTGCTGCTTGGGCAGAACGACACCAACTGGCCCCTCCAGGTCACGGCAGACTACGACTACCGCACGGACACCAACTTCACCTACCAACTGACCCCCGTGCTCACCACGGACTACAGCAACGGCGGGCGGCTTCAGGTTCGATACGGCCTACCCAAGCAACTGTGCGAGTCGGTCAGGTTCACCATCGAGGAAACCGACCCGGGCGACCTTCCTAGCGTCGCGTCGGTTTTGACCGAGGCACACTTGGAAGTTGGCGTCAAGTCTGGTACGTTCAAACTGCCCGGTTCGCAAACCACTGGGTAATGGAGGCGGTCATGGCTGGAGCGGCACCCGGTTGGATGGTCACTGCGAACGATACGCTTTCGGACTTCACGGGTCTGAACAAGCGCATCGGCGGACCCTACGCGGAGCGGAACTACAACAGCGCCCCCGTGGACTACACCGGGCGCGTTCAGCAGGCCCAGGGATTCAACCCCGCCGAGCAGGCTCAGGCTCGTGCCGGTCAGCAGTCCCTCGGGCAGATGCTCGCCGCAGCGTCCGCAGGCAACGGCCCGAGCGCCGCGCAGGCGATGTTCGCCCAGCAGTCCCAGGCCGCGCAGAATCAGGCTCGCGGGATGCTCAACGCCAATCGTGGAGCGGGTGGGGCGCTGAACGCCTACTACGCCTCCCAGAACGTCGCCCAGGGTGTCCAGAACGCTGCGGCTCAAGCGGCTATGCTGAAGGCGCAGGAGATGCAACAGGCCCGTGCCCAGTACGCCGGACTTCTGGACCAGCAGCGCGGCGGTGACCTCCAGTACGGCCAGATGCAGAACCAACTGGCGATGGGCAACGCAACCCAGTTCAACCAGATGCTCGCCAACGCTCAAGCCGAGGCGAACCAACTGCGCGCCCAGCAGAACCAGCAAATCTACAACGTGGAGCAGGCTCGTCAGGCAGGTCTGGCCAACGCACGCAACCAGGTGTTCGGCAAGGCGCTGGACTTCGCAGGCGGTGCGTTCAAGGGCATGGGTAGCGGCATGTTCAACGCTGGCGGTGGCGGTTCACCCTCGTAGTCTCGGAGGTTACACATGGGTTCTCCTCTTTCTCGCCCCGCCTACCTTGGGCGCACCGGGGCCTCGGAGTTGGTGGCACACCCGGACGGCTCGGTCACTGTTCACCCTTTCGGTTTTGCAGATCAGGCCGGACTGGAGTCTCACCCCGCGCCCGAGCAGTTCATGGCGCAGCACCCCGAGTTGGCGCAGCGGCTCGGCCCGTCCTTTGAGAGCGCGGCGCCCATGCAGCAGGACCCGAACGTCAGCCCCACTGTGTACGCGGGCTCTGGGTGGGGGGACGAGCCTCCACAGGAGCACACGTTGGGCGAGAGGGCGCAGGCACTTGCACACCTGGCGGCACGGAGCGACCTGGGGCAGAGGCTTTCTGGCGTCGGTCAAGCCGCGCTCGCAGCTCCGGGTCAGGTGGCCCAATACGCCCGAGGTGTTGGCAACGCGATGGCTGGCGGGTTCAACATGGTGGACGCCACGCGGGACAGGTCCACGCCCGACCAGCAAGCGGCAGCGGCTCGGCACCCCGCGGCAGCCAACGTGGGTGCAGCCTTTGGTGCTTTGGGTGCCGGGGCCGCAAGGCTTGCCGGACAGAACAACGATCCGAGGTTCAACGCCGTGCTCATGGGTAGCACACCGGCGGGTGAGGATTTGGTTCGGATGCCGACTGGGGAACTGCTCGTCCGTCCCGCTGGTTGGGCGCGTCGGAACGACCTCGGTGTTCACCCAGACGCCGCATCGTACCTTCAGACGAACCACCCGCGTATGGTCGGGATTGTGACCCCGGCGTCCGGCAAGGCTGTGGTGAGCGACAAGAGCCAGTTCGAGGATTCCGTGAGGGGGGCCATGGGCGGTAACGGCGTGGTTCGCAGGCCCGACCTTGAGCGTGAAGCGGACGCGAAGAAGGCTGATTTCAACGACACCCTCGGGAGCAAGTAGACATGGGCGACATTCTGGTGGGGAGAGACGACGGGGGCAACGAGGTCATCTGGAGCGGACAAGGCCCCATCCTCAAGCCGCAGGGCTACGCGGAGGCCAACGGCATTCCGGCACACCCTGACGGCGACAAGTTCATGGCCGAGAACGCGCCGGATTACAAGCAGCCCTACCGGAGTTTCACCGGCACTTTCGCTGGACCGCGACATCTCGGCACGGTGCAGGGCGGGCAGGAAGTGATTGGGCACCCTGACGGTTCCGTGGCGGTGGTTCAGCCCGGCTTTTCGGCAGACAACGGCATCCAGCCGCACGAGGATGCCCCCGGGTTCTTGGCCAAGAACGCGCCCAAACTGGCGGCCATTACCAAGCCGGTTCAGCCCTCGTCCGCTCCAGTGCCTCCCCCCGGCACCTCCAGGGACGACCCCGAGTGGCAGAAGTGGTACACCGAGAGGCAACGTAAGATTGCTGCGGCTGGTGCAAACGACGCTGAGACTGAGCGAAGGCGAGCGGATGCAGAGCGCTCTGTGGCTGCTGATGTGAACAACGCTCGCATGACCGCAGACATGGCCAAGCGCAACGCCGACAAGGGCGGGCCTCTGCCCATGACCGACGCGGAGTTGGACGCAGAGACAGCCCACACCGCAAGGGCCAACGACCTTCGCAGGGCAGTCGCGTCTGGTGACACCGAGGCAGTCAACCGCATCCAGAACAGGGTCGTATCTGAGGTTGAGCCTGCGCCTGAATCTCCCGCCCCCGGCACATCTATTTTGCCCGCTGTTGGCGCCCCGGGACCCTCTGCTGTCGCGGCTACAGGTAGTGCCATCGGCTCTGCAGCTGGCAACGCGCTGACCGGACCAGCCTCGACTGGACTGCTGAAACTGGTTGCAGGCATGGGTGCCTCCATGACCCCAGAGGAGGACACGGCGCTCAAGAACGCTGTCAACGAGGTGTCTGCGTTCACGGAGAAGCCGCTGGACTACCTCATGTCCAAGATGAAGGGTAGCGGTGCGGCGTCTCAGGCGCTTTTTGGTGCTGACGTTCAGCCCCCCGCCAAGCCCGCCCCTCCGCAGGCCAAGGTTGACCCCTCGCTGGTCGCCTTGCCGGGACGCACCGCTGCTCCGCCCAGCGCCCCCGCTACGCCTGCCACCAGAGTCGGTGGTGTGGCGAGTTCTGGCTCCAGCTCCGTGTCGTTCTCGCGCCCCGGCGTGCACACTGACATCAAGGAGCCCTCGCGGGAGGATGACATCCTGCGGATGGGCCGGGAGAACGCGCAAGCCATCGAGAACCAAGCCGAGATGGACAGGCAGGGCGCAGAGGCGAAGTTGCAGGCGACCCGGGCAAGCAACGCCAAGTTGGACCAACTCCAGGCGCAGGAGTCCAAGGTCGATCAGGAGCAGAACGACCGCCTGACCGCTTACAACAACGAAATCTGGTCGAAGGCTCAGGACGTCTACAACACCCAGATTGACCCGATGCGCTCGTGGAAGAACTCCAACACGGGTCAGCGCATCCTCATGACCATCGGCAACATGCTGTACGAGGGTGGCAAGGCATCCAACCACCAGTCCGGCCCCGACCTCATCGAGCAGATGATTGAGCGGGACGTGAACGCGCAACTGGAGGGCAAGAAAGCCAAGAGCGCCGGACTCCAGGCGATGATCCAGGCGATGCCTGACATCCAGAAGGATGCAGACTCCCGACGCAAGGCCGCTGCTGCGATGACCGCTCGCTACATGAACGAGGTAGCCCGAGGCATGGAGGAGATCGGCCTCCGCACGGCGAACCCGAAGATCATCGAGAAGGCACGCATCGCGGCCAATGACATGCGCGTGGCTGCCCTGGAGACGGAGCAGAAGTACCACTCCGGCGCGCTGGACCAGCAGGGTAAGGTGCTGAGCAACGTCCACACCAGCCTGCTGAACAAGCAGTTGGAGCAGGACATCAACTTCAACGCGCAGATGAACCAGTTTAGGCTGGCTCACCCGTTCGGTGCCGGTCAGGTCCGCAACTACTACGGCATTCCCGTTCAACTGGACCCCCAGTACGTGGACCAGAAGGAGCAGGCGAACGTCCACAAGGAGTTGGATTCGGTCCACACCTCGCACCAGGCCACCTCCAAGGCGTATGACGAGGCAGTGGCGATTCTGGACAGGCCTGCGGGTCCGGGTGGCATCCTGTCCCCGGCTCAGCAGGAGAGGCTGTCCCAACTGGCCCTGGAGGTCACGGAGAACGCTCGCGGTCTGGCAGGCAAGGTCACCGTCCCGACCAGTGAACTGGCCAAGGACAAGCTCGCAGCGCTCCGGCCCGACTGGTTCATGGCGGGCGGTGTGGGGGGTGCGCGCAAGCGTTGGGACGACATGAAGCACCTTGCCGATGTGACCGCCGACGCCCAGTTCACCAGCGTCAACGCACCCCCGCTGTCGGAGATGGAGCGGCTGTCCAAGGCCCGTAGACTCAAGCCTGTAGATGCAGTTCCCCAAGCCCGTCGAAAGTAGTAGGGTCCGCACATGGCCGACGAACTCTACGACTCGGAAGGCAACCTCGTACCGGCGACGCCCGACAAGGTGCCCGACCTGCTCCGAACTGGACAGGTTGGGTTCCTGTCGGGCGGCACCACCGTCTTTCAGCGGCCCGACGACGGCTCGCTGGTTGACGTACCTGCCGAGGCTGCCCACCAGGCGCTCGAAGCAGGCATGGTGTGGGTCGGCAATGACGAGGCCCAGAGGCGCGAGAAGGAGGCCAAGTTCGGCACCCTTGGACAGCAGGCCGTAACCGCTGCTGAGGGTTTTGCGGGAGGTCTGCTTCCCGGCATCGCCAAGGGTGTTGAAACCTCCTTGGGCGTCAACCCTGAGGACATCGCAGCCCGTGAGGAGGTCAACCCAAACCTTGCGTTGGCCTCCAACATCGGCGGCACGGCGGTAGGTCTGGGCAAGGCTGCCAAGGCCGCTGCGGTGCTCAAGGCCGGGGGCGAAGCGGGTCTGCTGGGTCGGGCCGCGATGCTCACCCCAGAGGCTCTGGCTGCCCGCGCTGCTGCTTCGGTCGTCCCCGAGGCTGCTGAGGGCGCCGGTCTGGTCACCCGGGCGGGGCTCGGTGCGGCTCGGGCTGCGCTCGAAATGCCGGTCTACCACGCCGCGCAGAAGGTTGACGAGTCGGTTATCCAGAACAAGCCGCTGACAGCCTCCGCGATGATGGACGGTCTGGGTGACGCCATGCTCACGGGTGGGGCGTTCGGGGCTGGCGTCGAGGGCGCACTGGGTCTGGCCGAGCGGTACATCCCCAAGAAGATGGAGATGCTGGCCAAGGGGCTGGACAAGTTGGAGTCGGTGGTTCGCCCGCCCGAGTTCAACACCCAGAACATGACCCGCGAGCTGAGCACGGCAATCAAGCAGGCGCACGACGACTCGATGGAGGTGCTGGCAAAGCACACCAAGGCGCTGGACGAGTACGCAGATGCCACACTCTCCCAGACCGACAACGCCGCCGCACCAATTCAGCAGTTGACAGACCGGGAAATCTCGCGCCTGGTGACGCCGGTTCTGGACGTGGCGCCTGCCCAGCGCGGGTTCTACCAGCACGCAGATGAGGCCCAAAGGGGTACTGACGCGCTCCGCAAGGCGTGGTTCGGTGACTCCGAGAACCTGGGTTTGCTTGACCGTCGCGCCGCCGAGGTAATGGACAATCGGATTGCGCCTGCGGCACAGGGCGGCGAACTACTCGGCAAGGTCAGCAGCGTTCACGCGACTGTTCGCAACGATGCCATCAAGGACGACCTGTGGGCCAGGGCGGGGTTCCGCAACGACCTGAGCGTCGTGGGTCGGAAGTTTGAGGATGCACTCAGTTCGGCGGTGGACGGCGAGGCGTTCGCGCACCTCCGTACCGCGCAGAAATACCTTGACGAGCGTCTGGCCCAGATCGGCAAGCCCCCTGGCGCGCTGGCTGAGGAGGCCGTCGCGTCGATGGAAAAGGCGCGCAACTCCATCAAGGATTTGCTGCGCGACGAGTCTGTGTTTGGCGAGGGCGCCAAGATTTACCGCGAGTCGGACAAGGCATACGCCGCGTTCAACCGGGGCGGCTCTGGCGCCGAGCGTGGCACCGGAGAGGGTTTTGCTAAGACCCTGCTTCGCAAGGGCGCCACCGAGGGCGAATCGTACCGCACCATCTCCGAGAAGAAGTCCAACGCCTTCATCGAGAAGCTGGCCAAGAGCAAGGCGTTCGAGCACCTGCCGTTCGTCCTCAACCACCAGACCAAGGCGGCGGATTTCGCGGACCTGATTGCGCGCTATGCCGACACGCCCGAACTCCAGAAGGCTGCGATGGAGAATGCGGCCAAGTGGCGTGGAACCGCGACCGAGGCACGCAAGGCTGCCGGTGCGCTTCAGGAGGCTGCGCGGCTCAAGGCCCAGAAACTCACCCCAGACGAGTCCAAGGTTGTCAAGGCATACGAGTCCATCCGCAACGCCGCCAAGAAGGGCACCGACGCCGACGTGTTCCGCACCATCCACGAGCAGGTTCGGTCGCTGGAGTACCTGCTGGAGACGCGCAAGCAGTCTCAACTGGTGACCGAGACGGTGGCCAATCTCAAGGGGCTGCTCCGTGACCCCAACCTGTTTGGCGAGGTGGGACAGCACTACGGCGCGGTGGTCAAGGCGGCGGATGACCAGAGGGTCCTTCAGAAGCAGCTCCGCACGTCGTTCCTTCGGGAAGGCGGCGTGGTCAAGGGCTTCCAGGGAGATAAGCGCCCCCGGACCTCCTATGAGGCGCCCAAGAAGGTCGAGACGTTCGTCAAGGACTCTGCGCGACCGGACACGGTTCGAGCGGATGCACGCCGGGCCGACCTGGAGAACTTCATCAAGGGCTCTCGGGAAAACCTCAAGCAGTTTGAGGAGACATTCGCACTGAAGGAGGGCAAGAAGATCAACCCTCTGGACCTGCACACCAAGTTGAACGCGGTGGAGTCACTGGCATCTGCGACCATCGGGGAGCAAAGGGCTGCGGATGCGTTCGCGGAGCGGGTCAAGTCTCAGGGGCGGCACATCCCCGGTCTGGGTGTGCTAGAGGGTACGGCAGGTTCGATGGTTCGCGGTGGGGCCAACTGGGCGCTCAACACTTTCTACCACGGACACGGGTCTGAGCCTGTCGCCAAAGTCGCAGCCAGTGCGGCCAAGTCCGTGCGCGCCCTGGGCGAGTCCATCGAGTCTTTCCTCAAGGGTGACCGTGCTCCGGCTGCCCTTCGCGTTCCGTCCCTGACTGAGACTCACCTGCTGACCCCGCCCGTCAAGGGGGAGTCCAGGGCTGAGGCGTTTGAGCGAATCAAGAAAGACCTGGAGATGTTGGGCGAGTCCAGTAACGAGGACCGGCTGATTGGGGCAGGTACGTCGTTGTCTCGTTACACCCCGTCCATCGCGGGCGCCATCGGAGGAGCCATCGACCGCATCGCGCAGGTGGTGTCCAAGGAGTTCCCGCCGCAAGAGGATACCCGTCCGGGGGCTTACAATCCGCCGCCGACTTCTGCCGACATCGCCAAGATGCAGCAAATCCTGGCCGCTGGTACTCGCCCGCTGTCTGTCATCGGCACGGGGCTCGCTTCACGCACCCTGACCGCTGATCAGGTCAGGTATTGCGCTGAGATTCACCCCGAGGCGACCCAGGCATGCCAGAACGCCTTGGTGAGCGCCGCTACAGGCAGGAGCCTCAACTTCCAGCAGCAACTCATGGTTTCGACCGCCACCGGCATTGCGATGGCCCCCGGGCTGCGGACGATGGGGGTGCAAAAGTCGCTGTTTGGTGGTAAGACGGCTGGACACGGCGGGGGAAGTGTATCTACGGCACCCATCTCCAACCGCCTCGGCAAGTTCACGGGTTTGGCGGAAATCAACGGGCTGGATCGTAGACAGTCCACGCTGAAGAAAGGCAGGTAGCACATGAAGCGGCTGATTCTCGGAGTTGTGGCGCTCTCCATCACCGTCGCAGGCTTGGCCCAGGCTGCTGACGTGTACCCCGGCAAGGCACCCTACAGCGGACCTCCCATCATGGGCGTCATGCCAGACGGCGGGGCTGCGTTCATCAAGGTCGCACCGTCCGGCAACATCCAGACCTCGCCCGCTACGGTCGGGTGTTCCAACACCAACCTGACCAGCCCTGACGGCGGTACGGACTGGTGCACGGTTCAGCCGGTCGGCACGGTCCTGCGACTCGGGGGTCAGTTCACCGCCAACATGAACTACCGCTTCGACATCGCGGGTGCGACCGCTGCGGACAAGCCCCTGGCGGCTGGTGCGGTGGAGTTCATCTGGCTGGAGTCCTCCGAGGCGATGGTGGACGGTGGCGTGCCGGTCTGCTTCCACCTCGATGCCGTGGACGTTGCGGCGGGGGCTCGGACGTGTCCCTAAATCTCCTGACCCTGCTCACGCTCGGGCAGGTGTTGGGAGGGCCCGAGTTTTCCGTTCAACAGCCTGCGTACCGTGCGGCTGAGTTCTCCTTCACCGCTCCGACCGTCTCTGCTTCGAGCGTGGACTCGTCTACGGTCGTCCTGTGGCATTTCGACGACGGCGCTGGCGTCCCGACCGACTCGGCAGGCAACGTCACGGGACTCTCGGTCAACGGCACTTTCGGCACGGGCGTTGGCATCTACAGCGCAAGCGCCTACCTTCGGGGCTCGTCGGGGGCTGGCTCCAACACCGCAGACTGCGCTACCGGCACCAGTCCCGCCATCCTCAACTCGACGCTGCTGGGCGAGTATACCGTCTCCTTCTGGATGCAGCGCCAGGCAAGTGCATACGGCTCCGAGACGTACTTCGACGAGCTGGTCGTCTCCGACTCGGCGGCGGGCCTGGCCCGGTCGTTCCTGGTCATCTTTGACGCCACCAACTCACGACACATCGTTCAGTGGGCGACTGGGAGCGGCACCTACGCCACGGTGACGATGACCACGGCTGGGGCCATCCCGACCGGAGGGTGGCACCACTACGCCGCGACGGTCACCAGCACGGGCGGAGGCTCGACCCGCACCCTCAAGTGGTACGTGGATGGCGTCCTGACCGACACCAACACAGGATTGGGCGCCCCGAACGTCGCATGGGGCGGAACTCAGAAGGTCTGGCTGGGGTGTTCGGAGGACAAGAACAACGGCTTCGCGGGCGGCCTGGATGACATGCTCATCGCCTCGCGTGCCTATTCAGCCGCAGAGGTGCTCGCACTCTACCGCCAGAGCGGGCGCTGGTCCTCGCCTCCGACACCTGCGCGTGGGCCGACCATGACGTTCGCCCGGGCTTCTACCTCGACCTACGAGACGGCGGCTGGGCACATCGTCAACGCACTCTCGGGTGAGTTGCGGTGTGGCTATCTGGGCTGTTTGGTGGAGCCGAGCCGGACCAACTCGATGACACAGAGCGCGGCGCTCGACACCTGGACCAAGTTCAACTCCGGCGCTTCGGCCATCACCGTGTCGGCTAATGCTGCGGTTGCGCCGGATGGGACGTTTGCGGCAGACCAACTTTCGCTTCCAGCCGTGACCGCAGGTCAGTACGCCATCATCGGGCAGACCGGCTTCACACTCGGGGCTACCGGCGCGACCGTGAGCATCTGGCTGCGTGCATCATCCGGTACGGCCAGCACTTATCTGTACGTCTACGACACCACGGGCTCCGCGTACCTCGGCAACACCCTCTGCTCTCTGACTACCTCCTGGGCGCGCTGTACGCTGACCGTCACCGGCACGGCAGGACACAGCGTCAACGCCTGGCTTGGTACGGACGCCTCGCCGGGCAGCGGCATGAGCGGGACCAGCGCGGCCACCATCTACGCCTGGGGCGGTCAACTGGAGGGCGGGCCGTACGCCACCTCGTACATCCCGACCGTTGGCACAGCCGTCACCCGCGCCTCGGACGTGTTGAGTGTGCCGTCCAGTGTGTTGGGGTCTGCGGCAGCATCCTTCAAATTGGCGCTGTACCCCGAGTGGGCCTCCAGCGTCAGCGGCACCAAGACCCTGCTGGATTCGGACGTGGCTTCCGAGCTGTCTCAAGCCGTCGCTTCGGATGCGCTGTCGTGGTCCGTCAACGGCAACACCGTCACCACGGCGGGTACGCTGGGCTGGACTGCACTGGCCGCCAAGACCATCAACGCCTCTTACCTGTCCACGGGGGTGTACCGAATCACGGACGGTACGGCGTCTGCTTCCGGTACGTCTCCCGGTACGCCTGCCCCCACCACGCTGTATCTGGGTGGGACTGCGACGGTCGGTGGCGGTGTCCACATCTCGCAGGTCAAGGTCTGCAAGAGGAGCGGCACATGCAGGTAGCCCGAACCAACGCCTTGCTTGCCGGTGCGGTCGCTGTCGTGGGGGTCAGCCTTTACGCGGTCCTCACGGGTCAGGTCGTCCTTGCCCCCAATCAGACCCACATCCAGGTCGGTGTCGCGGCTCCGGGCTCCGTCCAGGTGCCGTTCGAGGCCCTGCTGAGTGCGCCGCTCCTCCACTCCCTCGGGCTGGATGCGGGCGCTCAGTACGCGGTTGGGTCCATCTGCGCGCTGCCCCTGGACGGCGGCGAGGACCCGGGCAAAACGGCCATCCCCGGCGCGATCATCGTCTGGTCCGACCCGACCGAGGTGCTGTGCGGTGAGGGTTGGCCTGCGGTGGACCTGTACCTTGCCTCCGACCCTGCCCCTCCGTGGGTGTGTGCGTGCTCGTCGGGCTCGGACTGCGACTTCCAGCAGGAGGACAACTTCGGCAACGTCAGCACCGTCTCGGCGCCTCGCGGCATCACCATGAACGAGGGGCGCTGGTCTGGCTCTGGGTGCGTCCGCAAGCCCTGCTTCGAGTTGGCCGGGGCGTCTACCTGGCCCGCCGCGTGCCCGAGGGATTAGCCATGACCGAACTGGAGCAGGTACTCTCCCGGCTGGACCGCATCGAGGGTAAGATTGACGCCGTCACCGTCGTCAAGGCCGAGCACGGCACAGCTCTGGCGCTCCTGGCCCAACGGGTGGCGGCGCTGGAGGCCCGGGCGGTCGAGGATAAGGCCGCGTCGGAGCAGGTGACCAAGTGGCAGGGTGGACTGGCGCTTCTCGGCGGTCTTGCTATGTTGGTCGGTGCCATCGCCGCCTTGGTGAAGGTGGTAAAGGGGTAGCCCATGAGGCGACCGCTGTATTTCCAAGACCTGCCCATCATCCTTGACCTGTGCCCGAAGTACGCCAACGTCATGGAGCCCAACATCCTCTCCACGCTCTACTCGGCTGTGGTGGAGCGCGAGACTCGTTGGGGCACGCTCGACGCCCAGGGTCGGTGGATCATCGGGGACTCGGGCCACGGACACTTCCTCCCCCAGATCGACGACCGATACCACGCGGAGTGGCTGAAGGCTGTCGGACCTCGCCCGAGCGCGGAGCAGATGCACGCCAAGGGGCTGGAGATTCTGGTCGGCTGTCTGTCGTACTTCAAGGGCCGGGGCTTCTCGGATTGGGTTCGACGTGGCGTGTGTGCGTACAACGCAGGCATCGACAACGTTGTGACTGCGCGCCGCCCTGACCTCGTGACGACGGGCCACGACTACGGCGCCGACGTGACGGGTATTGCATTCACGCTGCTGTCTGGGACGGATGGGTGGGAACCGTGACCGCCATATACGTCAAGGGCTTGAACGAGGCACTGAAGCGCGCCTACCCCGCTGACAAGATGAGGGCGCTGACCTACCGCAAGAACCCTCTCGTGGCGTTCCTGCCTAGTGCCGCCCTCCTGACCGCAATTGACAACTTCTGCAAGGAGACTCCCGTCGTCGGGAAGATGCTCAAGAAGGCGCTCGGGAAGAAGGCTCTGAACAATCTGCGCCGGCTAGAGGGCGAGCATCTGGTGGACTGGGCCAAGGGCATTCTGGACCAGCACTACCGCATCTGGGTCGAAATCGAAGCGCCGGGCAAGGTCGCGGAGTATGACCTGGAGTGCCTGTTTCCCGAGGGCGGCAACCCCAAACTCGTCAACAAGTTTGGGTTGGCGAAAAGGCTGGTGAGGGGATGAGTTACGAGCCTGCACCGGAGCCCGCCGACAAATCCGACGTTCTGGACGAGTGGATGGACGGCTCCGAGAAATTCCGAATCGTCGCGCTGTACGGAGGAGGCGCCATGCGAGTGGACACGTGCCTCGGCTGCGATGTGTGGTACGTGCTACCCAACGATCTGGTTGTGGATATCCTTGTGGACCGCATCCGCATCCTTCGAGCGGCGGGGCGGAACGTGGTCCGGGCGCTGGAGGTGTTCAAGTGACCTGCCTCACCTACACCTCGCCTGACGGCTCCACGCCCGCGCACGACATGACGTTTGAGCAGGCGGGGAAGTGGCTGTCTGGGCACGACGTTGACTGGGTGATGTTCGACTGCCCCCGGTGCAAGGACATGCTCCGGTTGTTTGGCATGGGCGGAGGGACCACGTCACGGGCAATCGTGCGTGGCGAGATGGTTGCCTCTGCGCCCAGTCGCAACGTCGTAGTCGGGTCGTTCACTCTCCACGCGCCTATTCGGTTTGACGTGGACTTCTAGGAGGTAGCACATGCAGACCATAGAGCAGAAGGCTGAGCGAGCTTACAACGCCTACAACGAGACGAGCGAGAAGCCCTGGCTCTCGTGGGACGGCAAGCCTGTCCCGCGCTGGGGTGACCTGGAGTTGACCGAGTCCGGGCGCATCGTCCAGAGGAAGTGGATCGCCTCCACGATGGCGGTCCTCGAGGGCGAGCCAGGCGTCGCGGTGCAGGCCAAGGTGCAGGTCAACGGGCACAACATCCGGAAGTGGGGCCCTGGCGAGAAAGACTCCACCACAGAAGTGGTGCTGAACCCCGTCTACGGCACGGGCGTGGAGAACAAGAGCTGGAGCCAGGCGACGCCCGGTGGCGAGATCAAGCTCCTCATCACCAACCCCACCGCCATTGAGCGGCTCAAGATCGGGCAGACGTTCATCCTCGACTTCCGGCCCGTTGACAAGTAGGAGCCAAACATGACCGTCAAGGAACTCATGGACCAGTTGGGCTTTCCGTCCGGCATGGGTGACCTGGACGAGGCCCTGAAGTGGGCTCTGGTCGAGTTGCACCTACGCCGAGAGCAGATGACGCCAAAGCCGTACCAGTTCGTGTTTGAAACTCGGTGTGGCGACTTCTTGGCCCGAGAACTCGAATCTGCCGTGCCGTTCGGAGCCGCGCCGCCCCAGTTCGACGACCGTTTCTAGGGCTTGACGCGGCGTGTAAAGGTGCTTTACGTTCGGGGCATGATCGCTATCCCCGAGTTCATCGTCGCGCACGCGCTGGAGTTGGCCCTGACGGGTCTGTCCGCGCTGCTTGCCCCGCTGTTCGCCCTCGCCGCGCCCAAGGTCCACGCCTGGATTGACTCCCACGTCAAGTCCGCGACGCTGAAGAAGATCATGGAGGCGGTCGCGGACGCAGCTCTGGTCAACGTCCAGGCGGTCGCTCAGACCACGGTGGACGCTGCCAGGGCGACGGGCGGGGTGCCTGCGGATGTCGCGGCTGCGGCCAAGAAGGCTGCCATCGAGGGCGTCAAGCGCGACATCGGCCCTGCCATCTGGGCGGCGCTGGTGAAGTCGCTGGGCTCCGAGGATGCGGCTCTGGCCTCCATCGCCACGCACGTCGAGGCGAGCGTGAAGGTCATCAAGACCGCGCCCTCGGGCCGGGCCATCGTCACGGCTCAGTAGACCTGAACCAGCACTCGTCCAACTCAGCCGCCCGGTCCCGCTCTCGCTCCAACCTTCGGATGCTGGCCCAGAGAGCGGAACTTGGCGCGTTTGAGGGCAGGATTTCCGACAGACCGATGTAGTCCTCTGCGGTCTTGGTGCCTTTCTGGTCGCCCCAGAGAAACGTGGCCCCACGATGCACAGGCCGAGGTAAGGCTACGCCGTTGTCCGTTTCTGGTGTCCGAGGGTTCAGGTACCAGTGCTTGTTCACGGCTCCCAGCCCCAGCGCTTGACCGCCGCCACCCAGTTGTCGGACGCCACGTCTTTGATGATGCCGTGGTCGCCTGACAACTCCAAGCACAGGCCGAACCCGGAGGCGGTTGCGATGAACCGGAGTCTCGTGGTTTCGGGCTGCATGCAGTGCTCCCCGCCCTGCCGGTCCACGAACTTCAGCGCAGGTAGCACGACGAACTTGTCACCCTCGACTATCCGAATCAAAGCCTGGATGTACGCTTTGTTCGAGTCGGGCTCCAGCAGCGCCAGCCGCAAGTTCGTGAGCGTGTTTTCCTTGAGGAAGTCCAGGGCTTCTTGGCGAGTCACGGCAGCCTCTTTCTGAGTTGGTCGCGTTCCCACTTCAGCGCATCGACTGCGGCCTTGTAGTAGTCCCGCTCCTCTCGGGCCAACTGGAGCCGACCCCAGAGTAGCGAGAGCAGTACCGCAGACACAAACAGGGTCGGGATCACGGCTTGTCCCACGACACACCACCGGAGCCGTCCCGATGACTGCTGACGTGCCCCTCGGGCTTGTTGCAGTTGTAGATTCGACCGGTGTGGTCCATGAGGTAGCCCCGGCACTTCGGGCGCGACATCACGTCCTCGACTACGGCGAGAATCAGGGTTTCGATTGCGTCCGTGACCCTGGGCGCCTGTGCTACGTGTCCGTGAGTAGCAGCGTTGAGGTCGGATCGAATGGCCTCGGCCAGTTTATCCTTTGCTTCTTCGATGGTCACGGCTTGTCCCCTTTCTTGTAGCCGCTGAGTTCAGCCAGTCTGGCTACAGCCCTGTTCTCCGCACGCAGCAGGACCGTCAACTCCAAATCTGGTGCGTTGTTGTCCAAGGCCGTGCTCATAGCGTAGGAGGCTGCCAGCGCCTCGCGCACCGCCGCCAACAGAACCTCGTACTTGTCCGCGTCCGTGGTCACGACTCCCGCTCCGACTTGACCTCGTCCAGCCTGTCCTGTAAGTGGTCCGCTCGGTTGATGGCATCCACGCGCTCAGCCTCGGCATCGTTCAAGTCCGAGCGCAGGCGGTCGCACGCCAACTCCAGCACCCCCGCGCGCTCTCGTTCGTCCTCCAGGGCAACGCGCAGGGAGTCGCATTCCGTCTCCAACTCAAAATGCGCTCCCCTTCGGCGTTTAGGCGGTCGGTCACGTCTCGGGCGTCCTCGATGCGCTCGAACACGGCGACGAGTCGGTCCGTGGCGTCGCGCAGCTCGGCGGCGGTTTCGGTGCGCTGGGGCGTGTGAAAGGCTTTGACGGGCAGTTTCACCGAACACCTCCCAACTTCAGGGTCCACTTCTGGATTTCGGCACAGTCCCGCTCAATCTCTCGGTCCACGTTCTTCCCCTCCTGCTTGGCCTTCAGCATGATTTCCAGGTGCTCCTCGGACAACTGGAGCAGGCGTTCGATCTTGTGCGCTTCGGTCATGGTTTTCCTCACGGGTCGAATCTCCTCAAGTGCTTCAGTTCCTTCTCGATTTCTGCGCCGGTCGGGTCGCAGGTGTAAAGCAGTTCGGTGCTGGGCGACCCCAGAATCAGGTCGAACAACTCCACCAACTCGCCCCGAATCTGGACGCGCCAGGGGTGGTTGGGGTTCGCCTCGTAGCAGTCTGGCGAGGCGTCCGAGAAGTCCACAGACTCAATCGGCGCAGGATGGTTGCGGTGGTAGTGTGTGCCCGCAAACCCGACCGCACCCGCTGGCCTACTGACCAGCAAGACAGCCCTGTGGCTGCAAGCAAAAATCGGGAGCCTCTCGCCCTTGTGAAACAGGCCCGACTCCGGCCCCGCGTACTTGAACAGCAGCCTCGTCAGCACGTTCTCGATCATGGTGGAATACTAAACTGGTCCGGCTCGCCCTGTCAACTCACCAGTCTTTGGCCAGGAAGTACGACGCCGGTACCGGCCCCTTGGTGTCTGGCTGGCGGTCTTGGTCGAAGCGAATCAGCGCGCCCTTCTCGACCAGTCGGTTGATGCACTTGTGGGCGGCGACCTTGGACACCTCAAACTCCCGTACGATGTCCTGAGCTGTGACCGGACCCCGATACGGGAACTCGTTGATGTCGGAAAGCCACTGGACCACTTTGTCGGCCAGGCCCATGCGCTAGGCGGTCAGGGCCAAGAAGTAGGACTTGGGGAGGGGTCCGCTCTTTCCCGGGGGGCGTTCCTGGTCACAGCGAATCAGCCAGCCCTCGGCCTCACCCTTGTTGATGAGGCGGTGGGCATAGACGACGCTGCAACCGAGGTAGTGCCGAGCCTCGGTTGCGGTGATGGGCCCTCGGAGGCCGTTGAAATACTTGGGGTCGCGGAGGTACGCACGGAGGCGTTGTTCGGCGTTCATGGGGCGGATTGTAAACCCGCTTTACCTGCGTGTCAACGAAAGACTCATGGTGTGTCCTGCTCCCACACACCCTCCACGGTGCTGCCATGTCGGGCACCCTTGTTAGTCACCAGCGGTTTGAAAGGCAGCCAAGTGGCCGACGCATCTTCGCACACAGTGACATGGCCGCGAAGGCTCTTGCACCACAGCGCCAGACTTTGAAAATCAATGTTGCTGTGTTTATAGTACTTCCCCATATTCTGGTATGGGGGATCAACGAACCAGTGCGCGGGCCCAGTTGACTTCAGACTATTGTACGAACCGTGGATTACCCTCCAGTTGCGAATCTTGGGCACCTGCGCGGCCAGACGTGCCTTTATCTGAGGCCCCCAAAACAGATAGTTATCTCTGTTTTTGGCCATGCTCCCTCGAACGACTGGGATGGTTCCGCCTTTGGTTAGCCAAAAACCAATCAGCCACTCCTGCTCCGGTATGAGTCCAATGCCCCTGCATGATTCTCCGGGTCCGATATCCGGCAGATTCAGCAGTTCATCAGGGGATGCCTTGATTAAGTACCTCCAGACACCGCAAATCTTCTCGTCGGCATCGCACAGTACCACGTTGGGGTGCTCGTGCCAGACTGAGAATCCTGCGGACCCTGCAAAAGGCTCAATCACCCAAGGGTGTTGGGGTTTCCTGTAGTTTTTAGCTACTCGGAATTTCGATCCAAAGTAAGAGAAAAAGGTATTCACGATCTGTTGTCCTTTCTTACCGCTTTACCTGCGACGCAAGGTCTTACACAGCCGATTCCACCGATGCGCGAACCAGAGTGGCGGGAGCAGGTCATGGGTGAGTGCGGCGGCGGTGGAGGTCGCATCCAACCACCCCTCCGTGAACCAGAATCCACCAACAGGACTGAACCTCTCGACCATGAAATCGCCCGTACCATCCGCGAACTTGTGCCAGACCGCCCTAACCGGCTGGTTGTGCGAGTTCCGACCCTGCCAAAGCACGCGGTCTTTCACGGGATTCGCTCCCAGGCTCGCACAATCTGGTCCTCGGTCCAGCCGTGCATCACGCCGTCATCCCACTCCAGCGACCATCTGGTCTTGCCCTTGTAGACGACCGTCACGATTTCATCTGGGCTGTTGATGCGGCGGAACCTGTCACCGACCTTGAGCGGCAGGACCGGGGGCTTGATTTCCTCGGTCTTGATGATCTTGGCGGTCCAGAAAGGGTGCTTCAAGGCTCCGCCCTGCTCCAAGTCGTCCGCCGCCAAGTCCGTCTCGATATCTACCGTGTGCTTGAACTTCTTACTCATGTGCGTACACCTTCTTGGGTTGGAGACGCCCGAGGTAGAACAGGCCCACCCCGATGGCGTCGATCACGTCCGACTGCTTGACTGCGTTCTTGCGTTCGTCTGCGCTCAGGCGGCTCAGGATTCGCTCCTGCATCGCCTCCTTGTCCATCGTCCCCTTCCAGACCCGGGGCAAGTACGTCACCTTCTCGCCCGGGCCCTCGATCACGCCCAGCAGGTAGCCGACCACTCCCGTCAGTTCGATGAGGTCGTTCTGTCCGACGTGGCCTCCCTTCTGGTGGGCGGCGTCGTAGACCTGTGGGTACTCCGACACCAGCGCCTCGTCCTTGGGGAAGTACCCTGGCGGGTGGTGGTCCAGGCGCCACGTCCGGGCCTTGTCTGCGATCCTCTGCCAGGCCGAGACTCCGGTGTCGGTGCCCTCGGCCTTGATGAGCGCGGAGGCGTACAGGAGCCCGTCCGCGAACACGGCGATGCCCAGCTTGCGGACCCCGGGGTCGATTGAGGTCACGAGGCGCTTCATCGCAGTCCCTCCAGTTCGGCCTTGATGTCGGGTGGGAGGCGGTGGCCGTGCCGCTCCAGCACCGTGTCGAGGGTCAGCGGGCGGTAGTTGAACAGGAACACCCGGATGCGCTCGGCTCGGATGTTGCCCGTCGTCTGGAACTTGTACCAGACGACGCCCTTGACCCTATCTACCTGCTCCACGTCCACGATCACGCCCTCACACACGTAACGGTCGCCGGGCTTCATGCCGTCCTCCGAGTCCGAACCAGGCGCCGCTCCCGAACCACGAACCGGCCCCGGAGCTGGACGTTGACCTGCGTCGCGGTGGCGAACTCCCCGAGGGCGAGGTTCTGGATTCGGGACAGCACCTCGTCGGCGTCGGGGTCATTGCCGGTGGTCACACAGACCTTGACTTCCCAGGTTTTCAAAACGGCACCCCTTCCTTCTCGGCCTTGACCATGTACTCGATTGCCCTGTTGAACATCGCCACGACCTCCTCTTGCGTCCTGCCTGGGGCGTCGTTCCAGTCCACGATCACGTCGTCTCCGACATACTCCCCGTCGAAGTTGGCCTCCAAGATCGCCTCGACGACCGCGAACCGGGCCGAGTGGTAGACGCGGTACGGCTGCCCCTGAGCACCGGCCTCCAGCGCCCCGAGAATGTCGAACCTCTTGACCAAATCACGCCCCTCCATCTCGTAGGCGTTCTGGCACCAGCCCGTCTGCACGAGGTCTCGGGCCGTCTTCAGCACCGACCCAACACTCAAGAAGTGGCTGCTCATTCTAGTTCTCCTCGACGATGGAGGTGTGGACGGTGGTGCTGCGGGCGACCCTGAAGTGGTACACCGGCCCGTCCTTGCCGTCGCCCTCGTTCCGGGCCAGGTACACGTCGTTGATGCCGTCCCGCCCGTACTCCAGCGCCGCCTCCTCCGCGACCTTGGACAGCGCGGGCACGTCTTGGTAGTCGTAGGACTCCACGACCCCGTTGATCTTGATGTCGATGCGCGTCATTTCTTGCTCCGTTGTGGTTGGCTACGAGACGAATACTTAACCAAAACAAAGCGCCGGTCAACTCCCCTTTCGAGAAAATCGACCGACGCGGTGCGTCACAAGTATTTGCGCGGGCTACCGGCGGAAGTACGCCTCGTACATCGCGTCATACTCCGAGGCGAAGTCCTTGGCCCCGAGGTGGTACAGCCACTTGGTCATGCCTCGCAGGTGGATGTAATACTCCTGCCGGAGCCTCCAGTGCGCCATCGCCGCCTGGACCTGCCTACGGCAGTTGGCTGCGCGGCGCTGCTTGGTCGTGCGTCGGCTCATGGCCTCATCCCGTACCTTTCCAGGTCTGCTTTGAGGGATTCCTCTTGCCCGTCTCGGTGGAACTGTCCCCACTCGATTGCGCTCTCCAGGCTGTCAGTCAGGACCAGCAGCCTGTCCGTGAGGTCGTCCAGTTCGTCGTACACGGATTGGGGCAGGGGCTCTGGCGTGCGTTTGCAGATGCGAGCGACTTGGGTCCGCCGTAGGACGAGCGAGTCTGTGTCTGGTATCGCCCTGAACATCTCTGACACCGCCGCCTTGCCCCAGAATATGGCCCAGCGCCTGCGCTCGCCCTCGTGCCTCCACGGTCGCTTGATGGGCTCGTTCGAGGGAGGTGGTGGGTTCCATACGGTATACTCGGTCATGGCTTCGGCTCCCATTCGACCCACTCCCCGGGAAGGGCGGTGGTGTAGAACGTCCTGCCTGACTTCATGGGCTCAAGGACGTTCGTGGTCCGAGTCAGGAACAGGCCGCAGCACACGCAACCTCCGTACACCTGCCAGATTTCGTCCTTGTGCCAGACCTGTCTCGGGAGTCTCTTGCAGGTCACGGCTTCGGCTCCCACGGGATCAGTCGCCCATTCTTGTCCAGCACCGTCTTGGCCTTCTTGTACCAGCGCCTCATCGCAGCAGGCTCCAACTCACCCGGGTCAATGTCGGGACAGTACGCCTGCGCTGCGGTCCTCATGTGGTCCGCGACCTTGTACGCCGCCTCGTGGAGCCGGGGTTCGGGCACCTCACACAGCAGTTCGTCGTGGATGAACGCCGGGACTCGGGTGCCGTACAGCGGGGAGTCAGGATGGGCGTAGCAGTCCATCGTGACCAGCCACAGTGCCGCCTTGCTCATGTCCGCCGCGAGGCCCTGGAATCCGCCGTTGGCTCCGTCGCAGAACCCGACGCCGCCTCGGAACCGCTCGGAGACGTAGTGCGTGATGCCGTCGTGGAGGGTGATCTGGGACTTGACCCATGCGAAGTAGCCCTGCATCTCCGACCACTGGGTCATCCACTCGTCCTTGAGCATCGCCGCCACGTCAAGGCACACCTTGCACGTCGGGGTGATTTCCTTCTTGCCCCACTGGGTCACCTTGCCCTGCGTTCCGCACTTCTCGCACTGGCCCGACAGCTCACAGAACCGGACGCCGTAGGAGTTTCGCGCCGAGAACACCAGCGTCGGCGGACCCATCCCACCAGGCAGGCCGAAATTCACCGGCTTGGCCATCTGACGCATGTCAAGGGCTCGCTTGTCCTCCGAGTCCACAAGAGACAGTGCGACCTCGTAGGTTACCCCCATGATCTTGGCCGCGAGCGCCGTGTGGAGGTCACGCTTGGCGTTGAGGGCGTCGGCCATGTCGGAGTAGCCCACCGACCACAGGCAGACCTGGGCCAGCGTCCTCAACTCCTGAGTCGAGTAGTCCACCGACACCAGCACTCGGCCCGGGCGCGCCTCGATGCACTCGCGCACGCCGCCCTTCCGGGGGAACACCTGGGGGTTGACGGTCATGTCCTCCGCGCCCGCTCGATACGAGGTTCGGCCCGTCTCCAGCAGCGGGTTTGGCTTGAGGGTCATCGCGTGGCGGGTGCCGTGCGCAAGCCCCTTGGTGTACGAGTTGGCGAGTTTGTTGTTCGCGCTCGTCTCGGCCAACTCAATCAAGAGGTCGTCGCCCGACTCAATCAGCGTGTCCTTGTCCGTGGCCACGGCTCCGCTCGGAGTGGTCGGGGGGTTTCCGCCGTAGGCCAGCGTGACCTTGGCCGCAAGCGCCTTGGTGTCCTTGACGTACTTTCCGTTACGCTCCTTGCGGTAAATTCCAGCCAGGTGGAACTTCTCCTGGTCGAGCCGCTGCTGGGTCAGGACCCTGTTCGTGAACTCGCGCACCGCGTCGGGGTTGGTTCGGATGCCCCAGGCCGCGCCGAGGTGGAGGGCGAAGTGTGCCCGGACCTGAGACGCCTCGTCGTTGAGGTTCTGGAAGTCCGCCTGCTTGTGGAACAGCGACAGGCAGTTCTCCGCATCCTCCAGGGGGTAGATGACCGCCTCTTTGGGCCACTGGGCGAGGGGGACTCCATCCAGCTCGGCATAGCGCAGGCGCCAGGCGTCGGGGTTGGTCTTGGCGTCGGTGCGGTCGATGCCGAGGTGGCGCTTTTCGAGGCTGGCCTGGTTGTACCGAAACGGCTTGCGGGTGTCAGGGTCGATTCCGAGGCACCCCCGGGCGATGTCGTTGAGCATCTCCCGAATCATGGTGTCGTGGATTCGACCCTCGTCATACGCCTCGAAGATGGGCGTGACGAGGGAGGGGTCTTGCCTCATCGCCACGGCCATGTCGAAGGGTGCGTTCTGGCAGACGATGTGGAGGCCGTCCTTCAGCACGGACCTGAGCGTGTCCGCCGTGGCTTGCGGGTTTACGAGCGAGGCCGTGCCCCTGACCCAGAACTGGTCCACCCTGCTGGTCAACAGGCAGGTCAGGTCCGCTGGGAAATCCGCCCTGCTGTCTGCGAACGTGCCGCACACCATCTTCGGCACCGACAGGCCGGGCTTGATGAGGTGGGTTTCGGTGTCGAACGAGATGACGTTGGGCTTCATGTCAGAACTCCGGGTCTTTGTGGTGTCTCGGATTCAGCCACCGGAACCAGCACTGTTTGGGCACGTTGTTCCACGGCTGGTTCACCACGTTGGGTCGCGGGCGGCTTGAGACGGACCAGCAGCCTGGTGCGATGTCGTGTGAGAACTGCCACCCTGCACCCTTCAGTGTCGCGCCGTTCTCGGTCTTGAGGATGGTCGTCAAGATGCCCGCGTAGCCCATCGCCTTGGCGGCGTTCGCAGCTGCCTGGTACAGCATGGAGCAGACATTGGGTGTGCCGTCCGAGGCCAGGCGATTGACCTCGACGATGAGGCGCTGGTCCGTGTTTCGGGCAACTGGCCGACCCACCACACACACACCGACCGCCTTGTTCGTCTCCTGGTCGAAGCAACCAATAGAGAACCTGTGTCCTACGACGGGCTTGTGGTGCCGGTGCCACTTGGCGATGAGTGCGTTGGCTTCCTTGAGTTCCACGGGGCGTACATACAGTTTGCGTGTGTTGGCGGGCTTCACGACTGGGCCTCGTAGTCGATCATGAGCACCCCGTTCAGGTGGTCCATCTCGTGTTGGATGATGAGGGCAAGGTCGCCGTCGTAGGTCATCGTGCGGTTTGCGCCGTTGTCCGTGTGGTACTCCACCGCGACCTTGCGTGCGCGGTTCACGCAGATGCGGCGGTCGGGGATACTCAGGCACCCCTCGACGCTCTTGACCTTGCCCTGGCGCTTGACGATGACGGGGTTGATGAACGTGTAGATGAGCCCGTTGTGTTTGGCCACGAACACCGGCAAGTTGTAGCCGATCTGGTTCGCCGCCAGACCCGCCGCCTTGGGGTCGTCCCTGACCATCTGGTACAGGGTGTCGCAGCACTCCTGCATCATGTCCAGACCTGAGTCGTCGGCCCGGGCCCAGTCGAAGCGGGAGGGCTTGTCGCGCAGGTGCATCAACTCGCCGGAGTTGCGGTAGTCGAAAATCTTGGGCATGTGTTCCTCTGCGGTGAAAGGCGATCAGGGACTCGAACCCCAATCCTCGGCTTCAAAGGCCGGTGTCCTACCATTGGACGAATCGCCTAAACGAGCGCTCCGTGTGCGAAACGGTACAGCGCGCTCGTGTGGGTTGGTCGGATTTCAGGGCGACCCACGCACCCCTCAACATCCTCCGGCTGGACCCCCTGCTAGCGTCGGGGCTGGGGCGCCCCAAAGGAAAGGCCGCTAGCTGCCTGACTTGGCCTTGCGCTCGGACTTGACCTTGATGAGTCCGAGGGCGACGTGCTGCTCGTAGTTGCCGACCGGGTAGACCTTGCGCTGGACCGAGCGCGAGTCGTGCTTGTGTCGGGTCGGTGGTGGGAGGTTGTGGTCGCGGCGGTACTCGGAACGGTTCTTAGCCCTACGGATGCGCTCGTCTGCCGAGATGTAGGACACGACTTGGATTGCCATTTTGTGCTCCGGGGTTGAGGGTCTGCGCGGGAATCGAACCCACCGATTGCTTTTCAGCCTCCCAGTCTTGCGAATTGGAGTACGCAAGACGGCCTAGAGCAAACTACCCAGTCAGACCATACGACTGCGGGTGGGATTTGAACCCACGACCTTCAGGCATCATCGACATCGCCTGTGCTCTATCCATCTGACGCTACCGCAGTCAAAGCCCCGTTTTTGAGCGCGCCCGGGGCCACGGCGTTTGCGGGTGCTAAGACCACCCGGCTCTAATGCTACTCGGCGGGGCTGAAGGAGACGCGAGTGAAGTCGCCCCCCTTCTTGGTCTTGACCTGCACCGCCTGGAACTTCACCAGCGTCCCGGCCACCGTGTCGGAGTTCTTGGGGTCACAGAACCCGGAGATGACCTCCTCGCTGCACTCCTCACCCTTGGAGTTGGTCGCGGCCTCGACCAGCCCGCGAATCGAGTTCATCGACGACTGGGTGCGCTCCCCGATGATGGGTAGGACGATGGCCACCGTGCTGCCGACGACGTTGGGGGCGATGGTGGGGTCGGTCTGCTTGGCACTCACCACCTCGAACTCGGTGATGAAGTTGGTGCCCTTGTGCCCCTCCTTGATGAGGACCGACTTGATCTTCAGGGTGCCCTCCCCGGGGCGGATGTACCCTGAGCGGTTGTCGGCAGAGGCTGCGGCGACCTGCTTCACGAGCTTCTTCAAGTCAAATGCCATGTTTGTGCGTCTCCCGGCCCTGTTTTGGTGAGCCGTTGAACTACGGTTTAGCATTCCTGATTTTCTGCGTCAACTTTCTTCCGCTCTTTTTCAGGTGCGCCTTGATTTCCCTGTAACCCCAGATGGTTACGCGACGGTTGTAGACGTGCATCATCGTCGCCTGTACGCCCGAGGGCCAGACCCTCACCACGCGCCACGGACCCGTCGTGAGGCCGACCTCCAGAGTCACCTCACCCATGTACCCACCAGGATTTTCTGTTCGGTGCCCATCGTGGTCCGAACGTACTGTGCGTCCTGCTTTGCGCCCTCCAGAGCCCCGTACATCTCCGGCGTGTGCGTATAGAACGTCGCCCAGACCTCGTCCTCGGGCTGGCCCTGGCGGTGCGTGCGCCCCAGCAGTTGCTCGATGGTCTTGCCGCTGCTCGGGGTTTGCATGACCAGATTCTTGCTGAAGGCGTGCTGGAGGTTCTTGCCTGTGCCGTGGGCCGCGATGCTCGCAACAATGCACCTGTCTCCCTTTTCCGAGAGAATCGTCTGGGAGGCTTCCTCACCGCCACCGAAATAGGGGAGGTTCGCCGCCTTGGCCACCGCGTAGCCCAGCTCTGGATTCTCGAACCACAGGATTCCGCCGCGCTTGGTTTCGTGCGCCCACTTGGCTGCGTCCTTCACCAGATAGTCGCTGATCCAGACGGCGCGGGTTTCGGGGCGCACCGTGTCCTTGACCTCCAGCCACGTCTGGTAGTGCTGGGAGGGCCACGTCGGCAGTGGTCCGGTGCGGCAGCCGGGCGGGTACTTCTGGCCCTCGTGGGTGTAGCCCTCGAACCAGCGGTGTGCGGCTTGGCGCAGGAGCAGGGGCGAGTCCATGTGCTCGCGCCCGGTCTTGAGGCGGTCCCTCAGTTCCTTGTTGAACGCCTTGCGAACCTCGAACCAGCGCTCGATGACCGGCACGGGTTCCTTGTGGGGGAACACCCACCGGAAGTAGAACCCTGCCGCGATCTGGCGCAGGACCCGGGCGACCTCGATGGCCTCCACCAGTTCCTCACCGTCCGGGCGGGTCCACGAGTCACGCACGTCCTTGAGTGCGGCCAGAACCTCGGGCGGGCACTTGGGCTTGCGCTCATCCAGGTACAGTGCGTTGGGGGCGGACTGCTCGGCGCTCCAGACGTAGCCGAGGGTGGACTGGAGGCGGCGGTTGAACCCCTCGCGGACGTTGGCCCCAAAGATTTGCAGGGCTCCGGGTGGGCGGGGGTTGGGGCTGGAGTCGAGGACCGCAGCCCACTCCTCCACGGTCGGCCAGTGCAGGGGCAGGGGCGAGTTCTGCTTTAGCGCCTGAGCCGCGATGTGGCTGTAGTCCTTGAGCGACTTCGAGGTCAGCGTGCCCGACATCGCCACGACCTTGCAGTCGGGGTTCTCGCCCGCGCCCCAGTACCGGAGGATGCGCTTGGTTCGGCTCGCGTCACGACGGGAGATACTGTGAGCCTCGTCCAGTACGATAAGGTCGGGCCGAATCTGGCGCAGCAGGTCCGTGGCCTTGGCGTTGCTCAGTTCGCTGTACGAGATGATGTGCAGGGTCGGGAGCCCGGGCACGAGGAAGTTTCCGCCGTGGAGGTTCGGCACCTTGAAGTGCGCCCACCACTGGTCGTAGTCGCGCCGGACCATCTGGTGCTTGAGGTTCGGGGGCACGAACAGGATTGCGGTCTTGACACCCGGGATTGCGGAGGCGGCGAGCAGTCCGATTCCGGCCTTGCCTGAGCCGACCGGTAGAGCTGCGAGCAGGCCACCTGCCACCGAGGCTTCTTCGAGCGCCCACGCCTGGAGCGGCTTGAGGCTGGAGATGCAGTAGCCCCAATGCGCGACGCACTGGCACTTGTTGTTCTTGCGACCGAGGCGCTGGTTCCACTTGGCGACCAGGGCGTCCAGTTCTGCTGGGGTCGGTGCCGGACGCCGGGGCAGGTTCAGCACCCGGGTCAAGTCGGGGGAGCCGAACGCCTCGATGCGCTGGGGCTTCATGGGGTTGAAGGTGGCGGGCTGGTCGGGGGCGTCCATGATGGCCTTCAGTTCCGCCCGGGCCTTGAGCGCAGCAAGCAGGCTCATGCGTACCTCCAGAGCAGGGGGATGACGGAGGCCACATACGCGGCGAAAACGAGCGCGAGGACGAACAGCGGCTTCAATTCACGGTCGGCACTGGCTCGGTAGCAGGCCCATACGCTGAAGGCTGTCGAGACGACAAGCAGGCCGAGGATGGGGGTCAGGTCGGTTTCCATGCACCGAATAGTAAACCAACCCGACCACCAACGCAAACAAAACCCAGAGTTTCATTTGACGCAAACCGTGCGCCGTTCGATGCGCTCGTCCGTCCACTGGGTGCACCGGCCCGAGTCCCGCGCCTTGCACTCGATGATGTGCACGTCTTGCTCGGTCCACTGGGTACAGACGGGCTCTGGCTGAGGTGGGATTGAATTGACAGTGTGTATGCCCCACAACGTAGGTAGCACCACGACCAGTCCAAGGAACGAGGCAAGTTCCCAATCAAATCCAGAGTTCATGTTCAGCCCCTCAGAAGGAAAAAGACCGCCGCGACCGCCGACATGAGCATGACCAGCAGGTCCGTGGCCAGGTGCGCGGACATCCAAAACACCTCCTTGACGAACACTTCGACGGCCAGCCTTTTGTCCGTTGCGTTCAGAGGCTTGGCTGCATTCGCCGATTGAGTCCCTGCTATGACGCCCTTTGTCACCGCATCGTACACAAACTTGGACACCGACAACCAGAACACGACCAGCGACAGCACCACGTACGCGAAATTCATGCTTCCTCCATCGGGTTGACCGGGACCCAGCCCTTGTCTCGGATGAACTCCAACTCATCGTTGACGACCATGCGGGCCTCGTCCTGGGTGATGCACCTGCCGATACAGTGGATGGTCAGGGCCCAACTACCGGCGCGGCACGTCTCGCAGAACACCGTGCCTTCCTGACAGTGCTTACACAGGTTCGCGGTCGGGCAGTGGTGGATGTAGTGGTCCTCGATGCGGACGCCCTGTGGGTTCTTGGGTCCGCCTGCAATGATCACCCATCCAGGTGGGGGTTCGAGAGGGTCCAGCGCCATGTAGTTCAGCCTCCGGTTCGCAGCTCGAATCTACCCTCAACCCTCTTTCCGCCCAACATGATCGCCACAATCTTGCCGGGGTACTCGGGGTGAAACTGGACGAGGCGCGACAGGACGGGGCAATCCCACCTGTCCACCACGACCAGTTCCACGCCCGAGACGAAATGGGTAGACCCTGTGCGGACGTGCCGAGCCAAGAACAGGGACTCCGGCTTGTCGAGGTCTACCCACTCCATCTCAGCCCTCCCGCACCATGCGCCTCATTTCCGCGAGGGCTTGGACGATTACCGACACATCGGTCGGGGTCTTGCCATAGACCGCGATCTCGTTGGCCAACCGCTCGCGCAGCATCTCCTCCAGGTGCTTCAGGGTGTTCGTCGGGACCGGTTCAGGGGCGGTCTTGGGCCTGTCCTTGTACGCCTCTGCCGCAGCACGTTCCAGTTCGTCGATGCGGTCGGCTTGGCGCCTTACCTGGGCCTGGGTGGCGGCGAGGAGCATCTGGGCCTGGTCCCGCTCGCGCTTGAGGTTGGCAATCTGCTCCAGAAACTCGTCAGTCTGTCCGTAGGACATTACCTCACCCCACGCACCACCGACGCCAGCGGCACCAGGCCCGAGATGATGGCGTCCTCGACCTCGCCGGTCAGGGTCCAGAACTCGCCGTGGGGGGCCTTGCTCGCGGCCAGGGCAGCCAGCGCGCCCTTCCACTTGTTGTACCCGAGTTCCCCGCCGCACAGGCGCACGTCTGGCACGTCACAGGTCTTGGCGACCTCAGCGGCGCACTCAGCCGTGAACTGGGCGAGGGACTGGCACGAGTGGTCAGGACGGCAGTTGATGTAGAGCGTCAGGCCGACCTTGCCCGGGGTCGTGTTCTGGGGCTTGGGCTCATCCTTGGGGGGACCGACCGGGATGGGTGCCGGGGCGGGCTTGCCGTGACCATCCGTGTACGCGGGCTCGGCGGCAGAGGTCTGGCTCTTGGCTGCGGCCTTCGCGGCCTTCTCCTCCGGCGTCATCTTGGGGCGGCCTGGACGGCGCTTCTGCTCGGGGGCGGGGGTGGCCTCGGGCGTAGCGGCCAGCGCGACATCGGCGTGACCCCCGGGGCAGTCGTCACCAACAAAGTGGGTCTTGCCGACGTTCTCCTTGGCCTTGGTCGGCTGCACTCGCATGATGCGGGCCTCGTCTGCCTCCAGCGCCTTGATGTTGCTCTCGACCACGTCGGGGTTGGTCGGGGCGACGGTGGCGACCGGCTCCTCCAGCGCGGCGTCGGGCGGGATGACGGTGTGCTCGATGGGGGGCTCGGGCTTGACCTCAGGGGTGGCGGCGGGGGCGGTCTTGGCCTTCAACTTCTCAAGCAGGGACATGTTTCGGGCTCCGGTTTTGGTGGCGGGGCAGATACCCCGGTAGGGGCATCCGCCGTAGTCGTTGCACGCGCCGAGATTGGGGGTGACTTCCTCGGGCGTTTTCAGCGAGGCGCAGCGGGACATTTCCGCCACGTCTGATTCAATACTTAACCACAGTGGTTTCACCGTGTCAACTGTGTGTTCCCACTCCACGCGCCGGGCCAGCGGGTCGCCCTTGGTCTGGAACTGGACGTGGGCCACGGTGACCTCATCCACGTCGTATTTGTGCTGGGCCCACTTGGCGTAGATCGCCATCTGGACATCCGTAGCCAACTCCGAGCGGGTCTTGCCGTACTTGAGGATGTTCGAGGTTGACTTCCAGTCCACGATCTGGAGCGGGTCGGTGTGGGGCAGCACGAGGTCGATGAAGCCCGTGACCAGCACCGCGCCCGCGTACAGCCACGGGTCGGCCAGTTGGATTTCCACCGCAATTTGTTCGTGGCGTTCGGGGAGCAGGTGCCGCCCGGGCTGAATCAGGGGGTGTTGGGGCTCGTGTCCGTGGAGGTAGTAGTTCTCCAGCTCGGTGTGGATGTTGGTTCCGAGGTTGGTGGCGGCGGACCAGCGGGGGGCGGGGGCCTTGGCTACCTTCTCGTACCACCACTTTCGCGGGCACGAGCGGAACGTCTTGATTTGGGATGGCGAGACGCGCTTCAGCACCCCGTTTTCGACGGCCTGGTCGTTGAGTCGGGGTGCGTTCACTTGAGCCGCCTTCGGGTTTTGATGTCCCACGCTGCGTCGGGTTCGTCCTTGCTGTAGTACCGGAACATCATCACCCGATCCACTCGATACAGCCCGCCGTTCCAGCGCCTCTCTGAGTCTGCGTGCCAGTACACTTCCCAGGGAGGCAAACGCCTGACCCTCGCGTTGCACTCCTTACACGTCACAGCCGCACGACGCATAAAGTGCTTCGGCACTTCCATGAGTTCGCACGCCCGTACAGCCGGTGCACCGTACTCAGGGCAGAAGTACCAGTGCTCTGGACGCTTACGGCCTTCGCTCATCGCACACGCTCACCATTGCCGGGGAGTTGATCCACATCTCGCACCCGTTCTTGCCGGAGAGCGTGCAGACCATGACGTACTGGACCTCCTTGTGGTCCCGAATGCACGGATGCTTGACCTCGCGCCAGACCACGAACCCTAGAAGGAGCATGAGCAGGATGAACGGGGTTGTGACGAACCAGTTGTCCGTCAAGTCACTCCACAGGTCGTAGTTCATAGTCCCGCCTCGTCCATCGACATGATTTCCGCCAGGCGCAGGTACACCCTCTCGTCCCCGCCCGGGTCTACGATCAGCGCGATGCCACCGTGGGGGTGCCACACGTCCCACAGGATGCCGTTACCGACCCTGTACCTTGGGTGTACGCGGCGCGCTGGCGGCAGGGTCGGGGGGTGGATGTTGATCGTCTTTCGGATCGAGGCCACGTCGGCGTCTGTACTCATCGGTCAGTTCCTCCACCAGTGCGGTTGCGGCGTCGGACGCGAGTCGGACCAGGAACGTCTTGAGGGTCGCTCGGAGCAGGGGTTTGAGGGCCATCCTCGGAATATAGCGCGATGTCCATGTCCCTTAGCAGGCTCTTGAGCGCGGCCTCGCTACACGCCCTGAGTGTGCGCAGGAATTCAGCCGAGACGCGATGTCGAGGGCTCATCTTAGTGCCTCACTGGTTCGCTCTTGGTGACGCGGATGATGACCTCCACCTTGTCGCCCGTGTCGAGGCCCAAGCCCCTGTCGTTGACCGTCTCCACGAACATCTCGAACGTGGTGTGGATCATGGTGTCGGAGTCGAACTCACCCTCCAGAGTCACCACACCATCCGGCGACATCACCACCGTCGCTTCCTGTACGAACACGGTCTTGGACATGGGCTGAGTCTTGCCTAGGCGTGGTTCTGACGCAAATTCTTAGTAGCCGTGTACCGGGTGGCTGCCTGGAATCCAACGCACCGCCTCCTCGCCGGGCTCCGCGCTCTCCGAGAGTGCCGCCAGCAGCTCGTCCGGCGAGGTACACAGGGCGTTGCCACACAGGTACATCAACTCCGGCTGAATCTCGACTCCGGGCGGTGCATACACCACGGAGATTTTGCCCGCGCCGCAAGACCATCCGAACTCCAGGTGTGCGCTGTTGCCGCACGGGAGCAGCAGCACCGTGGCGTTCGCCTTCTGCATCGCGCCGAGGTCGAACGCGAACCCTCGCTCCGCGACTGGGTGCCTCAACGTCTCCCGCAGCGCCTTCAGCGTCACCGTGTCCCCGTGCTTGTATTCGGGCGTGCCGTTCATGCCCTTGGGTGCCGCGTTCTGCCAAGAGAATCCGGCGTTATCTGGGGCGGGGTTGCGGAAGTCGTAGACCTTGTGGCCTGCGTCTCGGAGCATCTTCAGCACTTCCGGCTGGTGTGGGTTGCGCCACGAACTTGCAAGGTAGATTTTCATTTCGTCCTCGTTTGGTTACGCCTGCATCTGTTTAACTGCGTCTTGCTTCAAGAGCGTCCGCACCCGCTCGATGTCACCAGTCCCCGTGCGTTCGGCCCAGCCGATGAGGCTTGATTCGCTGACCTGCCAGTATCGGCGCTGCTTGCCCTTCGCGTTCCGGCGCGGGGTCGTGGTTTGCGCCTTGCTCACCGTGCGGAGGGCCTTGGCGACCTGAGACACCGTGAGCGGATTGCACCCGGGCACGCGCAGGGACCACTTCATCGCGTTCTGGAAGGCGTCCACGTTGACCAGCAACTCGCCCGAGTCCGTGACCCAGATCGTGTCGTCAAGGTCGGCCTTGGTGTCGGACAGGTGCGAGGTCAGGTAGGCCAGGACCGCGCCAGTATTCCCGCTGGTGGTGTTGAGGCGCTCCACCATCTCGTTGGTTTCGCCCGTCACCAGGAACCGCTCCTGCTCCCCGAGCTGGATGTTTTGGGCCAGCCAGAGTGCGTGTGCGGCGATGAGGTCTTTCTCGATCCAGTCGTTGACGCCCGTGGGTCCGCCGAGGGACTTCAGGTACTCGACCGAGTCGGTGTTGAGTTTGACGTGGACGATGCGCGCCGCCACCGCATCCACGTCCTCGTGTGAGAGGTCGCTGGAGGACACGTCGAACAGGTTGTCGTTGTTGCCCGCGAGGATGACGCGCACCGCCCCTCGGATGGGGTACTCCGGCACGTTCTTTTCGTTCACGGTGCGGTGGTTCGAGCCGACCAGTTCTCGGAACCGTGCGGTGATGTCCTTCTCCCGGGGCAGGGCCTCATCTCCGAAAATCAGCGGGCACCGGGTCAGGTCCGCGTTGAAGTTGGACATGATCCGCTTCAGGTTGCTCGGGCCTCCGGTCGTCCACAGTCGGGCCAGTCCCGCCGCTAGCAGTCCCTTACCGGCTGACTTGGGCCCCTCCAGGTACAGCGCGGCGCACTGGCGGTCCAATCGGGGTGCGGCTGCCACCCACTCGATGACCTTGGGCCCTAGCAGTTTCAGCCAGTGGTCGATCTGGGGGTGGAACGCGGGCTTGATCTGACGCAGGGGGCAGACTGCGTGGTAGAACGTGCCGTCCTGTACGTCGTACCGCGAGTGTTGGATGGCGAGGTCACCCATGACCTGCCGTGCGACCGTGCAGTGGTCGTCGAGGATTTCCGCGACCTGCCTCTTGCGGACACCTCCCTTGGGTCCGGTTTCGGTCAGGGGCACGGGTGACCGGGCCAGGTCGTCGCGCAGGGCCACGCGCAGTTCGCTGAGTAGACGCGGCCTCATATAGCGCCCCTGCGGACCCAGCACCCAGAACTGGTTTGCCTTCTGGATGATCCAGTGGCGGTCGAGTCGGGGTAGGCCCAGGCGGTCGGCCCACGTCGCCATCTCCTCCTCCGTGTATGGGGCGGTGGAGTTGGTTTCGGGGTCGGGTGTGGTCAGGCTGGACAGGCGTCGGGCGAGGTCTGCGTTCTGGCGCTGGGCCTCCTCCTCCACCTTCTTCTGGGCGTTGGCGCGCTCCCACTGGTTTCGGAACGTCTCCACCCAGTCCTCATCCCCAGGCAGGGTTTCGATGGCGCGGACGCTCGTGCCGACCAGCCCGTCCACCGTCTCCCAGGTCGTGTCTCCGGGCAGGGCCAGGCCGATGACCCCCGCCAGGCGCAGGAGGGTGTTGTTGCGGTTCTCGCCGGGTTTGGCCACAGGCTTGCCGTCGAGCGCGGTCTTGACCAGGGCTCGGGACTCGGGCGACTTGACGCTCAGGAGGCGAGCGCGCAGGGGGTCGAGCGTGATGACCTTGGCCGCTGGGCGCAGGGTGTCGGGGTTGACCGGGGTGCCGGGGATGTGTGCCGAGTCCCACGGGGCGTCTGCCGGGCGGGTGGGGAGGAAGTAGAACCGGGCCGGGTCGTTGGTCGCCTCGTCTGCCTTGAGCCCGAGGTCATCCGCGACCAGTGCCCGGATTCGGTGGTGTTCGTCCGGGGTCAGGGGTCGGGTCAGGTCGAGGACCAGACGGTAGCAGCAGTCCGTGAGGCGGTGGTTGTGGGTCGTGTGTGCGACCGCGAACCAGCCCCGGGACTGTGCCCGGGTCAGGGCTTCGACCAGGGCGTCCTCGGTGGTGTGGTCCACGTCGAACACCAGCAGGGTCGTGGCCTCGACATTGGCGTTGCGTCGGCCCTCGGCTGGGTCCGTGAGGCGGTGGGGCGCCCACAGCTCCGTCTGGGTCTTGTGGGGGCACTCCTTCCCTTTGCAGGTCTTGACGGTGCAGGGGGAGGGGCCGGGGTCCGTGGTCAGGGCCTCGACCAGTTGGGCCGTGTCGAGGTCGGCTGGGTGCGCGTCCCCTGCCAGTCCGGTGTAGAGGGTGATGTGAGGCATGGGTCAGGTCTACCTCACGGCGGGTCGGGCGTCCAGTTCACCCACACGAAGGCTCCAAAGTCGTCGTGTTTTTTAACGTCCTCTGAGGGCAAGTACGGGAGCAAGTCATGGTCTTTCACAAAGAGTATGCTTTTGTGGTCTTTGTAGTGGATTACTGACCGCCGTAATGATCCCGCGTGTTCCGCGTTTTCCATCGCGTACAGGTCGATGGCGGCTAGAAGTTCGGAGTAGGTCATGTCCACCTCACCAGCGTCATGGTCTTTGACTCAGAGTTGGGAGCCTGCTCCTTGGCCGCGTCTGGTATGTAATCCAGCAGGTCAGTGCCTTTCGCCACGCCCATGTAAGAAAAATGCATAGTTTGTAGTGCAATCACGGCTGCCTTGTAGCCTATGGCCAAGGAGGGCTTTTCCAGCGCGTACAGGTCGATGGCGGCGAGAAGTTCGGAGTAGGTCATGTCCACCTCACCAAGAGGAGTTTTGACGATCCGACCGGTTCCACAGGCGAGATACAGCCTGGTGGCAGGTACGCAAGCAAGTTGCTGTCTGGCTCTATGACGACAGACCAGTGTTGGTGTGCGTACTTCACGAACCTAGCCGCACAGTTCCTCCAGAACTCCGCATCTACAGGGCACTCCAGCGCGTACAAGTCCAAGATGTCCATGAACTCTTTGTAGGTCATTGGTCCAACTCCCACTTGAGGCGCACCGTGCCCGCACCGTTCACATATGTGTCAGACGGCAGCAGGTCACGAACGGTCGCTACATTGCTCGGCACCCCTAGAAGTGTTGATCTACAGCCGTCCTCGTTGTCTTGGAGCACACACTCCAGCACCGCGTTTCCCGGGTGGGTCAACTGGCTCAACTCCAGTATCGCTCTCAGTTCGCTCAGTTTCATTAATCCGGCTCCCAAGTGAGGCGCATCGTGCCTTTGCCATCTGAGTGCGCGTCGGCAGGTAGCAGATCGCGAACGGTCGCTATGTTCACTTCACGAATAAGCCAAGCTGTGTTGCCTGAGTCCTCGCCAACAGCCAAGGCTATTTCTACACACTCCAGTACGTTGTTCCCCGGGTGGGACAACTGGCTCAGTTCGAGTATCGCTCTTAGTTCGCTCAGTTTCATGTGTCCTCCGCGTAGTCTTTGAGTGTCGGGTCGGCCAGCCACTCCAGCACCAGGATTTCGTCGGGCACGCCCTTGTCCTTGGCCCGGAACCAGTTGGCGAAGTAGGGAGGAAGTCCGGGGTGATCAGAGCGGCTTGAGCCGGAGCCGTAGCCGTAGCCGTAGCCGTAGCCGTAGCCGTAGCCGTAGCCGGAGCCGTCGCCGTATCCGTCGCCGTATCCGTCGCCGTATCCGTAGCCGTAGCCGTAGCCGTAGCC
>ERZ650311.258-NODE-258-length-36927-cov-5.996339_pt1 | contig 36927 bp, 60 predicted proteins | sample MGYA00376247_ERZ650311 | MGnify/ENA primary metagenome ERZ650311 (study PRJEB26733, sample SAMN07839324) | wastewater metagenome | biome: small river; feature: stream; material: water | place: USA: North Carolina | collected 2016-07-28 ...
CGGATCTGGGCGGTAGCCTGGGTCGGGGCCTCGTAATGGCGTATACGTACAACGACTATACTGGCTCCTATCCGGATTATGGTTCTCAGAACCAGTGGAACTGGTTCGACTTCCTGTACCCGCAGGGTTCTCCGGTAGCACCACCGACAACCTCTGAAGATGGAGGTATCCCTCCAGCAGGACCAGTCCGCAATACCTCGTTGCGCCGTGCTGGTAGGTCGGGAGGAGAGTACAACTACGGACGCAATCAGGAAGACCATCCGGGAGGGGCAGGTGGACCAGTAACCCCAACGGGGATCACACATTCCCCGTATGGAGGAACTAATCCTTCTGTGTTTGACAAGAGCGGAGTTCTGCGGGCAATAGCTGATGCCTTGGACCCCACACCAAACAACATGCTCTCTGAAGCCGTAAAGTTCGGGTACAGCCCTTCGCAGTACCTCGACACTAAGCCGATGACGGTTCCTGGTGTAGGAAGCTGGGCGACGCAACCAGGCATCGCTAAGGCTTTTTTGGGCAACCTGCCTTTCGGTGGCGCACTCGCTAACCTTATGGGGCAGTACACAGCGAACACTACCGCCATGAACGCTAACATGGCGTACGGCAATCAAGAGGGGTACGGGATCGGAAAATTCGAAGACGATTACGGAACACCTCGAGTCATGTCGCTTGGTCCTGGCTTGCTGGGAGGATACGGGCTTACCGGAACCGGACAGTTCGGCTGGGCAGCAAAGCACAAGATTGCACAATCTTTGCTCGAGCAGTCAAAGAAGAACGCGCAGAAGATCGCTGACCAGCGGGCCAAACCGGCTGCAGGTTGGGGCGGAACTACTGGCAGTAGTCCCTATGCCGGAGCGCATGGTTCTTTTGGAGCGGAGCCTCGAGACAAAACAAAAGACAGGCAGGATTCTGTGGGTGGTGCGAAAGGTAGCCATGCGGAACGCGCAGGATTTGCTGAAGGCGGAGCGATAACGGCCATGGCCAATGCTGGACGCGGTGACGACAACTCCCTGGCGCACGTGGCGGAAGGTGAGCTGATGCTCCCGCCCGAGTTTCAGCGCCGTCGCCCTGACCTGATGCGTCGCTTGTATGCCGCGATGTCGGAAGAGGGTATGGATCCTTCTGAGTACGAAGCTGGCAACGTGATCGATGTCAATCCGGAAACCGGCTTGCCTGAGTACGGTTTCTGGAAGACCATCAAGAAGACCATCTTGCCTGCAGCCATCGGCGCGGGCACCAGCTACCTGACCGGCTCAGACATCCTGGGGGGCCTAGTGGCCGGGGGCAGTTCTAAACTGCTCGGAGCAAACTGGGGAACGGCGCTCGGCGTCGGAGCCTTGACCGGCCTGGGCAGTCACCTGACCGGCCTGTCAGGGGATGGCCCAGGCGTACTAGGGGGGCTGTGGGACGCGATCGGGACCAGCTCCCCAATAACCGGGAGCGAAAGTGCCACAGCCGCTGAGCACATCGCTAATGGCGATGGCGGATTCCTTAACGATATCGGAGGCTGGTTGTCCGATAACCCGGAAAAGGCTCTCCTGGGCGGCGCTGCAGCCCTCAGCCTACTTAACGGCGCGACCGGCGACCAGTCGTCCCAGGAGGAGCCTGCTTCGGGGGCAAGCGGGGATGACCCGGCTTACACCGAGCAGGTGAAGAAAGGCTGGAGCCTGGACCGCGATCAAACGATGCCAAACGGCGACTTCAACTGGTACACCTATGGCGAGCTGCCCCAGTGGTCCTATTACGACAAGCCCAATGCCCCGGCTATTCCTAACATGGCCAAAGGTGGCCCTTTGAAGGAAGGTGGAGGCGGCAACAAGGGTGCGTTGTCGATCCTGAATGGTGCGCTTGAAGGCATGGGCGGGGGACAAGACGATGTAGTTCCGATCATGGGCGCGCCCGGCGAGCACATGCTCGATGCGGATGTAGTCAGCGCCATCGGCGACGGCAACACTGAAGAAGGTCATCGCAAGCTCGAAGCGATGAAGAAGAAGATTCGTCAACACAAGAGGAAGGCTGGTGCGTCTTCCATCCCGCCGAAGGCCAAGTCGCCTCTCGCATATCTCGCGGAGGCTGGCAAATGAAGGAGCGAGTCTGGAAGATTTACAAGGTGACGTGCAAAGCCAATGGGAAGTCGTACATTGGATTGACGGTGAAAAAAGTCTTTCAACGTTGGAACGAGCATGTGAAAGCGGCCAGTCAAGGATTTGACATCCTATTCTATCGTGCAATTCGAAAGCACGGAGCTGAAAGTTTTGAAGTAAAGACCCTCTGCGAATGTGTTGAACTTGCCGAAGCCAGAGTTTGTGAGCGGGCATTGATCGCTGCACATGGAACCTATTTCAAGACCAACAAAGGATACAACTTGACTTCTGGAGGCGAAGGCAATGACAGCAATTCATTTAAAGAAGGGTTGCTCAAGCATGTAAGATCTCCGGAACACAAGGCGCGGATGAGTGAGCTTGGAAGGAAGTGGGCAGGCAATCCAAAAATTGTTGCAGCTTCTAAGGCTCGTACTGGAAGTAAGATGTCGGAGCACAGTCGAGCCAAAATGCGGGCGGCTTGGATAAAACGTAGAGAACGAATCGCCACTGACCAAGATTTCAGAGAGAAGCACTTGGCAGCTCGCAAGAAAGCAGCGACCACTAAATGGCAAGGTCCAAATTCGGAGCGCAACCGTAAGAAATTCCAGGAGAAGACTGGAAAGGCATTGGCAGAAGGATACTCGCGTTGGCTGATGCAGAATAATTCGAAAGCAGAGGTAAAGTAAAATGGCTGCTGGATTCTTAGATTTTCTCTGGAATGGAAGTCCTCCTCCGAATGTTACTAATAAAACAACTTCGGTGGCAGGTATTCCGGATTATCTTGTTGAGTACACCAAGGGGCTGCTCTCGAAGGGCAACGCGATCGCTGCGGAGCCTTACCAGACTTACAATGGTCCTCGCATCGCGGGCTTCACTCAGAACCAGAACCAGGCGTTCAACAACGTTGCGGCGAACCAGAATAACTGGAAACCCGCCATGGATGCCGCCACTGGTTACACCAACTCGGCGGCGGGACCGTTCGATAACAACGAGTTCCAGACCTACCTGTCGCCCTACCTCAGTGGGGTAACGGACAGCATCGCTCGGCTCGGCCAACGGAACATGTCGGAGAACTTGTTGCCGCAGGTCAATGACACGTTCACCGGGGCGGGACAGTTCGGCTCCAGCGGCTGGCACGACAACACGGCGCGCGTGCTGCGCGACACCAACGAGAGCATCCTGAATCAGCAGGCCATGGCGCTGCAGCAGGGTTACGACTCGGCGATGGGTAATTATCAGACCGCCAAGAACCGACAGCTCAACGCGGGCAACCAGATGGGTGCCCTGGGCCAGATGACGCAGCAAGCTGGCCTGACGGATGCAGCGGCGCTGGAAGCGGCCGGAACCACGCAGCAGAACCAGAATCAGAAGAACCTGGATCTTGCCTATCAGGACTTCCTGGAGCAGCGTGACTATCCGAAGACGCAGGCTGAGTGGATGTCCAATCTGATCCGGGGTGTGCCTTACAACACGACGACGAGTAACACGACGACGGGACCAGGAAGCAACTTCCAGCCGTCCGGTCTGTCGCAGATGGCCGGCATCTATTCTCTGCTGAAAGGCATGAAGAGAGGTGGCGCGGTACGTGGTTACGCCAATGGCGGTCCTATCCGCCCAATGCACTCTACGGGTGGTCCAATGAAGACCCCGATGCATTCGATGGGAGGGCCGACCAATAGGTACGCATCTTACCCGTTGCGCGCAGGGTACCGATAATGCAAGACGAACTCGACTACTACGACGACAATGACGAGATGCAGGACGAGTCGTACGACTACGACTCCGGCTACCAGAGTGCACCGCAGCAGCTAGGCCCGACGAAGGCTAAAGCGGCGGCGATGAACAATGACGCGTTCGCCTCGTACGGACAACGACAGGCTGCAGCGCTGGAAGCTTTGCGCGCAGCGCGGGAACGTGCCGTCGCGACGCTTCGCCCGGTCGACGACAAGAGCCGATATCTTGCGCTGGCGGCAGGATTCTTCAGCCCGACCCGCACTGGGTCTTTCGGGGAAAGCGTCGGCAATGCACTGAACAACTACCTTCCGTACAAGCAGCAGCAAACGCAAGACGAGATGAAGTACCAGTCGGCGCTGGCTGGTTACGACATGGATCTGGCGCAGGCTGAATACGACTTGGCTAATAAGCCTCCGAAGATCATCGACACCTACACGAGCGATGGCGGTACGCAAAAAGCGATCCTCGGTCCGGACGGAATGCCCCAGCCGTTTGGTGGAGTCAAGCCGCCGCGTGCCGCAACCGATCCGATGGCGAAGATCAAGGCCTACGCAGAGGCGGCGAATGATCCCGCTCTCGCTCCGATTGTGGAGAAAATGCTCGCCAAGGACGGCACCAAGGTCGATGTCAAGGTCGACATGAAGGGTCAGGAGAAGGTCAACGAAGGCGCGATCAGTCGCGCCAATGACCGCATTACTGCAATCGACAAGACCATGGAGATCGCTTCGCAGATCCCGGTCATGGTCGACCTATTCCAGAATTCCCCGGATGCGGCCTTCGGTCCGCAGGGCGAGTTCTTCCAGGATTTCGTCAATTTCGGCAAGGGTGTCGGCTTCGAGTTCAGTGACAGCTGGGACAACGCGCAAGTTGCACGACAGATCGCGGATAGGTTGACGCCGATGCAGAAGATCGCCGGGTCCGGCTCGTCTTCGGATCGCGACATGATCCTATTCCGTTCAGCCATCCCCAACATGTATGGGTCAAAGACGGGCGCTCTCAAGTCGGCATTCTACTGGCAGAAGGTTGGGGCCTATGGCGAGAAGTTGAAGACCCTGATGGAAGATGCCATGGACGCGGGTGACTTCACCCTGACCAGCCCGGCCTACCGAGAAGCCAAGAAGAAGCTCGACGAACAGGGCATCTTCTCTCCGGAAGAGCGTGCAGTGTTGCGCGACAAGAAGCTCCTGCAGAGCTGGGCTAAAGGCGTATCCGAAGGTAAGGACGAAGACGCCGATACGATCCTGAAGAATGGCGGCTTCACGGTCAAGGACGGAAAGATCGTACCCAATGAGTGACACTCTTACTCAGCTTAAAGAGATCCTCAAGAACAATCCGGAAGAATTCAACAAGCTTCCGGAAGAGACACGCAAGGCGCTTTTCGCTCAAATGGGCATCAAGGATCAGGGGCTGCTGGCGAAGACGAAACGCCTGTTTACCGGCGAAGGGCGGAAAGAGTTCGATTACCCAGATTTCGACCCTGGGATGCTGTACCCTGAAGAAGACGCTCAGTTGCCCACTTCGATCGGAGGATTTCCTACCGGAGCTCCCGGCAAGCCCCGTGACCTGCGCGCCTTGTTCTATAATTCAGCCGTCACTCCAGAAGCCCAAAGAGACATCCTGACCAACTATCGGCCCGAGATCGCGGAGACCATGAAGCAGGATTCGTACGGCAATCCGTACGTCATGGTTGGCGACAAGCCCTACTACCTGAACAGGCCAGGAGTCTCGGGGCAGGACCTCAGAGAGCTTTCTGCTGCAGGCTTGTCGATAATTCCAGCGGCGCGTGGATTGAAGCCCATGTTAGCTGCCGAGAGTGGATTGGCTCGTGCTGGCGGAGCTACACTAGCTGGGGCAGCAGGCTCTGTGACCCAAGACATGCTTGCTCAGCAGGGCGGATCGAAACAGGGAATCAGTGCCGAGCGCGGCCTGCTGAGCGGTGCGTTGAGCGGCGCTACCATGTTGGCATGGCCTCTTATCCGTGCGGTAGGCGTAACTGCATTTCAGAAGGCGTTCTCCAAGCCACTAGCCAGCAATGGCGAGTTTACGACGGAAGCTCTGGAGATCTTCCGTAAGGCTGGAGTTGATCCATCGGTATTCGACAAGGCTTCTCGGGTACAAATAGCCGACCTGTTGAAGAAGGCCACTTCCCCTGAGGAAATGGCTGCTGTCCTCGAGGCCAAGAACCTTCCTGTACAGGTCAACTTGACTAAAGGACAGGCATCTGGTGATCGTGCGCAGCAAGCTATCGAATTCCAGATGCGCGACAACCTCATGGGGGATGTGGCCAAGAACTCTATGGACAAGTTCGACGAGGAAGCTAAGGGCGCAATCGCTCAGAATATTCAGGGTGTTCGACAGCGTGTTGAGGGTGTGTCCAACCCGATTACCGAGCTGAACGAAGGCGTCGCTAAGGCACAGAACCAGCTGATCACCGAACGAGAAGCCTTGAAGGCGAAGTACAAGCAGTCGTACAAGGACATCGACAAATTCACGGATCAGCAGCTGGCCTGGGTAGAGACACCGGAGCGGTTTCGCGAGACCCTGATGAGCATGCCGGAGGTGCGCGCGAACCTCGATCTGCACCCAAAGCTGAAATCTGTCATAGACGACTTTGAGAAGAACGTCCTTGGCAACAAGCTAGACGAAACAGGTACTTGGGTTTCCGGTGGGAACAAGACGCCGACAGTCAATGAGCTCTACGACTGGCGGCGACGCCTGACGGCTGTAGTCGCAGGGGCAACTCCGGAAGAGCGCGTAGTTCTTGGCCCGGTCAAGTCTAAGTTTGATGCTTTCATGAAGGACACCGTCAGCGATGGCCTGATCAAGGGAGACCCGGCTCTGGTCGACATGTGGAAGAAGGCCATCAGCGAGCGGGCCGAGTTTGGTAAGCTGTTTCAGGATAAGGACATCATCGAGCGGATTACTGTTCCTTCAGAGAACGGATTGAAGCTGGCGATGGATCCACACGACGCAGGCAACCTGATCTTTGGAGCAAGCAGTACCGGGTTTATTTCTAAGCTGGGAATAGTTAAAACTATGCAACAGCTGAAGAATCGTTTGTCTCCGGACAATTGGAATGCCTTGCGCTCGGATGCACTGTATCGGATGCTCGGAATGACCAAGGAGCAGCTTGAAGAGATCGCGACGGGTGGCGGCACAAAGCTGCCGACTGGCGCAGCATTCAAGAAGTCTATCAACGACTTTGAGACCAAGAATGGTCCTCTCTTCCGTATGATGTTCGACGAGGGAGACCGTAAGCTCCTCAAGCACATCAGCAATGTGTGGGCGCGCGTGACAATGCCAAAGCCTGGGGCCAGTAACGCAGCAGGCTCTGGTCTCTGGATGGCACAAACCGCGCAACGTGCCTTGAATGGACCTGTTGGTTCGCTTTTCAGAGAGTTCTTGGCGTTGGCGTCGCCTACCACAAAGACGATCATCCAGCCGGTCAAGGGTGCGTTCAAGGCGGCTAAGGCGACTAATTACGGAGAAGGGTATGTACCTGGTAACCGAGCGTTGCGCCCGCCAGCTTATCCAACAGCACCAGCAGCGGGAAACATCGAGCAGCGGTTGCTGGAGAAGTATGATGAGTAGCCTTTGGAATGTCATGAGCCTGACCCTGGCTTTCGTGCTGGCGAAGACTTCCTGGGAACTCTGGCACTGGGCAGGACTAGGACTATTCTCAGTAATTTGCATAGCCATCCACTTGACGTATCGCGTACGGAAAGGGCGATGGCTGTGAGTTGACACCGCGCTGGCCGGATGCCAGCAGAGGAATAGGAGACGGACATGTTTACCTCGATGGACAAGGCTATCGCTGCTCTCATCATGGGCATCGTTTTCCTGATCAACAACTTTACCGGCTTTCACTTTGCGGTCAGTCCGGAAGTCGCCAACGGAATCGCTGCCGCGTTGACCCCGATCCTCGTATACTTGGTCCCGAACAAGAAGGTCGCCTGAAAGTGGGCTGGCTCGCTGTCATCACCGGCCTGATCAAGCTGGCGTCCGTCGTCGCCCAGTGGGCCAGCGAGCGCCAGTTGATCAAGGCCGGCGAGGCGCAGGCCGTCGCGGCAGGAAACACGGAGACTCTAAATGCGTTGGCAAAGGTGCAGGCAAGCCGGGTTGCTCTTGACGATCCCTCTACTGGCCGTGCTGAGCGGTTGCGTCGGAAATATGAGCGTCCCGAAGGGAAGTGAGTTCTACTGTCTGACGGCCAAGCCTATCCACGACAGCCCACTAGATACGCCGGAAACCCGTGAGCAGGTTCTGGCGCACAATAGCGACTATGCCTGCACATGCGAGGACGATTGCCAATGAAGGCGCTCTACATCCTCGCCGGCATCGTGACGGGCGCGGTCGCCGTGATCGGCGCGGCGTGGTTCGTGATCCAGCAAATGGTCCTACAGGTGGGCCAATGATCGGCGGCATTGACCAGCGCCCGGACTTCGAGCCGCCCGTCAATCCCGCCTGGAGCCGCCCGTGGTGGCGGCGCTTGCTAGCATGGTTGGGGGTGGACATCATGACCCGCGCCCAATGGCATGCCCTCTGCGCCCAATACGACCGCGAGGGCCGGACGTTCCTGTGGGGCAACCGCTCGCGCCGGGTGATCTGCTACCGCCTGCGGGGAAGGGTCCGATTCACATGGATTGGCTAGGCGAGGCGCTGATGTGGTTCATCGTGGGATACGCCGTGATCGGCGGGGCGCTCGGGCTGGTGGCGCTGGTCAGGGACGTGTGCGGTCGGTAGACTAGTAAGCATTACCTCTCAGCCAGGGTTTCGGGGGTGTGGAGGGTCATTGGCGCTTTCGCCTTGAAGCCCGATAGGCTGAGCGCAAGGCCCAGCCAATCAGACCAGCGATAATCGCAATGATTGTCGCTTCGGCAAGGATCATGGCCGCGCCGCCATATTCAGGAACGGCAGGGTAGAGCCAGGGACCATTGTGGCTGGCAGCGTTCCGTTCCACTTCTCCACAGCCATGAGATTGACCAGATCGGCATTTGCGGCCAGCGCATCGGCGCGAGCCTTGATTGCCACGGCTTCTGCCTTTCCGTTCACCTCCTTGGCGTAGCTCTCCGCATCGGCGCGGGTGCGGGTCGCCGTCGCATCGGCCTCCGCTTGCGCCACCTTTTGCTGAGCATCTACCTTGATCTTCTCCAGCTCTTGACGAGCCTTCACGACTTGGGCCTGCGCCGTCGCCGCGCTCTCCGCCGCCGCCTCGTAGCTGTCCGAGAAATCGATGTTTGCGATCTGCACGTCCTCGACCACAATTCCAAATGGCGATAGATCATCCTTCAGGGCAAGCTCCACCTTGTCGGAAAGCTCGTCTCGTTTGTTGATGATGTCGGTGGCGACGTATTTGCCGAACACCTCCTTCACATGCTTTTGGATGCGCGCCGTCATCAGCACTGAGCCGTAGTCAGTGCCGACCTCGGAATACATGCGCTGCACCACGTCGGGCGAAAGACGGTAGTTCACCGTCACATGGCTGGTGGCTTGCTGGATGTCTTTTGAGTAGGCGGCGACACCCTCAAAGTTGCCGGCTTGGGTCTGGATCGACATATCGGTGACGCCATCGATCAGCGGCACCTTGAAGCCCAGGCCCGGCGTTGCGATGCCAACGACTGCGCCATTGCGCGTGACGACGCCTCGAAACCCCTCCGGGACCGTATACCAGCTACCCAGCAGCGCCGGGATTCCGACGAATACGAAAGCCACCGCCAGAACGATAAGCTTGATCATGCGTGAACTCATTTCCCTCTCCATGGAGTTGATTGCACTTAGTCGAAATTTGCCAATGTTTGGTTCACCACACCCTCATCCATTTACCCAGCCCATACGCTGCCATGACCGCTGCCATGAGATACGTCGCGAGGATCGTGAGGCGGGTCATTCACCCCTCCTTACGTGGCGTCGGCATTGGCTGCTCAAACTTAGCTTTCAATCTTTCGTATTCCGCCCTCTCCATTGCCTCTTCCTGCTCCAACTTCATCTGACGCTCGTAGGCGAAGTTGGCCTCGCTAAATCTCGCATAACCATCATCAGCGCACTCCCTAAACCAATCGACAATGCGCTGATCACATCCATCGTCGTTGGGGTGCCAATTGATCCACCACTCGTGATCGTATTCCTTCCCATGAAAGGAAAACTTGATGGTGATACTCGCCCGATGGTCGCCCATCTATCCCTCCAGCTTCTTCGCCAGCGCTGCGATGCGGCGCAGGTCGCCTACTGTGAGCCGGGTTTTCACCGTGTAGAACCCGAATAGGTTCAACCAATCGGAGCGCGCTTCAGAAATATCAGCCACGGCCTCAGCCACCGGCCCAATCGCCGCGCGCACCTCAGCGAGATGGGCGGAGAGGGCGGTGTGGAAGGCGGCGCGGGCGGCGCTCTCAGCTTCGTCAAGATCATGCGCGCTGTCTCGTGGCGACCATTCGTCAAACACGGCAGAGCGGGCAGCAGACACCCACGCCTCCGCTAGCGCGGCAAGCTCCCCCGCAGCGGGCGCGGGCGGGCGGGTGGCGAGTGCAGCTAGCGCCGCTTCGTCGTCAATTGGCGTCACCATCAACTTGCCACGCTCGCGCGGATCGGAAGTGCCGCCCCAAAAATACTCGCCGCTGGCGACCACGTAGGCATCGCACTGAAAGCAGCCGGGATGGCTCGTGCTCTCCGTGCTGTATTCGGTTTTCATGCCGAGCGTGCCGCCAAACCAGAACAAGCCGGGCGGGCATTCCTTCAACGGTAAAAGCTCACTCATCGTGGGCGTCCTTTCTCATCCGAAAACCAGCCAGCCAAGGAAAAAACCAAACGCGGTCATGATGGCAGCTATCGCCACGGCTATGATGACCAGCGCCTCTCCGAGGTGGTCGAACATATTGTTCATGTTCCCTCCTTAGCCTGCGGGGCGGGGCGCACAGAACGGACACGGCATCATCTCACTCGTCATCGCGCGGGGCCTTTCGGGGTTGGGCGGATATGGCGGCTGGGACGGCCTTGGCGGTGCGGATAAACACTCTCGCGCCAGTTATGCGAACATCCTCTTGCGCTTTCCATTCGGCGGTTTCTTTGTCCGTATACCAGATCGCTGGGAGCGGGCTGCCCTCGGTGCCTATGCCGTAAATCTCAATCGGCTGCCACTCATCCGGCCGGGCGGCGGAGAGGGCGGCGCGAGCAAATTGTTGCATTTGGCGTCTTGTGAATGCCTGCTCTCCGCACACTACAAGGCTAGGCGTTGGTAACGGTGGTAAAATAACCTTCTCCGCGTCGCTCATGAGCCGCGCCCTTTCTGTGTGTCAGATCCTGTTGAACTTCTTTTCGCGCGCCGCCCACAGCTTGACGCGCTCGACGATCCGAAGATCGAAGCACTGGACCGACATCGGGTCTGATACAAACTCGGCCGCGATCACGTCCAGGAGTTCTCTCGCCTCAATGTCGTTCTTGAACATGGCGTCCATATCACGCATCGCCCGATCACTCAGCCTCGGTTGCTCTCTCATGAGCCGCGCTCCTTGGTTTCCGATGGCAGGGGGAGGGCGTCGGTTTCGGCACAGCGCATTGCCTCGTCTTTTGTGCTGCACTGTTTTGTCCATTCCTCGCGCCCATCAATTGCAAGGCGGCAGAACCAAGATAACCCACCCTCAAAAACCCAATAGGTGACGCTGTCATCAACCTCCCAGCGAAACTTCTTGCCGTATTCCGCCTTGTTGCCTAGAAGAAAGTTCTCAGCGTGTGGAAGGCTTCTTTCTGTCGCAATCCACCGCATCTCGCGCGCGGCGGTGTCGCGGGCGGTGGTGAGTTCTGCGTCCGCCAGCTTTTGCGCCAGCCTGTCCTTGATGTCGTCGCCAATCTCCAGTCGCCGCATCTGCGATGCTTCGATCTGCGCCCGCATGGCGTCGTTCTCCGCCCGCAGCGCCTCGTGGGAGGCGAGGAGTGTGCGTGCGATAAACACGAACTGGTGCGAACCATATATCTCGGCATTAGGCGGCAACTGCGCCCTGATCTCAGCCACGCGCTCGGGGGACAGTGTGTCGGTCATGGTTGCTTCTCCTTGTTTGAACTAGAACTGGCGCAGCTCGCGGGCGGTCATGCTCACTGGCCCTCGCTCTTGGCTAGCTTGATGGCGCGGTCAAAGGCTGCAAGAACGGGGCGCTTGGAGGTCTGGTCTTCGTTGAAGCTGATATAGCTCCACGGATGAGACGAGACACCGCATGCCGCCGAAAGGTATCTGTCCTCAGGCGAAATTGTTATCGCGCCATCATATCCGCGCACCCGTTCAAGCGCTCCCATCGCGCACCAGCGGCACGCCGACTTATCAAGCGGGTCTACTGCTTCCCCACTCGCATTCTTCGCCGCAGTCTCGCGACACCACCCCTTCTCGATCAGCTTCTTTGCCTTGGTCAGCACTGTGCTGGGCTTCATCTCACTTCTCCTCGTTTGGATTGGACCGAGCGCGGATGGCGGCGGAAACACGAATGAACAGCATCTTTTGACCAAGGCTCGCGTTGTCTCCGCCGAATGCCTCGACCACCTTCGCGCACGCCTCCCGTTCGGCCGCGAGCGCGGCGGCAATGGCGTTGATGTACCGCTCACGCGATCCGATACCCCATATCGTCGGCTGTAGTTCTGGGCCATCGACTAGTCGCTCCGCAGTCGCGCGGTCGCTGTCGGTCGGGCTACTCATCGGGGCCTCGCGAAATGATGTCTCGCAGCAGTGCTGCACGACGCACATATTTCTGTTGATCGCACTCCCACAAATCGGAAAGACGAGATTGTCGCTCCCACGGTGAATGTGGAAATAGTTTAGGATGTTCGCGCCTATACAAACGCTCGGCGAACTCCACATCCCCCGGCCTAGGGTCCGTGCGCGGGTCGCGGGCGGTCATCACTGCTTCTCCACCAGCTCATCACGCGCGTATTCCAGGTAAGGCAGCGCACTCTCGAATCGCTTCTCGTGGCCCTTGGTGTCGCGCCGCACGGTCTCGATGAGCTGCTCAGCCAGCCCATGCAGGTATTCCCGGATGTCGTCCACTTCCTGCTCCAGTGATGCCATGTGCTGTTCCATGCGTTCCTCCTGTCGGCTCACGGTGCGGTAGGGCGACGAGCCGAAGTTGAAGTCGTGGCTGCTCATGGTTTGTCCCCATGAATAGCGCGCGCCTGCGCTGCTATCGGCAGGCTGTGTAGGATGTCGCGAATCTCTTGGCTGAACGTCGGCCAGCCCCAATTCCCGTCCTGTTCTGTGCCTTGCCGTAATAGGGCGCCGATGAGACGGCACAGCGCAACTTCAAGATCGGCAATGCGCTTCTCGTCGCTCATTTCCCCTGCTCCCTTGCGCGGAGGGCGGCGATGCAGAGGGCGATGGCGGGGGTTGATGCCAGTGCCCATGCCGGGTGGAAATGCGGATACTGAACGCTTGCGGTCGGACAGGAGTCGCTTTTTCCAACAAGCCAATCCATGTCGCCCGGCACCAGTGTAAGCGCCGCGTCCAGGGAGGCGGTGTAGGCGGGGATGCTGTCGCCCACATCATCGAAGCCGCTCAGGATCACTCCGCCTTCGCCAACACGCCAGTGCAACGGCACGGCACCGCGCACATCGCGCTCAATGTCCAAGTCAATACTGCGATCCGGCCCCGTCGCTTTCTCCAGCCTCTCGATCAGCTCTTTCATGGTCAGGACTCCTCCAGGGCGCGGCGGGCGGCTTCGATGTCGTCCAGCGGCACGGCATAGCAGTCGGTTGTGCCGGCCATGCTTGCGTCGGGCTGTATCACGGCGTTCGCCACGATGTTCTCCAGCGCGGTCCGGAGCGCGGCGTGGCCGTGGCGCTGGTTCCATGCGGCGTAGTAATATTCGGTAAGCTCATAACAGCCGCCAAACTCACCTGCGGTCGAAAGCCAGCACCATTCCTTGTCCAGTGTCGCGGGCGGGTGGAATGCGGAATGCTTCTTGATATTCAGATTATCCCCACAGAACGGGCACGGCTTGAGCGTCTCACCCATCTAAGCCTCCCTGGCCTTGCGGCGGCGGCGGATTTCAGCGGCCTCGGCCAACACACGATCCTCTGCGGCTCGCTTGGTTCTCTTTCGATGTGCGATGCCGCCGCACTTTTGTTCAAATATCTCCCACGGCGCGGCGCAATGCCAACACCAGCCTTCACCACATTTTTGCAACGCGGACCGTTGTGCGGGTCAAATGGGTTATAAGCAAAAATATCAATACGCCCATCCGTCTTTACCGGAATGTGTCCAGCTTGCCGGAAGGCGGTCAGCCAATCGCGCTGATATTCATCGCGAGTGGCATATGTTTTCTCTGTGAACGTGCGGCGCTTGGTCATCTAAGCCTCCCTGGCCTGCTTGAGCGCGGCGCGGGCGCGGTCGTATGCGTGCCCGATCATGCCAAGGTCGTAGGGGTCGCTCCGGTCGAGGTCTTCCCACGCCGGGCGGCCCTCGACATCCTCCCGCGCCTTCTCGTAAATCTCGCGGGCCTTGGCTTCGATCTGTTTCAGCGATATCAGTTTTGTAATGGGTGTCGGCTCGTCCATATCCCTCTCGCTCCCTCGGTGTGCCTGCGAATGGGGTTAGGCGGTAAAGACTTTCTGAATGACCGCTGCGGATTTCTCATAGCCGAGCGCCGTAGCCCAATCATCGCTACCAATGATTTCCACTCCGATGCACCCGCAACGCCCAGCCCAATCCTCAATCGCCGCGATGCCGTCGCGGCCCCATTCTGGCAGACCCTTGCCGGCGCAGAACAGGACCGCCAGCCAACTAGCGGCGGGGTATTCCAGAATCTGAGTCACAGCGGCAGCCTTCACTGCGTCGTCTTGCACAGCCAAGAAAAGCTGCATGTGCCCCGTGCGAAGCTGGTCATGGGTAGAAGCCAATGAATGACGCCCCGCCGCCAATTCGATGGCGGGCTTCAGGATCGCCGCGACATCGTCCCACACGGCGGGGATCAAGCGTGTTGGCACCAGCCAGATTTTTGCGCGACTTTGGGTGGCGGCTTTGGTCATGTTGTCCTCTCCTTCGTCTGCTCTCTGTGGAGCGGCCGGGGATGCCGACCGCTCCGATTGTTTAGATGTGGCAGTCGACATACGTCACGTAATGATCCGGCGTCAGGTTGTCGAGAAGCTTGGCGAACTCGCGATCCCAGGTGTCCACATCCTTCTCGTCCCGAACAATGCCCCACCAACCCATCTCGCCGCGCTCGTACCACTTGCCGTCTTCCGTGATGACGGCGAACGAAGACAGCGCTCGCTCGCGCGCCTTCGCCAGGAACTCCTCGCGCGGCTGGCGGTACTCTTCGTAGCCATCCCAGCGGAAGAGGTCCTTGTGGCTGGACAGCTCCTTGATGACCTCTTGCTCGTGGTAGGCGTCGCGCGCCTTCTCCATCGCGCCTTCCGGCCAGTTCACGTGGTCGCCATCCAGGCAACCGAACTCCCTGCGAACCTCCGGCCACGACTTGAACGTGCGACCCTTCACCACCGCCGCGATGCTGTCGTAATCCGCCGCCGCGCGAGCTTCCGCTTCATCTCGCATGCGGTCGAGGTCCACGTCGCCCCAGCGACAGCTATCCACACCATCCTGGTGCAGGGGCTTGTTACTGAACGCACCGCTCTTGCCGACGCGACCCCTGGCATTCGGCTTCACCAGCAACCGGCCCAGGTAGCGTCCGCCGACCTGGTACCAGTCCCACTTCGCGTTCGGGTTGGTACGATCGATGACCTTCATCACTTCGCCCTGCTCATCCAGGAGCATGTAGCCGTACTTCTGGTCGCCCTTGAGGTTCGGCTTGTAGCCATGCTTGACGGCCGTATAGGAATAGTAGCTGCCGACGAACTCGCGGAACGTCTCCAGCTTGTTAGCCGGAATCTCTTCTTCCGTCCAGGCGGGCGGGCAGACATAGGTGTCGCGCGCCATGATGTCGCCGGACACAGCCTTGACCTTGAACTCGTCGGAGTACTTCTGGTGCGGCTTACCCTGTGGGTCGACGAAGCAGGTGTAGGTGTACTCGTCGTACTTCTTGCGCGCCTGCTCCGTGATGTCGATGTCCTGAACGTACTTGTTGTCGTCCCCGGTGCATTCGTACTCGTGGTACGGAGCCATCACCTTTTCGAGGAGTCCCCCCTGAAGTGGGTCGCTCTTGGTGATGACGAGAACTGCAAAATGTGACATGATTGATTCCTTTCTAGTGGAAGCTCAGTCTAGTCGATTTCGTCGGCCGAGTAAAGCTCCTCAATCTTGTACTGGACATTGGGGGCTTCCGGCTCGCGGCCAGCGTTCCAATCCTCAATCGCCTTGACGGCATGGCGCAGGTAGAAGTCGCGTTCGTCATGTTCGAATATGCCGTCGCCGCGCGGCGTAGCTGAGTAGACCAGCCGACCGTCGTAGCCGGGGCACTGCACCGTGAACGAGCCATGGCGGAGCCTGAGGTAGCCCACCATCTTGCCATCCAGAAACGCGTCATACTGCTCCGGACAGGCATTGCAAGTCTTCTTGAGCACGATCATTTCCCATACTCTTTTCTGAATTCTTCAAGGGTCTTCCGAGCGATGTCCTTGGCGACAGCGCCGGGGCTTTCGGCGATCTCCACCAAGGCCTGGTAGAACTTCTTGCCGTGCCAGCCATAGGCGCGCTCGAGCATGTCAGCTTCGTACTTCGCATCGCGCGCGGCTTTCTTCTTCGCCATTTTTTCTGGATCGTGCTGCCGGCAGTAAGGCTTGCCCTCGCGCACCACCAAGGATTTCCGCGAACAGCGATGGAACGAAGGCCACCGACCACTGTCCCGAACGTCGACGCAACAGAACTCGCTCATTTCTCTTCCTTTCTGGCACGACGCCGTTTCTCGACCTCAATCGCCGCCAGGGCGGCACCTCGACTGTTGAATTCAGCCGGAATGATTTCCCCATCGATCGCGGCTTGCCAGGTCGGCTCGCCGTTGACGCGGATCACGAATGGCCCGGTATAGTTGCTCATTTCTCTTCCTTTCTACAGTAAGCTCACTGAGGTGCCCCGCTGCGACGAGGCACCCTGTGAGATTACGCCGAGTACCTCGGCGAAAAGCAGTTTTCCAGCCGACCCGTGTTGCGGTTGATGTGGCGCTCGATGCCGAAGACATCGTGAATGAAGCTGAAGTCGTCGGCATCCAGGAGTTCCTTCAGCTTCAGCGGGTTGCCATTCGCGTGGCAAGCGGTCAGGTCCATGATGATGTTCATCTTGTCGAACCGCTTGCGGCCATGCTTCTTGGCGACAAGCGCGGCGCGATCAGCCAAGTCAAAGATCAGCGCGCGATCGTTCCTGGAGACATCGAAATTGATCTTCATATTCGTTCCTTTCTAAGAGAGCACTGGAGGGGAACGATTTCCCCTCCAGTATTCCGTTGCTAGGCCGCGTTCGCCAACTTGACCGCCGTCTGGAGAGCCTCGTCCTTCTTGTTGCGGCCCCAGCCGTACCAGGCCGAAGCGAGGCGCGTATCCTGACCACGGCCGATCTTGTGATCCAGGAAATACGTCACGGCATTGAAACCTTGCCACCAGGTGCCGGCACCCAGGTTCGCGCCCGGCTGCGACTCCAGCACCTCGCCCACGCGCTCGCTCAGCAGCGACGCCTCGCGCTCGTTGGCCGGGAACAGCTGCTGGAAGTACTCGGTGGCCTGCTGCTCGGTCATCTTCTTGGACGACAGGAACTTCGCGGTCTCCTTGAAGGCCGACAGCTGACCCTTCGCCAGGCCGAGCGCCAGCTTGGCTTCCTCGGCGTTGAAGGTCGCCGTGTGCAGGTGACGGAAGCGACCGCCAGCGGTGGCTTCACCTTCCAGCGCCATGGTCAGGGTGTTGTTGCAGACCACGCGGACCGGGGTGAACATGACCGTGATCGCGCGGCCAGCGATGTGCGGGTTGCTGAAGAGCAGGTAGCCGTTGATGACGTCCTTGCCCTTGAAGAGGCTGAACGACTCCTGAATGCGGGCGAGCGCCCACACGTACTGGCCGTTCTTGAGCGAGCCAGCGGTATCCATCTTCATGTCGCCGCCCGCGCAGAACTCCATGAAGAAGTCAAAGGCCTGCTGGTTCTGAACCGGCTTCCAGTTCTTGGACACCGCCGGGGACAGGATACGACCGTCCGTGGAACGGACGGAAGCATACCGACCCGTTTCCACAAGCTCGCCGTTCACGCGAATGTAGCACGGAGTCAGCTGCGCGTCCCAGGCCAGCCCGGCCTTGACCATCAGGTCCTGCGGGTTGATGCCGTCAGGGACGATGGTGCCCAGGCCATGCCAGGGAGTTTCGCCAACGTAAGCCATCGATTCAACGTTGTGGGACATTTTCTCTTCCTTTCTAGAGGGCCAGCCGGTGCGGCCAACCACTGTTTGGATTATTGGACCTTTTGTGACGGAAGTAAAGCGTTATTTTTCTCCTTACCAGAACATATTTTCGGCCAATTCAGCCCAGAAGTTCAGCTCGGCTTCCGCCATGATGTTCGCGAACATGGAAGAGGAACGGTAGCTGCTGTACTGCGCCTTCCGAAGCACATTCGCCCTGGCGAGCTCGATGACGCTATTCATCGCCTGGGTCGCGGTCGCCCCTTCCGCCCGAGCGGTAGCCACCATCGCAATCAGGCCGGTATAGATCTTAACCTTTGTCGCTGCACCCTGCACCCCGTTGGCCCACTCCAGGGCGTGCGCCGGATCGTTGGCGAACGCGGCGGCGAACTTAGCACACTCCGCCTTGGCGCTCTCCAGGCGCTCCTCGAACCGAGCCAACTGGCACTCAGCGCGGCGCTCGTTATAGGCACGCTCCTCGGCTTCCTTCTGGGCCTCGGTCAGGATTTCCTGACGGGCCATCGACTTGGCGTTCTTCAGGTCAGATTTGGTCATATGAACTACGGTCATTTCTCTTCCTTTCTAAGTTAGTAACTGGTCGGAGCCAGGAGGTCGTCAGAGTCCTCGTCGCAGAGGAAGTCGATGACCTCGTTACGGGTGACCCGGAAGCGTCCGGCGATCCGGACCTCTTCGGCCCACTCGGCGTCTTCCCGAGCCTGATAGAGCTCGTCGCTGTCGCTGAATTCGCCGCCATCAAAGGAGCGATCCGCCTCGTAGAAGGCGTTCGCCTCAATGAGGAAACGCTTCGTAGCGTTGACCGCCGCCTTGAACCGAATTTCGCGAGGTAGTGCTGACATTCCCGTTCTCCCTTTCTAGCGTTGTGCTTCTTGCCAAGACGCGATGTGGGGGACGATTTCTTCCTCTGTGCAGCCTTCCAGGTCACTGATATAGTCCAGGAGGTCGATAGCAACCATCATGGGCTTTGCAATCTTAACGTGCGGGTAACCATCTTCAACCGCAGCATCTAAGGCTTCAAAGACTTTTATTTTCAAGGAACTCATTCCCGTTCTCCCTTTCTGAAGAGGATTATTGGACCTGTCGACACGGAAGTAAAGCGTAAAATTACTGCATCGCAAGAAAAGAGTGTTAACGGCGAAAGTGTTAACAAAACGGTCCCCTCGCGCGCGTACGCGTGTAGGCGCGCTACGCCTACGACGCGTGAGCGATATATCGCGCGCGCGGAGAGATTTCTCTCTGCATCGTAGTGTCTCGCATCAAAACGGACATAGTGCCAATTGTCTCGCCGATTAGCGTGGCAATTTCAATGACTTACGCACAATTGTCCCCGCCTATTGGCTCCAATAGGCACCACCCAGCGGCCATAATCCGAATTTAAGCGACCGTGGAGGTCTGCTAGCGTCCAGGCACCCAGCCTAGCGGCGACCCTCGCAGAGGCGGTCAGGTTCTACGCTGCTTCGGACGGTCATCGCGCCAGACGGGCGGGTTTACTTACCCCCCAGGACCGGGTAAGGTGGGGGCAGAAAGGAAGTGTTAATGTACGGCGCAATCATTGGCGACATCACCGGCTCCCGGCTTGAGTTTACCCGTAACCGCAACCCGGCGCGGGTGGAGGTACTGCCGGACGACGGATTCTTCACCGACGACACCGCGATGACTATCGCGGTCGCAAGCTGGCTTCTCAAGGGCGGGCGGCTGGAGGCACACATCCGCCGCGAGTACTTCTATACGGCGCATCTGAGCTACGGCGCACGCTTCAGGCGGTGGATTTGGGGCGAGGAATCAGGCAACAGCAAGGGCAACGGGTGCATCATGCGCCTCGGCGCTCTCCCGATCATGATTGGGAACCGAGCAAGAGAGAACGCATTGGCCCTTGAGATCACCAACACCACTCACAGGCACCCTGAATCACTGAGGGCGGTCACCGCTTTGCTACAGGCCTGTCACGGTCAGTGGCACCCAGGTGTACTGAACTGGCACCCGCTGAGCATGCGGCAGCTGCGGCGACGCCACAAGTGGACCGAGCTCGCCGAGCCTAGTATGCGGGCGGTACTGAGCTGTGTGTGGAACGCGAACAACTTCGAGGAAGCTATCGTCAACGCCTGCTCCATCGGCGGCGACGCGGACACGCTCGCTGCGGCCGCAGGCACTATCGCGGAACAACGCTTCGGCGTGCCCAGTCATCTCAGACAGCGGGTACGAGGCTATCTACCCCACAAGTATCTTGAGGTCATCGATGAAGTTTATTCAAGAGGCACCAAACTCCGGCATCTTGGAGATTCAGATCACGCCGCAAGTGATGGACACGATCCGGGAGATGCCCGGTCGGCGCAGGATCATCGCGAAGAACCGTCTACGCTTCGAGCTCTCCGCAGGTAACCTCGAGTTCCTCGCGACTAAGTTCCCTGAACAGGATCTCGCCAACGTTTTTGAAGCACGTTGGCGAGAGATTCTTGCTCAGCGCGAAGCCGAGCAGCGTGTCTGCGACCTGAAGCATCTTCCCCCGGAAGCGTTTCAGTTCGAGTTCAAGACGGTGCCCTACGAGCACCAGAAGAAGGCGTTCTGGCTGAGCAAGGACTTGGAGATCTTCGCCTACCTGATGGAGATGGGCACTGGTAAGAGCAAGGTCCTCCTGGACGTCGCCGCCTATTTGTGGTCGACCGGCGCGATCAATGGCCTACTACTCCTCAGCCCAAAAGGCGTGCACGCACAGTGGGTGAAGGAGCAGATCCCCAACCATCTTCCAGACTGGGTTCCGCGTGAGGTGTTGCTCTACAAGCCCAACACACCCAGCCGGGTACTGAAGGCGATCAACGAGCTTGTCTCCATTCCCGACAAGCTGCGCATCCTGAGCATGAACATTGAAGCGTTGCAGAGCGAATCCGGCCTGATGTACGCGCGGGAGTTCCTCGGCAAGACGACAGCGATGATGGCCATCGACGAAAGTACGCGAATCAAGTCGCCGGGCGCAATCCGCACGAAGCATTGCTTCCAGCTGGCCCCAATGGCACGCTACCGCCGCATTCTGACCGGCTCGCCGATCACGAAGGGCCTGGAGGATTTATTCGCGCAGCTTAAATTCCTTGATCCCGACGTGTTGGGCTACACCAGCTTCTACACGTTCCGGAACCACTTCTGCATCATGGGCGGGTTTGAGAACAAGGCTATCGTCGCGTACAAGAATCAGGACGAGCTGACCAAGAAGCTGGAAGGCATCAGCTTTCGTGTGCGTAAGGAGGAATGCCTAGACTTGCCCGCGAAGATCTACCAGACGCGCGAGATCGAGATGGGCAAGGAGCAGGCGAAGCTCTATAAGTCCATGAAGGACGACTTGATCATGCAGATCGACAATAAGCTGATCGAAGCTACACAGGCAATCGTGCAACTGACACGCTTGCAGCAGATCGGTTCAAACATTGTGCCTGACCCAGCGAATCCTGGTAAGGTGCTACGCTTGCCCGGCGAGAATCCTCGCATCGAAGCCATCAAGGAGATCCTAGAGGAGGTGGGCGGTGCTAAGACCATCATCTGGTCTAAGTTTACAGCCGAGATCGATTGGCTCATGGAAGAGCTTGGTAGGTATGGCGCTGTGCGTTACGACGGAACCGTCGATTCCAAACAGCGGGAGGAGAATAAGCGTCTCTTCAAGACGTCGCCTGCGCACCAGCTCTTCATCGGCAATCAGCAGGCAGGCGGCACTGGGCTTGACCTACCGGAAGCCTCAGTAATGATCTACTGTACGAACACGTTCAATGCGGAGAGCAGGTGGCAGTCGGAAGATCGCGCGCATCGCATCGGCCAGAAAGATCACCTGACCATCATCGACCTGATCATGAAAGGCACTACCGACACGAAGATCGTTGCCGCTTTGCGCCGCAAGAAGAATATTGCGGACAGCGTGGTCGACATTAAGAAGCTCTTAGAAGAGCCTTTACTTTCGGAAACCTCCGACGCATAGTTAACACCCGGAGAAAGGAACCTTAGAGTGCCCAACGTCTGGCTTACCCACGAGACCGATCAGGAACGCGACCTGAGTTCTGCGCACCGTTACGGAACGCTGCGTCCGTTGCTCAGCCAATCGGATCGTCCCGGTAAGACTCCGGGACCGGCGATCTGGAAGATCTTCAAGGCGCTGAAGGAGAACTATCAGCCGGAGGATTATATCTGCATCCCCGGAGGCGATCCACTCGCCGCGCTGCTGACTGGTGCCGCCTTGGCGATGCTGAATGTGAAGGAAGTGAACTTCCTTCGCTACGAACGTGAACGCGCGTTGGATGGTTCTCGCACTGGTGCCGGTTTCTACGTACCGATCACATGCAAATTCCCTTGGGGATTAGAGCAGTAGAAAGGAAGATAAATGACCGACATTGACATTCTGGGCGATGCGAAGCGCGAGGTAGGGGATAACTCCCTCAAGGCGATCCGTGCGCTCGGCGAGAAACTACGCGATCTGCACCAAGAGGTCGCCAACTACGAGGACTTGATCCGAGTCAAGAAGGCCGAGATCAACGAGCTAGAGAAGAATGCCGTCCCACAGCTCATGACGGAGATCGGCTTGAAGGAGTTCACCCTCGAGGATGGCTCGTTCGTCGAGATCAAGGACGTGGTCTCCGGCTCCATCCCGAAGGACAACGCGAACGCCGCCTTGAAGTGGCTGCGGGATAATGGGTTCGCGGACCTGATCAAGTCGCAGATCGAGGTCCTCTTCAACAAAGGCGAGGAGAAGAAGGCTGTCAACATCCTTCTGAAGCTTCGCGAGGAGTATGAGGTGCAAGCTGCTCTGACGAGTGGAGTGCATGCTCAGACCCTTTGCGCCTGGGCACGTGAGCAGCTCAGCCAGGGCAAAGAGATCCCCGTTGAGCTGCTCGGCATCTGGGTCGGTAGAAGGGCCAAGATGAAACTGGCAAGAGGAGAAGCCAATGGCTAAACAAACGGCTGTCGCCGTGAAAGACTCTCCCGATGCGCTGGCGGAACTCGGCATGAGTGCCGAGGAATTGCTTGCGGATTCGGGGAAAGGCAAGGAACACGTCGAGACCAAAGACCTTGCCATTCCGTTCATCAGCATCCTGCAGGCCAATTCCCCGCAGGTCAATCCGCGCGATGGCAAGTACGTCCAGGGCGCGCAACAGGGTATGATCTTCAACTCGGTGACGAAGAAGCTCTACCCCGGCGAGAAGGGAATTCTCGTCGTTCCTTGCGAGTACCAGCGGCGCTACGCCGAATGGAAGCTCCGCGAGGAGGGAGGTGGTCTGATCGCCGACTACGGCATGGACGACACGGTCTTCAAGACCGCCGTCCGCCGCGAGGTCGGCGAGAAGAAGCTCGACATGTTGCCCAACGGGCATCAGATCGTCGAGAGTGGTACCCACTACGTCTTGCTGCTGGACGAGGAGACGTTCACCCCTGAACAGGCCGTGATCGGAATGGCCTCGACGCAGCGCACAAAGTCCAATCGGTGGAACACCCTGGTCAGCTTGTACCAGGCTCCTCACCCGATCGACAAGGGCAAGACCTTCAACCCGGCGCGCTTCTACTGCGCGTACCGACTGAAGGTGGTGCCGGAGAGTCGCAACAACCAGAACTTCTGGGGTTGGGACATCGTACACGAGAAGCCCACCCTTGAGTTGCCGAACGGTCGCGACCTCTATATCGCGGCGCGTGCGTTCAACGAGGCGGTCAACAAGGGCCTCGTCAAGCTGCAGGAACCGGCTGCGGCGGAAGGCGAAGCGGCGACTGGCACCAAGCTGGACGACGACATTCCTTTCTGACCGGCGTAACTAGGACGCAGGGAGGGGACACCTCCCTGCGTCTTTCCAGTTGGGGAACACCATGTGGGAACGCTTCGCCGCAATATTTGCGGGGTACGATGGCGCTTTCGGAACATACGATCTGTCACGTGCCCACACAACCGAGAAGGGCAAAGTGGAAGGCAAGGCGCTCTCCCTCAGAGGCGCTCCCTCCCCTCTGGATTGGCAGAACCATCTTTCCGACAGTAAGAAGGGGTTGGGGATCATCCCCTTACGACGGGACAACACCGTCAAGTTCATGGCGATCGATGTCGATGATTATAGACTGAAGCTGGAAGATGTCGCGAAGAAGGTCAAGGACCTACCATTTGTTGTCTGCCGCTCTAAGTCTGGCGGCGCTCACCTCTATGTGTTCTTCAAGGAGCCTGTCCTGGCTACGGTGGCTCTTGCGTGGCTTCATGATATGGCGGCGCAGCTAGGCTGGGGTAGTAGTGAACGTTTTCCTAAGCAGACAGAACGCTATAACGACCAGGACATTGGTAATTGGATCAATATCCCATATTCTGGGGGACAACGGACAGTCAGATACGCGCTTGACCCTGAGGGTCGCGCGATGTCCCTGGATTCCTTCCTCGATTACGCCGAGTCAAAGCAAGTTACCGAGGAAGAGCTTCTTGGACACAGCCTGTTACCGGCGCTTACTTCTCCTTCCGTCTTGTTTGAAGAAGGACCTCCTTGTCTTCAACACCTGGAAGCCACTGGGGGCTTTCCCGACGGAACGCGCAATGAAGGAATGTTCAACGTCGGCGTCTATCTGAGGAAGCGTTTTCCCGACGACTGGGAAGACAAAATGATGCCGTACGCGATGGAGCTCTGCGACCCACCCCTGACCATGCCGGAGCTGGCGAATACGGTCAAGAGCCTGAAGCGCAAGGATTACGGATACCGCTGCAAGCAGGCCCCCATCAGTGCGCATTGTAACCGGCGCGAGTGCCTGAAGCGGATGCACGGAGTTGGAGACACCCACCATGGGACGACGGTCGAGCTTGAGAATGTTATCAAGTACGATGGTGATCCTGTGCTATGGGGTATGGACATCGGAGGTAAAAGAGTACTGGTTGACACCGATGTCCTCTACCAGCAGCACCGATTCAACAAGCTCTGCATGGAAGTTGTCAATCGGTGTCCGACTTCGATGCCACCAGCACGTTGGCAACGATATCTGGACGATAAGATCAAAAATTGTGACATTGTGCCCGTTCCCGAGGATGCGAGTCCCGAAGGACAATTCAACATATATCTCGACAACTTTTGTTATGGGCGAATTCAGGCCCGATCCCGAGATGAAATATCATTGGGAAAACCCTATCGTGACGAGGCTCACGTTCACTTCCGATCTTCAGGCCTCCTCAAGTACCTCCGCCAGCAGTCGTTCCGCTACGAGAGCGAGCACCACATCTGGCAGTGGCTACGCAAGCGCCAGGCCGAGAACTACTTCACCACGATCAAGGGGAAGGGCATGAACGTCTGGAAGATCTCCGTGCCCAAGGTTGAGGACGAGGCGACCATCAAGGACCTGCTCGCTCCTGCCGAGGATGACGCTACGCCGGAGGTGTTCTGATGTTGCATCCTACTGGACTGCATCTAGCCTTGATCGAGTACATCCGCCGCCTGATGAAGGAGAAGGGTGTTCAGCGCAAGATCCTGGCGCGGAAGATGAAGATCGGCCGGGGAGCATTAGGTAAGATGCTGGGACACTATGGACACAATCCTAAGATCTGCAACCTGCTAGCCTTGGTGGATGCTTTAGGCGGTGATGTGACGATAAATATAGGTGGTACATGTCTAGATCTGTCGAGTTGTATCTTGGTCCACCCGGCACCGGTAAGACCACAACGCTCCTCAAGATCGTCCAAGACAGCGGTCTCGAGCCTGAGGATATCGCCTATGTCGGCTTCACCCGCAAAGCCGCCTACGAAGCCCAGGGTCGTGCCATCGCAGCCGGGATCGCGGACAGCCCCGAAGAACTCCCATTCTTCAGGACTCTCCATAGTACTGCGTTCCGACAGCTCCGACTGACGCGTCAGCAACTGATGCTGACGAAGAACTTCACTGAGCTGGGGCACTTCCTTGGCCTTGACTTCAAGTTCGATTACGATGAGGGAATGGAGCGAGCTCCAATTGGGGGTGGACTCGGAGATCGGGCGCTACGAATTTATTCTATTGCGCGGTCTAGAATGTGTTCCCTCGAAGAAGCCTACCGCTACGTTGGAGATGAAGATGTGGATTTTGGACTTGTGACAGACTTCTGTCACAAGCTCGAGATCTACAAGCGGAGGAACAAGCTCTATGACTTCACCGACATCTTGGACGCCGCACAGAAGCCACTCCCCGTCGGCCTATTTATCCTTGACGAGGCTCAGGACCTCACAAGACAGCAATGGGCGCTTGCGCGAAGATTGGCAAGAAGTGCCCGTCGCGTTGTCTTTGCTGGCGATGATGATCAGGCGATCTTTCAGTGGGCGGGAGCGGATGTTGATTACTTCCTCCGACTGGAGGCGGCGCGAACAGTCCTACCGAAGAGCTACCGATTGCCAAAATCAGTCTGGCAATTCGCTAATCGTATCGTTACGCGTATAAGCGCCCGGTATACCAAGCAGTGGGAGCCTCGCGATGAAGAAGGCGAAGTCCGACATATTCAGTCGCTTGAGGAAGTGGACCTGCGGAAGGATACTTGGCTGCTCCTTACGCGCCATCAGTCGCACGTCCGCACCCTCGAGCGCCTATGCCGCGAGCAAGGCGTCGTCTATCAGGTGGGTGGTAAGTGGTCTAATATGGCGCCTTCGGTGCGTGCGGCAGTATCTTACGAGCAGCTTCGGCGCGGTGAGGTTCTTCGTAAAGAGGAAGTCGCCAACATCCTCGCTTACGTTGTCGGCGAGCACCGATTCTTTCAACGTGAATACCGCTTCAATGACCTATTCCACCGGGACGTATCCTGGATGGAAGCCCTCACAAAGCTCTCCGATGAGGATCGAGAGTACCTCCGAGCACTCCGAGCTAACGGCGAATCCTTACGTGCGCCGGGAAGAGTTGTGATCTCGACGATCCATGGTTCGAAGGGCGGCGAGGCTGACCATGTTTTGCTGCTGTCCGATTGCCACCGCAAGGTCATGGAGGGCTTTGACCTCGACCCTGACCCGGAGCTCCGCGTTTGGTATGTTGCAGCCACCCGCGCTCGGAAAACCCTCCTGATTCATACGAATAAGGAGATGAACAATTTGCTTTACTTTTTCACCAACTGAGCCTAAGTTGGTGTTCTAGAACGGAGCTTGAATGTACGCAACGCGTGACCAGTTTGATGAAGCCATCGTCAGGAATGTTCAGTACTGGCGAGTGAAGCGGTTTCTTGGCAGTGGCAGGTGGGATCAGGAGGAGACGAAGAATTTCTGGATCGCCTGTGAGATTGCGAAGCTGTTCGGCAACCGTTCTATGGTCTACGCTATTAATCGTGTGTCGGGGGCACTCGTAGTTACTTGGACAGAGGCTCTCGGCTTCCAGCCACTCATTTTTAGAGGAGCAGAGAATCCAATGAGCAAGTTTTTCGTGGACGGTCAGATGATCGCGCAGATTCGGGACCGTAGCGATGACGAATTCGACCTCAAGTCCCTATCGGGGTCGACACTGGTGTCGTTGTACAACAAGTACAGCGGCAAAGAACCTTTGGCGAAGTTCTCGTCGAAGGAAGAGGGGGTCCGCCGTCTGACGGAGGTCCTGAAGGCGGTGGTGCCTGGAGAAGAGGCACCGACAACTGAAGCAACCGAGGAGGTTACTGTGGCGAAGAAGACGAAGAAGACCACCAATGGCGGTGGCAAGCGCATGAAGTACGACCGTGACGCGAAGATCGAAATTCTGGTCGACGCGAATCCGATCCGCGAGTCGGCGAAGACCCACGCGCGGTTCGCGGGCTACCGCAACGGCATGAAGCTGGGCACGGCCCTTGAGAAGATCGAGGGCCTGACCATGGCTGATGTGAAGTACCACATCACCCAGAAGTGGATCAAGCTGGTCAGCGCGTAGTCAACAATGGGAGCGGGCTGCAAAGCTCGCTCCCAATTGCTGGTTGCTTACTGCACGGAAACGTATAGTCGGCGCGAGCGGTGAAAGTCCGCCCCCTGGAGTAAGCAACTACCACCAATCCTAGAAAGGAAAATCGATGCGTTGCAGCAATTCCGAAAATGGCCTTTTGGTTGTGTTCAATGAGTCCGAAGACGCAGCCATCCGTAAGCTCTTCAGCCCGGACTTCACGTTCCTACTGAAGCAGCAGTCTCCTGGTTCTTGGGGGCTGTTGCCCGATCCGAAGGGCAACAAGCTGTTCAAGTACATCTCTTCAGATCATCCGTCTTGCGTCAATGTCGGCAAGCTCCGGCCGGGCTTCCTGAAGAAGAAGTTCTGGGGCATGGCTGAAATGGTCAGCAGCTCTATCACGAAGGACGGGGTTTTCTTCACCCCGGATATCAGCCACCCGCCCATTAAGCGTGGCAAGATTCAGACCGTACATGTTCCCCCTGAGGCTCCACAGCTGAAAGACGTGATCGAGGCAGTTGCCAAGATCAATCAGTTTGTGGCGGAGAACGAAGAACATGTGGTGCTCTCGATCGTTGATGGTCGCCTCAAATTCCTGGTGGAGGGGTAAATGACCACTCTCCGTTTTGATTGGCTGCAGGCGTTGCCAGCTTACTGGCGCGGGCGGGCGGAGACGCGTATCCGGATGTGCAACGAGGCACTCCGGAACGCGTCCCTCACCGGCGACCGGTTTAACCGCGTGCTGCTCCGCGAGGAGGCGATGAAGCACGCTCAACAGGCCAACGAGTACGAGAGCATAGCCGATTGGCTAGGAAGGAAGACGACATGAAGCTCGCCGAACTTGAAGCTCTGAAGACGCAGTATCCCGATTGGTGGGAGCGGTTCAAGCATGTTCCGCTTCAGGTGGCGTTCGAGAAGCTGCAGGAACAGCAGCAATGGGACAAGCCCTTTGACGCCGCCCAACGTGAGCAGGTGCTCATTGATCTCTACGACAGCGAGATCAACTACGCCATGACCACCTTCTGGGATGGTGGGCTGAGCATCAAGCTGGGCGATGAGTCCAATGGCTTCCGGGCCGAGATGTGCTTCGCCTATCCCACGCATCAGCAAGATTGGGTGCGCGGCATCGAATGGCTGAAGCAGGCGGCACTGAAGCACTACCCCGATTCCGACTTTGCAAAGAAATACAGAAAGGACTGAGCAATGCCCACGTTTGAAGAGCTCGGACTACCTGAGCCAAAATTTCGAATGGGCGAGAAGGTCTGGTACTGTTGGCCGAGTCGCCGCCAAGTCAAGGTGGATTGTCCAGATTGCTTGGGGCAGAAGAAATGGCAGGCAATCACTCCGGCTGGCGAAAAATTCGAGGTCAGCTGTCCTCGCTGCTCGGGCGGGTACAGTACTGTCACTTGGCTTGGCTACGACGAGCCGGAGATGTGCGTGCGTGAGCTGCACATCGGATCGATCGAGTTCCGCTCGAACAACAAGCCTGGCGAGCAGTATACCTACATGTGCCGAGAGACTGGCATAGGCAGTGGTTCCATGTATTACGAGGATGAGTTGTATGGTATTCGTGAGGAAGCATTGATCGCTGGTGACGCGAAATTGGCTGAGCTCAAAGAGGAAGATGCCAAACGCTATCCGGAGAACGCTTTCCGAAAGGAAGTGTCATTCTACAGATTCGAGACAGTATTGCTGCGCGAGAAGGAAGAAGAGAACCGCAAGCAACGCTACAAGATCGAGCATTTACTCGACGAGCTCAACAATCTACGCTACGAGACTCTGAAGCCGACCTATGCATGGCAACGCGAGATCAGCGAACAGCAGATTGTCGAGTTCCTGAACAAGGCGCTCGAGAAGGCAGGCTTCGAGAAGCTGGAGGTTTGCAAATGTTGAGCGATACGGGCAAGTGTCACGATTTCACCGGGAAGCTAGTCCGTAAGAGTGATAGTGGGAAGGCATACCTGATCGACTTCGGTGTGGATTCCAGCTTCGCAATGTGAGTACATTAGCCGGGACACTTGGCTCCTGACCGAGTGGATCGCCAAACAGAAAGGATTGATGGGATGAACCTCCAGAAAGCAACTGAGCTGCGGAAGCATTACTTCGTTCTTCCCAACTATGACAAGAACTGGCAGAAGTTGCCTCCGTACCACATCGTAGACGCTCGGACCGCCGAGCCTGATGTGAATTGGCCCGGAGAGCTAGTGGCAGGGCCGTTCCAGGACCCTGAAGTAGCCGAGTTGGAGCTGACTTCCTTGATCATCAAGGCTGCTTTAGACGCGCCGGTTGGAACATGATCTGCCCCTGGTGCAAAGGGCGGGGCGAGACATTCGTCATGTACCGCGACCCGACGTGCCGCGTTTGCAAAGGAGTAGGGGAAGTGGAAGAAGAGATCGAGTTGTCGGATGAAAAGATCATTGCTGCCGTCAGGCAACTGGGTTCTGTTCAGATACAGCGCGCTATAGTTGAACTGGTCGAAGCTCACCGGAACGGAAGACCTCCGGATGGGGGCTTCTCGGCGATCCGACGTCTGCAGAAGGAGTTGTTGAAGTGATCATCTACATACCAACATTGGGCCGAGTGGGCAAGCAGTTCACCTGGAAGAGCCTGACCCCGGAACTGCGCGAGCGGACGTTCCTCGTTTGCCCGAGCAATGAGGTCGACAACCACATCAAGTTCAGTGGAGTGCCTGCAGAAGCCATCATTGATCAACCGCCTTCCATCACGACCATCAGTGAGAAGAGGAAGTGGATCGCGCATCGTGCCGACTTGGATCGTCATGAGAAGTTCCTCATGATGGACGACGACTTGGAGCTGCACGCGCGGTGGCACAATCCGGAGAAGGTGATGCCGGATGGTTCGAAAGGTGGCCTCTCTCTTTCCAAGAGAGGGGCCACCTCAGGCGTTATCAACTCCTTCTTTGCACAGCTCGAGGATAAGTTAGACACTTATGCACATGTGGGCATCAGCGCGCGTCAGACCAACACGACACAGCTAGACGTGCAGTGGGGCGAGTGCCAGCGCATGATGTACGCGTTCGGATATCGGACAGAAGTGGCCTTCCGCGAGATCGAGTTTGGCCGCGTGAAGTTTCGCGAAGACTTCGACTACACCCTGCAGCTTCTGCGTAAGGGATACAAGAACGTCGTCGGGTTCGACGTTTGCGTCGATCCCAAGCAGTACGGCGCGGTGGGTGGGTGCTCGAAGGAGCGCACGATGGCGGAGAGCAACGCGCAAGCGGAGTTGCTCGCCTCTCTACACCCTGAGTTCGTCAAGGTCAAGTATAAGGAGTACAAGACCTCGATTCCGCGCGCCGAAGTGAACATCGCGTGGAAAAAGGCTTTCGCCAGCTCGCAAGCTAAGGTATAATCACTTCAGTCGGGGGTTAGAAAGGAATTCAGATGGCACAGTTGATTGCCCACCGTGGGCTGTACAAGGACAATTCGATCCGAGGCATCCTCGCCGCGCTCGAGGCCGGACATGGCGCAGAGTTTGATGTGCGGGATGTTGAGGATCATTTGGCCATACAACACGATCCTTTTCAAGTCTACCGACATTCCATGGAGACGATGGGGCAGCTTCTGGTTGCTATTGGAGACAGAAAAGGAACGTTAGCAATCAATGTAAAGTCTTCTGGGCTTGGGCAGGCCTGGGAAAACCTGTTTTGTCATAGACCTGCTTTACTAGAACAGGTGTTCTTCTTCGACCTCGCCGGACCCGACCATGTGGACTACCTGAATCGCGGGTTGCCGGTCTACGACCGCATCAGCGACGTGGAGGCTCCCTTCTTCGACGCGCGCACGACCGGCGTTGTGTGGGACCACTTCGGCATCAACGACTGGATGTACGAGAACAACGCCGAGGTTGTCGCTTCATTGAAGCGCGAAGGCAAGAAGGTCGTTCAGATCGGCCACGACCTCTGGAAGCGCGACTGGGAACCGTCGCCCTTGGCCGATTACGTCATCACGTCGAGGTTCGAATGAAGTCTTTCGACACAGCACAGTGGTTTGATCCTATAGGAACCTGTAGAGGTTGTAAGAAAGCAGCTACTGGTAAGCTGATGAGCACACACAACGAAAATCTGGGGGCGTATTGTAAGAAGTGCGCTGACAAACGAATTGAGATTGCCAGAAAAGAACGTGCCGCACAAGGAATTGGAGAGTACGGGGAGAAGCTATGATCACCACTGTCCTGTTCGACTTCGATGGCGTGCTCGTCGACACCGGCGAGCTGCACACCGAGATGACCATCAAGGCGGTCGAGGAATTCGGCATGCCGCCGGACAGCCAGTTCAGTGCTGGTAACTGGGACATCCTGTACGAGGCTCTCCGGGGTTCCACGATTCCGACGCGGGACAAGCTGCTCATGACGAAGCTTTGGACGTACACGCAGGTGGACCACATCTACGCCATCAAGAAGCGGTTAACCAACGAGCGCATCAAGGGGCGTTGGGAGTGGTCCAAACGTCACTGGGACATGATGCAGTGGCTGCGCGATCGGCGCATCAAGTGCGGCGTGGTGTCCAACACCGGCACCGAGTTCATGCGAGTCATCCTGAAAGACCTCGGCATCCACGACCTCTTCGGTTGCATCGTCGGGAACGACACGCGGGGCAGTATGAACAATCCTATTCTGGGCAAGCCGCACCCGGAACCTTACCTGACTGCGATGGCGTTGCTTGATGTCAATGCCTGGAACTGCCTGGCATTGGAAGATTCACGGGACGGCGCGATTGCCGCTAACAAGGCAGGCGTCGCCGGTACACTGTTCATCACTGATCCTGAGCAGCTCGGGATCAGTACTCTTCAACCGTTCATCACACACTTATCAAGGGGACAGCAATAATGCAAGTCATCATACCAGCGGCAGGTAACGGATCGCGATTCGTCGAAGGCGGCTACGCGGTACCCAAGCCCTTCATCCCCATCAAGGGCGAGCCGATGCTCGCGAGGGTCATCGAGTCGTTGCCGGTGGGGTGGCTGATCACGGTCGTCGCACGGGAGGATCACGTATCTTTCTACGAAGACTTGTTCACAAACTACCCCGAGTTCCGGCACCGAGTACATGTCTTGGCGCTGGACAGTCCAACGCGCGGCGCGGCCGAGACAGTCCTGCAGGGTATCTTGTCTTCCGGGTACATGCACGGCTACCAGGAGTGCATGGTCGTCAATTGCGACAACCTCGTGTCCGTCGATCTGGACAAGGATTTCCGTCGGCACCTGTTCGGCGGTCAACATGGCATCCTCACGATGCACATGCTCAACGACCACAAGTGGTCGTATGTGCAGTACGACCGACAGGATGGCCGGGTCAGTCGCGTTGCCGAGAAAGAAGCGATCAGCGACCAGGCCACCTGTGGCTTCTACTTTTTCAGCGCAATCTCGTCTCTGCTCTGGGCGATCGCTCGCATGATCGACCTCGACGACCGTCACAACGGGGAATTCTACCTCGCCCCGGTTTACAATCACCTGATCGAGCGCGGCGAGGTGGTGCGGATGGTGGAGATCCCGATCGCGAAGTTCCACGGTGTCGGCACTCCGGAGGACCTGCAGGCGTACGAGAGATTGCTCGGTGCCTGAGCTCAGCATCGATGCGGTCGTAGCCTGCATCCTGGACGAAGAAGACTACGAGTGGGCTTGCCGGTGGAAGTGGCACTGGCAACAAGACCGGAGAAAGAAGAAGTACTATGTGGTGCGGAATACCCGTCGGAAAGGTAAGCAAATCAAGATATACCTCCATAAAGAGGTCTTGGTTCGCAGCGGCAAATCTCGTCGGTCTCGGGCTCACCGCATCGGTGATCATCGTAACGGTAATTCTCTTGACAATCGCCGGGATAATCTACGGTGGGCTACCCCGAAGCAGAACTCGTGGAACAAGAACGGAAAGCTAGCAAGGAGGAACAATGGACAACCAACACAAGCTGATCAAGGGCTACCGCGACTTGACCAAGGGGGAGATCGACCTGATCAATGCCTTCAAGGCCAGCGAAGCGGCACAACTGGAACTGATGGCGCAGTATGCGAATCTCCCGGACATCAACCAGCGTTCTCTGAACATCGCCAAGACTAAGCTGCAGGAGAGCTTTATGTGGCTGATCCGCGCCGTCGCCCGCCCGAATGGAGAGTGAGATGGGCGTTGGCAAGGATATCTACGAGGAGAACAAGCAGCTCCGCTTCCAGGCTGAGAAGCTACAGTCGAAGATCAATGAGCTGCGTGACGCACGGCGCGAGCCGAAGGAGCAGGCGGCAGCGTTGCTTGTGAACGCGGCCATCGGCCTGCTGACCGGCACCGCCTGCCTGAATATCATGCCCAGCATAAGCGGTGGCTGGCACCTGAGCATCATGGGCGTGAAGGTCCAGGAGGAGGAGGAGGAGGAGGAAGAATGAAAGAAGTCATGATCGACATCGAAACGCTCGATGTGAAGACGACGGCGGTCATTCTGAGTATCGGACTCGTTCGGTTTAGCGACTATGACCCGATGGAAGAGGGCATCACGCTGTATCCGGACATGTACGAGCAGCTGTTCCAAGGTCGCACCATCGGACAATCTACGATGGAGTGGTGGGGTAAGCAGGAACTGGAGGCCCGGCTTGACGCCTTCTCCTCGGAGAAGCGTCAGTTGTCCGAGCAAATCGGCGCGACCATGGCCAAGTACTGTGACGGCGTCGAGAAGTTCTGGTGCAACGGGCCGCACTTCGACATCGCTATCCTGGAAAGCTATCTTTCGCATCCGTATCCGTGGCGCTATAATCAGGTCATGGACATGCGCACGATGAAGAAGGAGTGTGATCCCATCAACCCGGTGCCGGTGCCTGTGCCTGGAACGACAGCCCATCGCGCCGTCGACGATTGCAAGTACCAGATCGAGGTTCTACGGCTGTGTCGTGATCGTCTGATCCGCGTCGGAGAAGTAGCAGTACCTTCCCGCATCATCAAGGAATAGTCATGGATCACCGGGACGTCTTCTGGTACTGGATCAGGGAGCGCGAGGCAATCCGGCTGAAGAAGGAAGCCGGGTTGCCGAAGCCCTGGACCACAGATCCAATACTCCAGAAGTACCGCTTCTGTAACGTCTACCGTGAGCTGGACACCACGACCGCCTGGATACGCGAGAACTGGCGCGAGCCGTTCAGCGATCATCCGAAGCTGTGGTTCGCCATGTGTGTGGCCCGCATGTTCAATCTCATCCCGACACTTGCGGCGATTGGGTTCCCTTCGCCTTGGGACCCGAAGCTGCTCGACATCCGCCTGAAGGCGCGCAAGAAGATGGGCCTGAAGATCTTCACGTCCGCCTACATGCTACCGGGCAGGTTCGGAGAGGACAAGGCGGAGGGCATCCTGCACCGTATCCTGACGCCGCTCCACCAAGAGCCGCCTCCATTCGCCGCCTATGATGGCAAAGGCTACACTCTACGCGCAGCCTGGGAGGAGCTCTACAACCGGGACGGCTTCGGGGGCTTCCTCGCCTACGAGGTGATCACGGACCTCCGCCACACGCGGTACCTCCGCAACGCACCTGACATCATGACCTGGGCCAATGCCGGTCCCGGAGCCATCCGTGGCCTGAACCGATATCGGGGCTTCGTGCCCGGCGTGCCGCTCGGCCAGTACAAGGCTAATGAGCTCATGCGGGAGCTGCTCGAGATGTCGAAGGAGCAGCTCCCGAAGGACTTTCCGCCGCTAGAGATGCGCGACATCGAGCATTGCCTCTGCGAGTATGACAAGATGTACCGCGCCGTGAACAAGGACGGTAAACCGAAACAACGTTACGATGGAGTTGGGGATGAGAGTCCTGCTCCAGAGTGAAGTAGAACTCCCTCTTTCTGGAGGAGTGTACGCGATAATTGATCGTAAGGAGGATCGTTGGTATATTGGCTCCACGGTCAATCTTCGTCGGCGCTTCTTTGCGCACAGGGGTTGTCTGTCGCACGGAACACACTGTAACCCATGGTTACTACGTTGTTGGCAACGACGTAGTCGAGATTTCGTGTTTGTTGTCCTGGAGACTTGCTCAGACAACATCTTAGTGAGAAGAGAGCAGTGGTACATTGACAATACTCCAAGAGTATACAACACTGCAGATTCCGCGACGCCTGGACCAGCCAGGGCACGTACCGTCTGGTCGCAAGAGCGACGCGAGAAGCAACGACAAATGATGCTGGGAAATACACACTTACGAGGCAAGAAATATTCTGCTGAGACAAGAGCTAAGTATTCTGCAGCAGCGAAGGCCCGGAACTGGTCTCCTTCCCCGGAACATCGAGAGAAACTCAGACAAGCAGTCATCCGAACTAACAAACGCTTAAACAAGTTCCGTCCGCAGAATCAGAAGAGAGCAGCATGAGACAGATCTATGGTCGCAATGTCAACGAGACGCTGTATCTTGGCGTGCAGATGCTAAAGGACTGTGGCATTCACTGGCCGTCTCGCAATGGGGATATGCTTGAGGTCCCCGGACCAGTGTCTACACACATTTGGCGGCCGCAAGAGCGCGTGTTGTTCAGCCCCAAGCGGGATGCCAACCCATTCTTTCATCTTGCGGAGAGCCTTTGGCTATTATCGGGTAAGCGAGATGTCAAGTGGATTTCGCAATTCAATCCACGAATGAAGGACTACTCCGATGATGGGAAAGTCTTTAATGCGTCGTATGGGCATCGTTGGCGATTTTACTTTGGCTATGATCAGATTCAGACTATAATCGACCTCCTTAGAAAGGATCCGTTCAGTCGCAGGGCTGTGCTGGGAATGTGGAATCCGCATGAAGACCTTAAGAATCAGACCAGTAAGGATCTTCCTTGCAACACTCAGATATTCTTCTCAATCCGAGGAGGGTACTTGAACATGACTGTTGTGAACCGCAGCAACGATATGTTGTTCGGTCTTTACGGGGCCAACGTAGTTCACATGAGCATGCTTCAGGAATATGTGGCGGGGATGCTAGGAGTAGGCATCGGTAGTTAT
>ERZ650311.259-NODE-259-length-36446-cov-5.838889_pt1 | contig 36446 bp, 43 predicted proteins | sample MGYA00376247_ERZ650311 | MGnify/ENA primary metagenome ERZ650311 (study PRJEB26733, sample SAMN07839324) | wastewater metagenome | biome: small river; feature: stream; material: water | place: USA: North Carolina | collected 2016-07-28 ...
ATGACTGTGCACTCGTAATTTTCCAAACCCGCATTGCTGCGCGCAAGCACACGGTCCGCTTCTTTGATTGATTGTCCAATCGTGCCAGCATGCTGCGGTCGTAGGTACATTGTCCGATGGAATCCGCGATCCGCCACATGCTCGTTTATAATCAGCGCTGCGTTCAAAACAGTGTTGACGAATTTGGCGGGAACATCACTGCCCCTTGCCGACTGCGACAGGGTCACAACTTCGGTTGGGGTGTTGCGAACGTCGGTTGTGAGCTTGGCGAATTCGATGTTGCTCTCGATGATTTTGGTTCGCTCGGCATTCATTCTGCGAAAAAAGCTGTATTGACTTGCTCCGCTCTCCTTTGGCTTGTCGACAATGATTGCGATCTTATTCGGACCGCATGGAGCCGACCAGAGCATGTACCCGCATTTGCGGGCTAGTCTGTCCGTAAGTCGCCCGACCGTTTCATTGGGCAATGGATGTGCTCTAGAGATCGCGTTGCGTCTGCCACGTCTCGTGAGCTGCCTAACACCACTTGCGGATCGCACGGTTTGTTGGACTTGCCGGGCTTCGTCAGCGTCTGCCCCGACGATTACCTCTGCACCGATCTGCCGATAGATTGCCTCAAGAGCATCCTCAAGGGTTGTGTCGACCAGTGTAACCCTTGGATCAGCATCGCACTTTTGCGATAATCCGAACAAATCAGATCCGCTTATGACAAGGACTAAACCGCCTTCGCGAGTATCTTCAGTGTGACGCTCTTCGATGATGCCACTGAACTGCAATGCACCATCAATGCGGAACTCAATCGAGTCGTAGCACTTAACGTCTTTTTGCAAAACTCCGAACGGGCTTGATTCGCTTTCGTCGTCGTAATAAAAAGTAAAAGTGAACGGCGATCCAGGATTGAGCATGTCAATCGTGATCGCGTACTCATCGAACACATCGATTACTCGCCCATTGCTGCTGAGTGTTACGGTGACTTGGTTCTCGGCAGGCATGTTATCTCGGAATGACTAGGATTGTTCCAGTAGGAATCGCTAATGGATCATCAATTGCGTTTGCCGCTGCAATGATATCGGCTTTCGACGCGTCGCCAGTTGCAGCAACAGCGACTTCCCATAATGCCATCTCGGCAGGTACCTGGAACATGCGTCGTGTGGTTCGGTCGCCTAGATATTGCCTTCTCAAGCGAGCGAGCAATGACTGCGTATCTTCCAACGCAATCACCGCATCGTGACCTAAAGCAGTGCTTAATCCTGGATCGGCTAGTGCACCCATAACGAGTACTACAGACTCTCCGAACACGCCTTCGATCTGCGGAGCAGTCAACGTGTCTGAAGCATCAAGCTTGTCTAAAGTCGTTTCTAAATCGCTTGCAATCGGCTTATAAGTGGTAGATACGGAAGATGCTTCGGCATCGGCAGTCTTTGCCTTATTGATGACTGCACTGGTTGATGCCGGTTGAGGAGCATTATCTTCCTCGTTGCCGACGATCTTGCCGGATGATGCATTGTGCTCTTGCCATTGGATCTGGAGAGCAACGCCGTTACGCTTGTCGGCGTCGACGCTTTCGCGCCATCTAAGCAGTGCTCGAAACTCGCCCTTTGTCGGATGGACAATCGTGCTGATCTCGTTCTCTTCTAACGAGACAAGCAGGTCGTAGTAAAGCCCCGGAAACATGTTCCGGTCAAAACCGAATAAATCGTTATAAATACCCAGCGAAAGAGTGCCGGTATATTCGTCTAGTCCGGTGAACTCAATACGCCCACCGCGACGCCGCCACGACTTGTGGACTACTCCAGACTGACCGCCGTCTGTCTCTGCTTCCATAACCGGAAGCGGACCAACGCCATTGATGTAGCATGACGGCAACTGCGTCTCGAAGGTGTCAGTCATGGGTGTCTATTATTGTGGTCGCGGTATTGGAGGAGCATTTAGTCCAGTATTCGCCACTGCTGCTGCATGGGCGATATCGGTTGGACTGATTCGAATCGGAGTCTCACGAAGTGCTGCTGAGAATGCATTTTTCATGGGATCGATCGCTTTGTCCCAGTTGTTCGGGCTTTCGCCAGATAGTTCTCGGCGTACCTGATCACCATGGTTCCAGAGATACGATAGATTGTCAGCAGCATCATTAACGACTCCACCGACACCGCGTCGCCGTACCATTCCACGTAAAGTCTCTTCTTCGCGAGCAGGTCCCTGACCAAGTCGCTTGCCAATAAAGTCCTGGAGCCACTCTCCTGCACGAATACCAGCATATCCCGCGACCGTTGCGCCTGCTCCCATGCCTAGACCACGTCCAGCCATCCCGAGCAGCATGGAAATATTTGCTCCAGCGCCGGTCATGGTGAGACCTGCCCCCGCTTTACCAAGCAGAGCTGGGATTGCTGCTGTTGCGGCAGAGCTGAGTCCACCACCGATTGTCGAGAGCGTTTGCGATGCGATGGGGTTGTTATTACGCCATCGTTGCCACCAGTCTGAAGCTCGACCGGCTGCGCTATCTCCGGTCATCTGGCGAGCATGAGCAAGCTCTTGACGGTTAAGATCCGTTTGTGCTTCCGCATTACGGGTCTCGCGACCACGGAGCACATCAGCTTCCGTAAAATCGGTCCCAACTCCATTCATGAGCCTCGCGACCGGATCGTCTGGACCGCCTGCTCCAGCTCCGACGAGCGCTCCCAACACACGACGCCAATTCGCTTGGAGCGATTGCGGGTTGCCATGACCGCCGCCATGGAAGATGTTATTCACAAGAGTAGGGTCGCCATGGAAAGCATCCTGCAATCCACGCGCAAGCCCTAAAGCTTCAGTGTACTGAGACCGAAGCCTTTTGTGACCACGTTGAGTAGGATCGTCTTCGTAGAGAGTAGAGATTGCATGCTGTCGCTGTTCTGCGGTAAGCTGTCGAGAGCTCTGTATGTTCGTCAGCATGCGGTCCTGGACGAGCGGATCGGTTAATGTTTGGTTGAGATTGGACATCGTCTGCCCCATCCATCGCGGGGTCATACCAAGACTTCGTCCAACCTCAAGCTCCGCAAAAGTCTGCAGAATTGCGCCTTGCTGTGCTCTTCTGACAGAGTCTGCGTTATTCCTTTGCTCTGGACTTAACCTCGCGATTGCCTGAGCCATACGACTCTGCATTGGAGCCATCGCCTCACGAGAGACAGAGCCCAGCTCGATTGCTCCCTGCTGTGCCATGCCCGTCAACGCGAGCATTACATTTCGACGCTCGGTCCCTTGGAGTCCAGCGCCAGTCAGAAGGCCACCCACGCGGGTTACTTCTTGCGTGTTTTGAAAAGTGTCGCGAGCAAGTTCTACGTCACTAAGAACAGCTTGCAGATTGTCGTAACGAGCTTGCGAGTTCTGTAGCTGTGTTCGATTGCGACTAACACCTCGTCCGAGTGTTGAGAACTCAGTCTGTGAGGCCGCGAGCGCTCCTGCAAGTTCGTCCGGATTCATTCCCATCGCCTCAGCTCGCTGCAAAGCAAATTGCCGAAGCATCCGCGACTCTTGGACGTTTGCTCCGGCTTGGTAAAAAGCACTGTTTAGAGTGCTCTCCGAACTTGCTAGATATTGCCTTGACTGCTGGCGATCCGCATGTAATCCACCGGACAGACTCGAGGCCGAGCTCGCGAAACCAACCATCGCACGACCAACATACTGGCCCGCAGATCGCCCCTCGCGTTCTTGTTGTGCGGATACTCTGTTTAAGGCACGTTGCCGTTGTGCGAATTCACGAGCAGCATTTCGAGTACGAGTTTTTTCCTCGCGTTCGGCAGCTTGGGTGCGGGCTTTTTCTTCGCGCTCTGCTGTCTGGGTTCGCTTGCGTTCCTCGCGTTCAGCAGAACGTGTTTTGGTTTGCTCTGCGCGTTCTGCGGCGCGAGCACTTGCCTCTACAGACTTTTGAGCACGTTCCTGTTGCCTGATCTCGAACTCTGCTCGTTTGCGTGCTTCGGTTTGAGCGTGACGACCAGCAGCAGCGCTTGATCGTTCTTTTTCGCGCTCCATCGCAGCATGAGCTCGCAGTTGCTCGCGCTGCAGTTGCTTTAGGGTGAGTCCGGTTTGTCGCGCATCGGCTACGATAAGTGAATTTGCACGCTTGCTACTCTGTCCAACCTGACCATACATGGCCTGAATTTCTTCTGCTCCGACGATCTTAAGTCGGATAAGTGCGGTTGCTTCGGCCATGGTGATTTATTATTGCTGAGAAGTAGGTTCGACTGGTTGCTCGGGTTGCTGTTCTGAAGAATCGCCTGGATCGGAGCCATCAAGATCAAGTGAAATGACGCTGCCATCGCTCGATTGCGAGATATCCGAGAAGCTGTGCTTCGTCGCACTCATCAACCGACCTGCCAGTTCGATCGCGATGAACCGCAGCGAACCGGCATCTAAGCGTCGCAACCAGCGCTTCGCTCCAGGTGTTGCTTTTCCCAGGTCTACAAGCACCTGTTCGAGCTCCTCGATGGTCTTGAGTTCACGGATTGGAGAGCGCTCTCGCATCCAGTCGACAAGATGATCAAAGATATGTTGCTGGACATCAGTGTCAAGCTCTCGGATCTTTGAAACATCGCTAGCAAAATGTTGCTCAGGCTTGTCTGGATCGCGCATCGCGTACCAAAGTTGCTGGATTTTAATTTCAGATTGCCAAGATGCGTAGATCTCCGGAATCTCCAGGTCTTCTCTGGTTAGTCCAAGCGTTTTAAAAAAGTACTTGTGAGCTTTGATCATCGCTTGATCAAGCTCGTCTTTGCCAGGTGCCCAGATTCTAACCTGAAGCCCCTTGCCGCCTTCCTCTACGGATTTTCCTTCGATACCTGGCCACGGAAAAGAGGTTGTAGGGCGGCTGTTGCCAGTGCCTATCAATTCTGAGATTTTGTGAGCCATTTGTCTTTTTTAGGTGGTCTGACGCTGCTTTAGGCGACCATGGAATTGAACGGATTGAGTAACAGCTTGATCGACTGCAGAGTCCGTGTCCGATGACTCTAACCAGCCTTCAAAGATCTCTGTTTGATTCGCGATCTCTACGCCGAGTTCGAAGATGTCCTGAGAGTCAACTAGTTCATTCCAGTCGGACTCGTACCCGTTTGCAGGAATCGGGTTGTCGATCGAGATCGAATACTCTGGACCGCCCCGGGTGCGCCCTGAGAGTCCCTTGGCGATTGTTTTGACTTTTGCCGCATTACTCGCACGCTTGACGCTGATCTTTGTCGGCTCGAGCAGAGGTCGGCTATTCTTGGTCAGCTGAGCTTGACCAGCGTAGTCTTGAAGTAAATTCGCCATGGCGAATGCCTCTTAAATTGTATGGTGTAAACGGTTTGGAAGACTGCTTAGAGAGCGACTACGGTGCCTACGCCTGTGTCGAGATCGGGTAAAACCTTTTCTGGAATGCTCATGATGACGCGCTGGTCATTGTTCGGATCAATAATGACCTGAACCAGCGGTGCGTTTTGTTCGACCTTCGTGACGACTCCGGCCTCTTCGAAAGCACGTAAACGAGATAGAATCAATTTGCGAATATGCCGAGGCTGAACAACGCGAGCGATCTGCGGAGCGTTCTCGCTATCTTCCTGGAGCTTGTATCCGCGGTATGTGATCGCGCATGTACTTTCGATGTCATCACTGACGCCGTCTGCTACGGTCACAACCTTCGTTTTCCACACGGAATAGTTCGGCGTTGCTCCGTCGAGACTGCGAGTCGTGATGCTCGCAAACATGTCTACTCCGCCTGGAGTGCTTGTGGATTCGGTGAGTGGAATGAAGCCGTTACTGAGAGCGCCTTCGATTGCATTAGCGGTCGGGCGGTCGTCTGTCGCTGCTTGGACTGGGATGCCTTTGATGTAAGCACCGTTGAGGTTCGCTGCTAAATTCGCTTCTTCCCCGATGATCTCGAGGCCGTCTCCTACAAGACGAGTCGCGAGGTATGCTGCAGCCATGCGAAGCGGTTGGACATCGCTTGCGTAGTGCCATACACAAGCAGCACGAGCTTGGTTCCGTCCAGTGCAAAGAGTAACCGTATTAGCATAGGTATCTACGGAGCTAAAAGCGATCTGCTGTCTTAAGCGAGTATTGATTCCAGCCATGCTCACAACTTGCGCAATCGCTAAATCGATTGCGGTGCTGTCAACACTTGCGAGACAGTAGTAGTGATAGCGAGTGCTTGCTATTGCTGCTAAAGCTGCTGTAAGCGTGTCTGTGCCAGTTCCGCCAGACAAACGATACGTTTTACCTACGGCAGTTCCTCCAGACAGCGTGAGGGTTAGCCCTGCAATTGTAGCAGCGAGAGTACCGCCGCGGAGAGTTGCGGAGCTGTTACCGACAACGAACTCAAAGCGCACATCGCAGAGATTACCGCGAGTTCCCGGATGCTTAAAACTGATCGTAACAGCACCGGTACTACCGTCGTAATTCGCATAAACAGGAAGATTGCCGTTACGCATTGCATTGATCGTGAGACAGATCAATGAACCAACTTGGACAACAGAGTCGCCAGCATTACCGACAACTTCCGCGACTTCTCCGTCAATGTGGATTCGGAGAGTGTATGACGCAGAGATCGTGGTGATTGTCGGCGTAATAACAACCGTTGCCCTGGCAGGAGAACCAGATGGTTTCGCGACGGGAATCGCATGTAGCGAGCCATTTTCGTGGATCGCAAAGAATGCGATTGCAGCAATGTGAAGCTCTGATCCTTTTCCGAAAAGCGCTCCGGCTTGGTCGGCGCTAGTGATTTGCACCGGTTGCGCGAGAGTTGCTGTTCCGGCGGCGATCGTTCCGCTTGGGTTGGACAACGTGATATCTGACTCGATCATGTTGCCGAAAAGCAGTACTTTAGACGGAGCCGTACCAGCGCCTTGTGCGGTACTTCCGAACTGCGAGACTAGTTTCCAGCCAGGAGTCTTCGAGGAAGCACTATAGCCGCTCGGAAACGAGGGGAATAATAACATCGGTTATCTCCGATATGGAGGTTGTGTGTTAAAAAGCGGATTAAGCGACAGCAGGCTCTGGAGAAGCATTCGGATCTACATCCGTGAGCGATCCGTCTGCAATGCATTTGCGTACATAAATGCAGTCTGGAGCAGGCTCGCCTTCCGGCTTGATTGATCCGTCTGGATTTCGTCCGATATATCGGCGCTGCTTGATCATATCCATGCCGTTTGGAGCAATCGCAGGTACTTTACCTTCGCCGAGTGCCCATACTTGGATGGTCGGAGGATTAGACATCGTAATCGACTCTGCCTTGATTTATAGGGTTGTCTGGAGCATTCTCGAAGGATTCGAGAGCCAGGTTGTTATCAAAAGATATGCGCTCTAATGGCGGTAAATCACTGTCTTCAACGACATTGGTGTTCATCGCTGGTCTGCGCTCGCAACTGAACTGTAGTTGTACCGCCGTTACAGGATTGGAGGTTGTTGAGAGGTAGGACGATCCGAGGTACCGAACCGTCTTGCCTCTTAACAGCCCGTCAGTTCCCGTTATGGTGAGACCCGAGACTACTGCTGTGTCGTTGCGATCAGCAAGGGCCGCCGACCATGTCAATTCGGTTCCTACGGTGAGGTTGCCAACGCTTCCTGCGCGCATGCATCGAACAGAAATGGTTGCGTTGCCGCTGCCATTGAGTAATGCGTCTAGTGCTTGATGTGCTCTGAATGCAACGTCATGTTCGTCGCGGAGTACACCGCCGAGAGATACCGTTGTACCTGCCGTGCCTGTAATTGTGACCGTAAGTACGGAATGCACAGGCAATATCGCGAGATTGTTCAGTGCTGCGATTGCTGCATCAATGAGAACCGCGATGCCTTTGGTTGTGTTATCAACCGTGAACGTGACATCGGCACCGCGTTGATCTGCGGTCGACACGACGACGATGAAATTGATCGTTTCGATGTCTTCACGCAATCCATTAATCGTCGAAACATCGACGCGCGTGGTAGAACGGTCAAACAATAAAACCGCAGTAGGATCGGCACTAAATGTCTCTCCCGCCAATTTATCTGGAGTCGGCAATTTGCCGGTCCATCGACTAACAGACGTGAACACCCCGCCGTTTTTTATCGTCTTCGCTTCGAGTGCTGCATGTATTGCAGCTTCGATCGCGAGAAGAGATGCATCGGCGGTCATTTATTTAGTGCTTGTTCTACTGCTGTTGCGAAAGCTTGTTCTACCTGGGGAATTGACGCTTCGAATGCGGGTTCAAGGAACTTGAATCCCTTAGCTTCGACGAAGCCTGCATATGGTTCCATTGCAACGACTGCACACTCCAAATTGCCACTAGCAAGACTGCCTGACGTGTAATCAGGAGGCGTAATGGACGATGTTAAATCGCCAGAACGATCCGTGTAAGGATGCGAAGATTTTGCCTGATCTGCCACGACTTTCGCCGCAGCAATTGCACCTTGATCTGCGCCTTCGCCGATCTTATCAAGCACGCTTTTTATGGCTTGCTCAAGACCGGTGAGTTCAACCCCGACTGACATTGGTCACAAATTAGTAAGCGGACTTGGTGCGATAGTCTGCTGCTCGTGAGAACGGATTCGTCGGGTTGCCAGCATCATCCACATCGTTAGCGATTCTAGCGCGTGGTTCTGGCCCTTCTTCTTCGTCCGTTGCGCGAATAGTGTCGTTCGCAATCTCGTCGAGAATTTTAATCGCACGACTTCGGTGCATGTCATACGGTCCCGGCTGCTGCTGGTTTGCACCGGCTCCGCCGCCTGGGCTGTACTCGCAAGCATAGGCTAAAGTCATGGAAATTACGGCACGGATGATCAATGGATGATCCACGAGCGCTTGCGGAAGCTCATCTCTGAAGTTCTGCTTCAGATGCGATATTGCTGCTCCAATTGCATCAGTCAAATGCGTTTGGAGCCACGCAGTATCGACCGAAGCTTGCCCATTTTGGGCAAACGCCTTGGTGTACGCCTGCGTGCCCATACGCGCCTGAATCTGCGCAATCGTGACAACAATATCCGGCATGGATCATCCTATGCTGCAGACGCTTATCGCATCTCGTAGTGCAAACCGAGTTCAAGCCCCTGCTCAGCAGGATCAAACGTAAGTGGCTCGCCAACTTGAATCAATTGACCGCTGTGCCGAATCTGAGTCAATGCAAAAGGAATGCGGTCTTTCGCGTCTCGCATTGCTTCAGGGACGGGGCGACGATCAAGCTCCTCGCCCATTTTTCGCATTGTGGCCCGAGCTTGGTCCAGGTCGGCGATCAGTTCCAACTTGAGCGCCTCCAGCGAAGCGATGCGTTCTAGTAACGTCGCGTTTTTCAAACGCTCCGATTCGAGGCTGGCTTGTAATTCCGCGAGCGCCTTGGCCTGTTCTCTGGTTTCTTGTTCGTACAACTTTAGCAAGTCTGCGTCGGTTGCTGCTTTGTTTAAGTCTGTGTCAGGCATAGATACTTGGTCCTTACGAGATCACGGTGTCGTAACAGTAACCGACGTTTGCGCCGCCGATGATTTCATCAGCATCTGCATGAGTGGATTTGAGCCAGGTTCCGCCAGCTAATCCGTTCATCGGGTTGAAGAATCGTTGAACAGCGAATGGGTTGATGCCGTCGATCTTCCATCGGAAGGTATAAGCGAAATTCTGCGTTTTGCGCTTATTGGGCTTGTCTTCGATTCGGATGACAGCGAGTTTCTTACCCCAAATACGGCTGTACGATGGAGTCGCGCCTTCGCGAGTATTGTTGTATCGCGCGCGACCAACGACTACGCGCTTCAATCCGAATTTTGCTGCAACCATTTCCTCGGTGACTGCGAATGGAGATGCACCGCGATCAGAACTCGCACGACCAGTAACATACTGCACTAATTTTGGATGTTCTTTAAGATAGTCCCAAGGCTCTTCGCCGATGACCATCGTATTCGGTCGAACAATTGGCGTACGAATCGCAGTATTGATTAATGCAACCGGATCGCTCGAACTGTTATCGAATCGGTCAGATCCAGATAAGGCACTGGTATTTGAGCCGTAATTCGCCGTAGTGAAGATCTTGACCGATGCTCGCACTTCGCGGGACAACTTGAGTGCATTGCCCATAATGTCGACGCTGACCATTTCCGAATCAAGCGGAGCGTCTGCATTCAATTGCTCTTCTACGGGGATAAAATCTAACAAACCGTAGGGAATGCAAAGGTAAGTGCCAGGAGTATCAAGTCCGTATGCAACGCGGTTCGGTAATGCTTCAGCAGAACTGATCTGTGTAGAAGCAACATCGAACATCGTGTTGACCTTCATTTTGTAATAAGTGTCGGACTTTTTGGATACCGGCAATACTGGCATCACGATGTCAGCGATGTAGTTTTCCTCTGGGTTTTCGTAGGCAACCAGCATGTCCGTAAGCGGACCGTCGGTGTGCACCGCTGCGGTTCCGAGACCGAGTTGGAGAGGATTGTCACCAAACATCGATGCGAGCATGATGTTGGCCTGCGCCATTAGATCAGGATTGTTCGCGAACTTCGCGAACATCGTGGACTGCATTGCTTGCAGAATCTCTTGATGACTTGGCTGACTTGGTTGGGTATGAGTACGAGACATTTCTTATGCCCCCTGCATCATGTTGACGGTTACTAGGATATTTGCAGTTGCTGGTGCGGTTGCCGACGACATCGCAGTTCCGAGGTTTTGCGCATTGACTCCGGTTGAAGGAGCAGACGGCTTAACAGCACCACCAGTTCCAATAGTGACATTGGTCCCGCGAGTGATGTTTGATACGGAAACTACTGGCACGACACCACTAATGCACACGTAAACGGTTTCGCCGTCTGCTGTGGTGTTGAGTGCAACTCCCACGAGACCGGCGACAGGATCTGCTGTCGCGATGGCAACCTTGTCGTTTGCTCCGCCAACTTTTACTGCATAATTTGCAGTACAAGCGCCGTCGCTGGTGAATGCCTCGATAACAAGATTTGGACGAGCATTCGGAACGATTAGTACGGCAACTTTTTCGCCGGACGCCGCTGCTTCAAGTGCGTAGCCGACTACACCAGCGCTGAATACGCCGTATCCAGCCTTTTTTACGTTGCCGGATGAGTTAGCGATGCATACGCGGTCGCCCTTAGCGATTGCTCCAGAAGCGGTTGCGGCTTGAACGCCGTCGAGAACAACGTCAACGCCTTGGTTAGCAGCAATTGATCCGCCACCTTCGACCTTTGCAATTCCGAGCACAATTCCTGTGTCGGTTGCGCCAGTAGGTAAGCGGCATGAATTGTCAGATGCGCCTTGTAGGACGACTTGACCGTCCGTAATTGTTGCATCTGCGGTAAATGAGACGATGCCTTGTCCTGGCGCTCGTCGAGAGGTTCCAGCCATGGATTTACTCTTTTTTTAGGGTTTTAGAGTGGGAATTGGTGAATCGGACGATTACGCGAAGAAGCGGGGCACGGTGCGATCAGCCTGCTTAAGTGCGTCCGCAAACGGAATTTTCTTTTCTTGCATGATCTGTTTTGCGAGTTCGTGCACTTTGCCACGTCGCATTTGATCGGCATTTTGCGGTGTATTCACACCGAGTTGTGATGGTCCAGGAGTACCGTTGCTAGGACCGATCTTTTGCCCAAGCGCAACCGTTTGTAATGCGGCGTGTTGCTTCTCGAGTTCAGTCTGATTCACGGTCGCGGCAAGCGGATACTTGGCTTGAAAACCAGCCCAGTCGCTCTTGCTGTGAAATTCCAAGGATTCGCGCATCTCTGCAAGGTGCGGCTTTGCTTTACAGAGAGTATCTAAGTAGATCACGCGATCTGCCTCGAGCTTAATTGCTTCTGCTTCTTTGCGTGCTTTCTCTGCTGCGTTGATTGCATCAATTTCCGCTTTTACTTTTGGAAGCTCGATTGATGCTTGAATTGCCGCACTGAGCTTCGATGCTGTCTCTGTTGCATTAGTAGCACCGAGACTGCGACGTACTTGCATCGCTTCGGTTCCAAGTGCGTTGAGGTTTTCGAGTGCCTGATCTTCGTCCCTGCACACGAATCCGAATGTCGCTGCAAGTGCAATGAATTTACTCATTGTCTTATGTACCTGTGTTGGAGAAGTTTGGTTTTGCGAGAATGAACGCTCCGCCTGTAACGGAGGTAAATCTGTTAATGCAGGGTTGTTCGTCAGGCTAAGCGAGTACAGATATGCCCCGATTTCTTCGCCGGTTTCCTCGTCCACTGCGTACGGGAAAATTGTTACAGAGCACTTATCAAGCGCTCCTGTTTCAACGTCTTTTCGTGTCGCTTCGTTGATCCAATCAAATTTCGCTTCAAGCGTGTCGCACTCCATTCCTCGGCGTTCCATCGTGCCGATTTGAAGTGCGCTGATGCGAGCATGGGCCTTGCGCGAATCAGGATGCGCGGCCGAGTCTAAGTCTGCATGGAAAAGAACAACGGGTGTATTGCCACCGTAACGAGCATAATTGCGCACGCAATCATCAAACATTCGTCGATTTAGCACCGCGCCGCGTGTTTTTAGTTCGCAGGTATATGCGATCTTGTTCCATGGAGCGCCGCGAGCAAGTTCGAGCGTTAGCTCTACTTTACTGCCGTCTTTTGACTTAATCGGCATCTGCGTCCTTCTTGTCTTGCTTTTCTTTGTCTTTGTCGGCGTCTTCTTCAGTGTCTTCTGGCGGTGTTTTGCCAGGGTTTGACACTGGAATCTGTGTTGCTTTTTCGCCTTCTTTTACATCGGGCAATGCAAACACATCACGCACATGCGAGTCGGGTATGGACACAAACGAGGCCAGTGTTTTGTAACGGTTTGCTAGCAAATTCAGGTCTTCGTTTGGGTCCGTCATCAGAAAGAAATGTGGTACTGGTGCGTTCTCGCCGAAGTTACGGCGCACAAAAGGCTTAAGAAAATCCTTACGGATCGTATGAGCGCGCTTGAGAGCATCAAGCTTGCCAATTAGCAATTGATCCTCGCGCTGCGTGTCGCCGAGCGACCTAGCGCCTTTTTTGCCACTGTCTGTGGTTAGGTTGCCACCGACATAAGCCTTGCTGACTTCTCCGTCGCATGCATTCCGAAGCGTCTCATGAAGCTCTCCATTGCTAGACGGAGGCTGAACGAATTGAGGATCAGCGGTATCAGGGAACACGCCGACGAGATTCGATGACAATGCCAGAAGTTTTGCTTCTAACGTATCAACATCTTGCGGTGTCGCTTTGGCGGTTCCGGGAGCACGACCGGTATTATATCGTCCCCAGCGAATCGGGCGACCGTATTGCTCTATAAGCGCGAGCAGGTCGCGATAGCCAAGTCTTTTGAATACGCCAGAATACCAGAGGGATGTGCGCGCAAGGCCGTCCCTCTGTGGATATCCAGGACGAATACGACCGCGATCATACAGGAATTTACCAGGCAATATGCGCTGCAATTCCTTGATCGGAAATCCTTCGCCGCGCCCAAACGGACTCGTTGGATCAGCGTCGTACAAACACGCTTGCCAGTTGGTCTGTGAGTATCTGTATCTGCGAGCGTGGATTAACTCGAACTCCTCCGGCATTAAATACTTGCCGTCACGCACGTATGTAAGTTCAACGACCGCAGCACCATGATAGATGCATGATTGCAGATCGTTTAGGAGCAACGGAACGCTAAGATTATTTAATGCCTCCGTGCATGCTTCGACGATGACATCTTTTTTGGTTCTTCTTTGGCTCGCTTTTGATTCGTCGAGGAACCGGATTTCCCACGGAGCAGTCGCAACGTGCGATCCGCGTTTGCTGTATACAGACTGCAGATGTCCGTCAATTTCCAGAATTTCGTCGCTCACATCAGCGAGTCGATCCATGTAGCCGAGATCGGCGCTGTAGATGATTGCAGACGCAACAGCAGGATTTAACCCAGAGCCAACGCGATACTGAATCTCATGAAGCGGCGTAGGCGCAACCTGTTCTCGCAGGTTTGTCGGGATACTGCGACGATTGGCCATTGTTGCTATTATTATTTGTGTTTTATGCGGCTATTCCTGGCGAATCAGCCGTGAATTTTTCGGTCTGCACTACGCATCGGACGTTCACCGATGGGCTCTGGTTGCGGCATACTCAATCGATGCCAACCAATTGCATAAGCCATGATCGTGTCGTCGTGATTGCCGTTCGATGCAGCTACTTTGCCTTTTTTGCCACGCACAAATGTGCGAGCTTCGATGCAAAATTGCAGGTCTTTTGTCTTGCCGAGTAATATGCCTTGTGCAAGCGCGTCTTGCAGGTCGTCGATGATTTGCTGTCTGCTGCTTGGACTGGTCCAGAATCCGTATTTCGTCGGATCGTTTTCGTCCGGCGTCACATTCGGATACTGCGACTCGTTGACAAGAACATTAATCACCTGATAACCAGTGTTGTTACGTTCTGGCGTAATCCATGCGGTATTGTAGACATACCCAAGATCAACGCACCAGCGAGTGAACTCGCTTGTGTCCACTTGCGCGCGTAGCACTGCACATACTTCTTGTGTTGCTCGGTTAAACACCACGCACACAAGCCAGTCGCCGCCAGTACCAGTCGCGCTATCAATGACAGCCTCGTAATTGCACTCCGGTCTAGGCAGGTGCCATACGCGAAGTAGCTGGACTTTAGCGCGATTTAATCGCTTAAGCGTATTGATAATCGGAGTCTGACCGATACCCGTGCGAGTCGCTTCTGCTTCTGCTTCGGCTGCCTCGAATCCGGTCGAGCACTGCTCTTCGATCTGCTTTAATTTCGTCGTATCGAAGTAACATGAGCCAGTCAGCAGAAAGCATCGATCAGGCTCATGACATGCTTCTTGAAGCACGTTACTGAGTGTGTTCCGCGCGACTTCCTGTCGCCACCAATCAAGCTGTGACCGTGTGAGCTGTTGGTCACAATACTTGACGGCGCAGTCCGCAACTTCTTGCTCGTCGGATGTAACTGGATCTGCAGGACTTGTGTCGTTGCCGATCTTTGCGGCTTCGTCGAACATCCATGGGATGAAAATGAAGCCGAACCCGTTCGTGCCTACTCTAGCGCCGCAAACATGCTGGTAAAACAGACCATAAGCGCCATTAGGCGTGCTCTCTTCAACGACTTCTCCGCCGAGTTCTGGCGATGGAACGGCTTTTAAACAGCCCGTGATGAACGCTTCTGCGTACGGGAAGAATGCAAGCTCTGTTACATGCAAGCGGTGGATCGTTGGACCGCGACCCTGTTTTGTCGCTGATTTTTCAGTGCCGCCAGCATCCGTGACAACTATTTTCGAGCCGTTGCCGAACGTCCATGTCGAACCTGCGCATGTTGCGTCGTGTCCAATCGGCGCATTGTCGAGCATGAACTCGAGTTGCTCGATCAGCTTTTTTATATTCTTATTTTGCTTATCCGGCTGACACACAACATACACAGTTGAGTGCTGATTTATCAGGGAAAACCAGATATCGCGCGCGAGCTCAATCGTAGTGATGCCGAGCTGACGTGCTTTTAGGATTACATCCCAACCAGTGCGAAGCGCTTGGATTCGGCGTTGCGCTCGGTTGAGCCTAAGCGGAAGTACCTCGCCTGGCACTCTGGTTGTGATCTTGACAAGCTTCTCACAAAACAGCACAAACGATGCGGTTTTGTCAATCGCTGCAAGTCGCTTAACTTGCTCCCATATTGCAACCGGATCGTCAGTTGCTGCTACCGCGGTTGTTTCCGCCTGGATATGAAGCGCTATCCATGCCCGTTTCGCTGGCTCCATCAGTGCCAGTGTTTGTTCCCGGACGTCCGGCGGAAGCCTGGACAAGGCTTCCAATACTGGTGATTTCGGCGGCGATTGATGCTGGATCATAGGGAACTGGCCTGCCGTTTTTATCGACTATCTCTGCTTTGATCGGTGCGTACAGACCAGCGATCTTGCAGCGCTGATGCGATATTTGAAGCAATTGCTTTGCGACGAATGGGTCCTCGCGTTTCTCCCACAACTTCTCTTGCATCGCATCCAAGCGACCTAACTCGAGCGCTCTCAGTTCCTCGGTGGTCTCTTTGATTGAGCCAGCGAGATCGTTGTATGCTCTCTGGACAGCAACTCGAGCGCCTTGCGGAGTGATTCCTAGGCGCTCGGCAATCATCTCGTAGGACTCGCCTTTTAAGCGCCACTGCACAACCTGAGCAGTAGTGCACTGTCCAATGATCTTGAGACTCATTTAACGCGCTCTAAGTACGGAATTATAAAAGACGAGTATTAACGTCTACGTAATGCGTGAAGCGTGGCAAGAGCAAGGATTGCTTGTCTGTACTCAAACTGCACTTGCTGTTTTGAATGCTGGTGAGTAATCCACAACGGAGCCCATGTGATTCGTGCGAACTTCTTTTTCGTGACTTCTACTCTGGTTGCTTTTGCAGGGCCACCGGCAGGATTCGAACCTGCGACCTCCGGACTCATCGTCCGGCGCTCTGCACAGAGTACTGAGCTACGGTAGCAAACGCGCGGTGGGACTCGACACCCGTTTATGTACCGCGACTTTGAAGCATCCTCTCGCGAGGCGCTAATTTAGATAGGTGCGGTCCGTACGCTGTTGCCAGCATCCGAACTATTATCCACTCTAGGTGGCACGCAAGAATTGCTCTCTGGTAGGTGGCGGAGCATGCCGCGCTTATGTCACCAGTATAGAGAGCTAAGCGCCCGAAGATGGATTCGAACCACCGACCTCTCGCTTTATTAAGCGAGCGCTCTGACCATTCCTTACTCGGCTTATCTAGAAAGCCTTTCTGACTGCTGAGCTATTGAGGCAAAAGAAACTCAGCGATTTAAGGCGCATTACTGCGTACCTTGCCGAGTTGTGTTAGTACCGCTAGTGTTGAAACTGAATTGCCGACGTCGTCACGTCCACTAGCAAAGAGCATTGCCCGGCATCGAACCGGCCTTTCATCTCGCGATGACTGCACCCAAGTGCTGCGCTGCTATGCGCTCATAAATACGCGAGCGCTTGGAATTCTTGCGGTCTATCCCTGCTGTCTTACTCGCTAGGCAAAGGCGATGATGATCCAAGAGCGAAGTCTTCCTGCTCTAGGTTCACGCTGCCATCCATGTCGCATGTACCGGGCAGTCTTCTACGACTATCGCAATGCGCTTGCCGCCTTGATTGCCGCACAAGCAAGTACAACCGCTTGCAACGGCTTCTGGACTGCCAAGAAGAGGCTTCGCTGATGTCCGCTCATAATACGACTTTGCATCAACTAGCAGACACCAGCGAGCATCCCCAGATCGTTTTGCACGACGAACACGAGGCACAGAAGGGTCAGATTGCCGTCCGTGCCACTGAGCAACACGAGCTTTGACCGTGCGCTCTGGATCTCCGGTAAGCTGAGCGATGTCCGCTACCGTGAGCTCCGTGTTCATGACTGTTGTGTTTTGATTAGATCAGATACTGTAGACACACCTGTAGCGGTGTTAGAGGCTATAGTTTGCCTCTGACTCGCGAGCCTGTCAAGATTACGCAACATCTTTTTTATTCTTTTCCACGATACCCAGTCAGAGTTGTCATAACAAGACAAATCAAACACTAGTATGGAGCGTCCGTAGTCCTTTGCTCCTAAATGTGATTGCTCTTGTATTTTGCGTGGTATTCTCGGCCATCGGCGAGCCCATGCGTCCGTTGCGGAATCTAAAATTGTCTTGCCTAACCGCTTTGCTGCTTCCGTTCCGACATCGCCTTCGCGTTTCCACTTCGATGACTGTTCGATGCTCGCGAATTTCATTCCGGCATCCGCGAATGCGTTTGATCCGGCTCGTTTGCTTGCTCGCGATAGCATCCACTGCAATACATCGCCGTCACGCGGAGAATAATGCATTATTTTATGCAACTGCTCCCAGAAATGAGACGGCGCGAAGCCCATCGCCATCTCTTCCATGATGCACTGAAGAGCGCTTAATTCTGCACGTGGATTTGGTTTCTTAGCAACCGCCGCAACGGTCTCCGCGGAGATGGTCACGATGTTGTGACAGTCGTCGCATCGCATCCATGCGGCTGGGTTCTCTAGCAAGGCAAGCTCTGTAGCAACCTCGAAGCACATTGCGCATGGCAATGCTCCAGCATCGGGTTTATCCGGCGTACCCTGGAATTCTAAGATTGATCCGCACTGATCGCACTGAAGTGTTGTTTCGTAAGCGGCAGCTTTGATACTGACTTCGAGACAAAACGGACAGTCTAACGGATCGAAACTGTACTGAGACACGCGCTGACTCCTTTATAACGGTTGTTGCGTCTAGACGGGCTCAAGCGTAAAATCCAACACAGCAATACCACAGTCAATCGTGCATCGCTCGTGATGTTCGATTCTGATATGCTTATGGATATTACGCTCTAAAAACACTTGTAAGGAATCATGCGGAGCAAACGCGAGTCCAAGCAATTCTTGCGGTCTCGAACGTTGCAATACATCCAATACGCGGGGGTCGATGCGCGAGAGATCTCTTGAATGCGCTTTTGCGAAATGGTCTCCATTGATGCTGCGAGTAGTGTACAGACCGACGACATCTGTCGTGACGTATTCGAGTCTCGGTAATTTATAAGCAGCAAGGCCGCTAGATATCGACTTGACGGGTATGATTCGGTCTTGACGCGAATAAAGATGACACTGGATCGCATATCTGTCCGACCATGGTATTTCTTGGTACTGTGCAGAAGTGGTCTCAATCTTTACGGGAATATCATCCGTGCGGCTATTAAGCGTGTAGATGCTGTAGCGACACATTTGCTCGTTGCTCGCCGCGCCGTTAAACACGATCTTCTCGGTGGATTGTGCAATACCGAGGATCACATTAAGCGTCATGCGCTTAAGCAGGTCAGGATAACCGAATGGGTCTTCGTGAGTGACAATATACTGTTTTAAGTCTTGTACCACGCAAGAGCACTCGAGGTTCTTTACCCACTTGCCGCCGAGCCCTAAATATGGATCATGCTCCCAGCCGAGTTCCGTAAGACCGTCTTCTGCTTTTTCTCGCGCATCGGTGTCAATCGAAGTAACAATCTCACATCGTAGTTGGAGTTCCTTTGTGACCCGAAGCTCTAGCGAGTTAAGAGGCAGTTGCCAGAGCTTAGCGGCCTCGTCTGGAGCAACCCTGGCGAATGATCCGAATGCTTTGCGGAATAACTCTGGATCTTGCTTCTGATTGCCTAAAGCAGCCAATACACGCATGCCTGGAGTATTCACGACGCTTTATCTCCCGTACCAGCGGTCTTCTTCATGCCTGGACACTTCGTCCGCGATCCAGCGCAGCCTGCTTTATTGCACTCTTTACAGCGCGGCGGACGCAAGATTCCATTAACCACCTGTCGCGACATACAACCGCAGCGATAAGTGGATCGATTGCATGATTCGCAATGGCAGGCAACCTTATGGACAAGGTTGCCACAACGGTAGCAGGCAATGGAGGTTGCGGTGCTCATGCAGCCTCCTTCTCGAGGCGCTCAAAGAAATAGCTTCGTAGCAGCATTGTGCCTCTCCTTAGAATATCGCCGGAACGCCGCTATAATGCTTCAGATGTTTGTACAGTTCGAAGTTCCATCTCGCATCGCTTAGAGCATTGTGCCTATGCGCGAGTTGCGGTGGTCGCGAATAACAATTCACATGCACTGAGATCTGCATAAGATCCATGCAGAACTGCGGCCATCCTTGCGGAAGATCGACTAGAATGCCCCACAGTTGGCAAAACAAAACCCAGTCGTAAGCACTGAAGTACGCAAAGAATAGTGGATGCGGATCATCGCCGATGAACTTGCGTACGCTATCGCGAATCTCCGCACGAGTCATGTCGAAATCAGTACCAAGTTCTGGTAAGACATTGTCTCTTACAAATTGCGAACATTTACTATGATCCGCCTCGGAATTGACGGCATAAAACTCACGTCCGTCTTCAGCGACGATACCGATTGACAGAAGCGTGACCCGCTCGTTTTGAGCATCGAATTCAGTATCGAAAAAATAACGCATGACTACCCATCCAATCCTAGCGAGCGAGCAATCTCTGGAAGCATGCTACTACCCTCCTAACCTGAGCGCCGGAGTCAACAAAAGACGAATAAGCTCGTCTGCGTGTTCGGTCTGCATTCCATACTGCGGATCTGTGACCACAAGTCTAGAGCGTGTCATGCCGCACGTAAGGCCGAATGCATCATCAATGATCGCATAAGACTCGATGATGCTAGTGTGCTGTTCAAGCCATTTGCGTACTTCGATACGTCGCTCGTCTGCGAATGGGGTGCGATCGAAGATTGCACGAGCGGGAATGCCCATTACGGAAAGAATCGCAGATAATTCTGGAAGGGTGGGATAAATGTGCCGCCAATTGCTTGATACCACGATCTTGCAATCTGTGGCAGCGATTACACGATTGAGTCGAGAGCAGCAGTCTTCCCACCAATGAAACGCATTCTGGCGCTTTAAAACGCCGTCGAAGTCGAGAAATAAGACACGCATACGATACCTGCCTAGAGCATTGCTTAAACCACAAGACAAGCTCTAGAGTCAATTATTGCTCTAGGCATTAATTCCGTAACGGACTATCGACGCAACTCCACACCATACGGCTTGAACATTAATCTGCTGTTGAATGTCGTCGCGATGTGTCTAGACTGCAACACTCGAAGCGTTAGCGGAATTCGCCGATCGAAGTCATATCCGAATAACCACGTGATATGCGGCATCGATGTGCCTGCTTCGTGCTTTTCCACATGACGTAATTCCTCCTCGGCCTGCAGCACATTGGGAATGTCCGTAACGAACTCGAGTAGATCGGTCATTGTCGGAGGATATGGCAAGTCATCCTGCTCGCCCATGCAAGCGCAATAACGCGCTCCGCCTTCTGCTTGAACAGTACCAACGCTACGACACAGCCTGCAGCTTAGTCTAGGCTTAGTACGCGGAAAGTGCTCGTTAGGACGCAACGAAGCAAAACGCCTCACAGGACTATCCACCCAGTCAAACGGAATCACTCCTGCGCTTGCAAGAGCCTCCCAAGCTTCTTTAACGTCATAGAACGCCCAGCGATTACCATGTCGACAATCCGCATCACACAGTAAATGCCGAGCAACAACATTATGCTCAGTGCATAGATTACGGTTTGACCAGACTTCATAGCTGACATGAAAAATGTAGCTATCCGGATCGACGAGAACCTCCAGCGCTTTCCTGTTAGCTTCGGATAGTAGCATCACGATGCCTCAAATGCTTTCCATGCATCCTGCGCCTTCAATGTACTATTGATCTTCTCCGTAATCGTAAAGCGTCCTCGCACGTAGAACTCACCAAGTCTAATCTCCGATTCCTGTCCGCCAGGCTCGAGCACAAATAGTCGCTGAATCTTGCTCGTGTCCTCGGAATCGCGAGCATTGTCTTTAATTGTCAACACGGCAATACGACGCCATTGCGTAAGCCGTCCAGAGAGCACATTATCATGCACACGATGCTTGTCTTCCAACTCGTTCGATGCCTTGACCTTCAACGCGCTACCCGGAACACTGCCAAGGCAGATGTCTAGTGCCGGAGCAGGACCACGTCGCGCTACCTGGTAGCTCGCGACACTTCGTGGATCAATCCACCACTGATCACCATCGCGCCACGCGGAGAGCTTCCACTCCATGATCGCCTTGCGCACTGCACTTGCGGCGATGCCAAGTTTTGCCGCAGCATCTGACACACTCACGGTATAGGACTTGCGAACTTCGGACAGATCGAGCTTGCCTAGGACAATTTGCTTGCGACTAATCAAATCTTGCATCATGTGCCAGACTGGATTTTTGAGCGTGTCTCCGGTCACCCATCCACGACCGGGCATAGGCAATGGTGGTGGTCCTAAGAGTGGATTCTCGTCACTGTAGATCAGATCCGACATGGCATGCTCGGTAGTCTTTGGGTCTAGTACCATCGCGTGCAATCGAGCGACGAATGCTTGTGTCGATGCGTCTGGCGCATCAAACTCAAGCACGCGGTTATTAATCATGAGATAAGTCTGTGTTGCCATAGCGTCCTCTAAAATGCATCTATGCGCTGAGCGCGGTTTAGAACCGAATAAGGAAGCAGAAACAATAAGCAAGAACCCCCATCCCCCTGGATCGCTACACGATTTCGATCACTCCCAAGTAGCGCACTGCAATTGCTAGTTGGCTGTAGTGCGCTTTAGCAAAAGCAATAACCTCGGCAATCTTGGAAGCATCAACAACAAGACGAGCAATCACGACATATACAAAAGTAGAATCGCGGTACACAGTACCGTTATCGATCCATGCACCCTGTGCAAGACCTGGCAAGCGAGTCCAACCGCCAAAGCGGTCAGCAAGCAAAGTCTCGAATGCAATGTGGTGGTCAGCACTGAAAGCTTGACCGTTGTTGCCTGCTACTGGAATGAGAATTTCTACTGCAATCATGGTGTCCTTTGGACTTCCGAACCTCCCCGGCTCGCGGGACCAATCACTGCGATTGATGAATAAGAGTATAAGGGAGAATTCCAGGAGGTCAACACCAAAAAAGTTGCGACGATACTTTTTTAGTTTCACATGAAACATTTACTAGAGGATTGTTAGGAAGATCTTAAAAAATCTTAGGAAGAACCGTTGTAACAGTCTTTATAGTGGCAGGAATAATCATCGTCGGCATCTCCGTATCTGGAATATGCGCGCCTGCGTTCTGAGTCCCTAAGTTCTCGCTCGTATTCTTCGCGCTCTTCCTCGTAGGATTTGCTGTGCGAGTTCTCATAATACAGCACGTTACACCTCCTCATAGCCAAGTTCGAACGGGAGAGGCTCAGTATCGCGCACGCTACATGCGTCGTGCTCTTCGATACAGCTCTTGCAGACGAGTTCTCCAGGCTCCTGTCCGATCGGAGTCGTAGACAGATCGGATCGCCTCCTGAGATCTCCGCACAAGACGCACTCGGTCAGCGAGCAGATATACCTCCTATAGTCTCCTCGATGAATCCCAAACGCGCGCACCGTAAATTCTGACCTGCCCAAAACATCAATTGTTGTTGCCATGATTTGCTCCGATGAATGAAGTGTTATGTCTAAACATAACACTGTCAATGAGTGATCGTACGAATTATTAAATTTAATTAAACTTTAGATGAACGACGTAGGCATATGTGCGCACTTGGTCACAAATGGGCTTTGGGCTATGCCCATTCTGAGTGCTGGTCTGGAGTGCTTCGGTGTTACTCCCGCGATCCCTTGCTGATCAGTCCGCCGCGCTTTGCCGATTCATACTCGAGCGGTGCAACGTCCTGCAATGCCGCGATTACGTTTGGCGCTTTAATGCCGAGCTTGCGTCCGATCGCGTGAAGATTCCAGCCGACTTCTGCGATCACTTCGAGCATCAGCTTGCGTTGTGCCTCGCGCCGACCTCTCTCGCCTGTGGTCGCCCAAAGCGATGGCTCTTTATCTGCCACAGTGCTCTCCTGTGCCATGTGTGTCAGTTGTGCCATTATGTGTCATGACTGCTAATATCCAATTCTGACAACTCAAAGCAGGTAAGCGCGAATGTGACTGCGCTATGACATTCATGTCGCTATTGCTCCCTCGCTAGATGCAACTGAGTTGCAATAACATGCCGCTAAATGCTCCGATTGTGTTAAGATAAGCATTGTATTGTTAAGAAGTGTATAGTGTTTGACATTATCTGCACTGAACGCATGACCTTGAGTAGCGGTTGGAAACAACACTAGACGCAGTGCATAAAAATGTAAAAAGTGCGTCAATTTTGCCAGGTAACCGATACTTTGCTCATCGGTTACCTGATATCGGTTACCGCCAATAGCTTTGTAGTGTCCAATAGTTGCAGCGTTCTGAATTTGGTAACCGATGCTTGTTCCTAAAGGGTATAGGAAATACACGCATATGCATACGGTATATATACTCTCTATGTAGTCACTATATGCTGTTATATGCATTTCTATACCAACTTTTTTATATATATGTATCGGTTACATCGGTTACCTGCTGCTTTTTATGCGGGGAACCGATCCGTCACCGATCAGGCACCGATATGCATCGGTTACCATTGCTTGTACGCTGTCAGAAATCGAAATCGTCGTGTGGCTGAGTATTCGGCGCAGGGGCCTCTGGATTCTCGTATGCTGGCGGCTCTACGCCTTTAAGTTTCCATGCCTTAACTGGACGTCTAAAGTGTGTCTTGTCGGTATAGTTTTCGTATCCGAGCTTGCGCAGAATGCTTGCGACTCGTCGGGACGAGCCGGAATTAATCTGATAACTTGGAAGGGACAGACATTCTCGCAGGATATCCGGAATTAATACTGGATTAGAAGCATCTGTCTTAAACAAGTATTGATGCACTGCTTGCTCCCAAGAATCATGCTCGAGGTATTGCACAGAGCGTTTTTCTCGCTCTGCCTCTTCGTGCTGGTCGAGATACCACTTCGATCCGCTCTTGTAGAGTGCATCGGCTTCCGCCCACAGTTGATCTCGGCAACCGCGCAGGGCATCTAAGTTGATCGGATTGGTGCTGAGCTGCACTACCCAAAAACGCCTAGAGCCCGTGGTATCGCTCAAGAATCCATCCTCGTTCGTTGTTCCGACAATCACACACGAGCGCTCGTGTCGGATCGTGTTGCGGCCATAGGGTGGTCTGTAGGTGTCGTAGCGGCTAGTCAAGAAGGCTTTGACTTCGTCCGCGCTCCTGCGACCAACAATCTTCTCAACCTCACCCCACTCATAGATCCAAGTTGTGGCCAACTGCAAGTATGCGTCTTTGTTGCCGAGGTCCATATGTGTGTCGCAGAACCATGCGCCGGCCAATTCAGCGAACACAGTACTCTTGCCTGCGCCTTGGGGCCCCACGAGAATCAAAACGTTGTCAACTTTGCATCCGGGTTGTCTCGCGCGTGCTACCGCCGACACGAACCAGCATTGCAGTTGCTTTCTGGTGAGCGGATCAGGATCAATGCCGAGGATATTCTTCGCGAAGTCCGTAATGCGCGGCATGCCGTCCCATTTCAGCGCATCAAGGTACTCTACGACAGGATGAAATGCATTCTCGCTTGCAACAAGAGCTACTGCAGACTGCATTGCAGATTCACCAGTCGAGAAGGCATATTTGCGCTCCATATGCACGCGAAGCGCAGTCATCGCTTGATCGCTCAGCGCTACGCCATCGCAGACAATTTGCATGGACATGGTGTTGAGTCGCAATTTGCCAGCGTATTCAGGATCATGCGTCAAGATCGTGTAATGCGCGTCAAGTGTCGGTTTGATTTTGCCTTTGCTATCCAGCGGTAATAACGCAGTCCAGTCTCCGGCTTGAGCGGCTTGTGCCTTCTCGAACTGCTGATACTGTTTGCTTTTACCAGGCTTTTTCTTTGCGCATTCGCGAGCCATGCGCCTGACTTCCTTGTCCTCGAGTGGTGGCTCACATTTCGTGTTGTGCTCGGCTAACGCTGCATAGATCGCGTCTTCACTGGCACCATTTGCGCGCATGCTCCTGCCAAGCTTGATCAGGCTCTTTTTGCGCCCGAGCCCGCCCAGTGCACCATCCAAGATTCGCTCATCATCCTCTGGCGTGCTCTCTTGCTCTAGAGTCGGAGCTTCTGCATTCGCAAGATCTACGAGCCATCGCGGCGCTTCTGCTGGCTCTTCTGGAGTGCCTGCATCATGGATATAGCGCCGGCCTGTTACGTGAATCGACGGAGGAGCAAGCACGTAGCCATGGCCGTGCGATCCGCCTCCTCCGCGTGTATCAATACCAGCACCGAGCTTGCCAGCAGTGGTCTTGACTGGTATCGGACTCGTGAAATAATAATGTACGCCCGATCCGGTGATTACGCATCGCGTATCGGGTAGCTTGCCGTGCTTGCGCTCTAAGTCTGTGAGTGTTTCGTCGCCGTCCTTATCGCGATCAATGTCGAGCACCCATAGGAAACGATCAGAAGTGCCTTCGGCGGTCACGATGCGACCTGTTCTTACCGCGACGTTTGCCTCTTCCCAATTGCCCCAGAAACGCTCGATCGCGAGCGGATCTGTCATAGCGTCCGCTTGCCAGTTGCGCATGATCGGGTGCTTACCCGGACTCGCGCACAATCCTTTGTGACCTTCAGGACATAGGCATTTGTGCTGAGCTACACTCCAGACTGGTATGACGCTCCAGCCGCGCTTAGCGTAGTCAAGGGCGGCAGCAAGGAGATGATTCGGCGTAGATTGATTAAGCATTAGTCTTTTGATTTCATAAGTAGCTCTCTCATTGCTCTCTTCTCTGCTTGCACCTCTAGGCTTACTGCTTCAATCAGTATTCTTGCTGCCTCTACACTGCGAACGAACTCATAACGCGCATCTTGTGACCGCCATTGTGATTGCACCGAGATCTGATTGTCGCGTTTCTTGCCTTCAAGACTTTTCACTTCTAGGCCGAGGACTCGACCGTATACAATCACAATCAAATCGGGAGTGCCTGGACCAAGTCCGTAAGGCACATGATATTCTTTTCCTGCCTCGGTATTGTATACAGCCTCTCCGACGTTGTTGCGGTAGATGATTACTCCGGGCAGCGATCCAAGTTGCCGCTCAATGTCGCGAAGAATAAGTGTTTCTTCTTTGGAACGTGCGCGAGTGCGTTCGGTAGCGTTACGCGGCATTGGCTGCCTCGCTACTCTGCGCTGAGCGTGCTGCCCGCGTACGCTTGTAATAATCTTTGTAGGCCACAATATTGTTCGAGTGACATGCGGCACACCTAACGTATCCCTCTTCGGCAGTACCAGAACAAGTAACACAGATTCCTTTTTCTGTTTTTATTCTGAATTCTTGCTTTGCTTTCTCAGAGCAATTAAAGCATCGTACCTTACCCGTTAAAGCTTCGGCGGGACAACTAACACACAATCCAGACTCGAGTCTTTTTAGGTATTTATCTGCTGCTTTGCTTTTACAGTCTGGACAGCGCTTCCATTTGGTCGTGTGATCAGCTCCGCATTTAGTGCAAATCTTGTGGATAATGTGCCGTGTCGATTCGGTATTCATGCTGCTTTCTCCTGTTTGATAGTCTTGGCTTGTTGATTCTGTTGTTGCTTCTTAATTCGTTGCTTTTTACTCGCGTCCGCGTAGCGCTTAAGGTGCTTCACGCAGTACTTGCGATTAGGCTTCGGAGAATCGTTGCATAATTTGCAGGTTCCCTCTGCCTCGCGGCGTTGCGCAAGCTTTGTGACGCGCCTGCACTGGTCCTCGAGACATGCCTTGCAGCATACGCGATCCTGCTCTCTGAAGTCGTCACAGAGCTTGCATAGTCCCGCGTTGTACCGTTCGAGCCTGTATTCGCGGTTGAGTCGCCTACAATCGTCGCATAGTTTGTATTTGCCGTTGTGCTGCGTTCCGCAGTCTGGACATGCATTCATGATGCTCTCCTTAGTGGGCCTCTGTGTCGCTTTCTAAACTGCTTCATTGCCCAGAACTGGACTGCAGCTCCTTCTAAGCCGAGCCTGTCTACAGCAATGCATTCTAGCTTGCGTAGATACATTTCATCGCGTTTGTATTGCGGTATATCGCTTATGACAGCAAGGCGATCTACTCGCGACAACACACGCTGAACGCGCTCTATGCAGACATGATCAGCTCCACATCGTGGGCATGTTTTGCGTGGCGGGAATATTGCCGCACATGCTTTGCAGCGTTGGATCGGCGGAATCTTCTCCGATACTACGGCATCGCCCGTGAGTGACCACTTACGCGGATCGTCGCGCAGTCCCATCTCGATCCAACTGCCCGCGAGATCAATCACCGTACAGACGGTCTTGCCAGTCTCCTCGCATGGCCTCGAAATGCGCCCGATCATTTGCAACCAAGAGCCGATTACACCGCATTTGCACGCGAATATTGCTACCTCCAGACAAGGGCAATCAAAGCCTTCTCGTGCGATATTCGCGACACATAGCACTTGCACAGTACCATCCAGCAGCTTTGCTCGGATCTCTCGACGCGCGCGCTTAGGCGACTGTCCAGAGAGCACTGCTGCACTAATTCCAGCTCGCGTGAACTCGTCTGCATGTCGTTTAGCTTGCGTGACAGTTCTGCAAAAAACGATTGTGCGGCGTCCCGGAGTCCAGCGTTGCCATGCTTCGAGCGGAGAGCACGCGAGTGCTTTCGAGTCGCTCTGTGGACCAATCAACTCGCATGGAACCAGGAATCCTTGCTCGACGAGTTCCGCATTCGATGGTCCTTCAACCATGTACTGGAACGTGTCGCCCAGTGGCAATCCATCACCTCTCTGCGGAGTAGCAGATAGCCCGATCAATCGCGCTCTGCGGTAATTATTCAATGCTCTCTGGATCGACCGAGCTGGAGCATGCTGGGCTTCGTCGAGTACGAGCATGTCAGCGGGAGGAAGCATTGCAGCATCGCGCTTTGCGAGTGTTTGCAATGACGCTACTTGGATATGCGCCGTAGGATCTGGCTTGCGTCCTGCTTGGTAAATACCGCATTGCAATCCAGCCTTAACAATGCGCTCATGCGTATCCTCTACGATGCTGTCTAAAGGCGCGCAAAACACCGTGTAGCTATCTGGACGCTGCAGGTGTTTCCTTCGGATAACCTCAGCAATTGTTGCAGTCTTTCCTCCGCCAGTGCCGAGTCTAATAAGCACGGAACGATAATGATGAAGCTCTCTTATGCATTCCGATGCGATCTTTTGTTGATACGGTCGCAGTATGATCATGGTTTATTCTCTGGTTTATTCTCTGGTTTGGGCCTAGATGATCTCACGAGTCCCAGTGTAATGAGCAATTGCCACCTAGCGGCAATGCACCAGCCACATTCGCCGCCTTGTCCAGACGGCAACGGATCGCCACAGCACGAACATTTGCCCCATCGTGCCGTTATCGGAGTCGCAGCAATGCTGTGTTTATTGCCTGTAGAGCGCATGATTTCGGTTCTGCGCTGGATCTCTGCCCAAGCGAGCTTGCATAAGTCCGACGGACCAGCGACCCCGTAGATCGTCGGCGACTTGCGAGCATCGTACTTGAGCAGGCATTCCGCTCTTGCGAAGTCTAGCCAGGTGAGCGGTATGTCATGAGTGGTCACGCATGATCTCCCGTCAGCAACTTGTACAACTGTTGCCCTACAGACATCGCGGCCATGCCGTCCTGACTTCCTGCTCCAGCCGCGTTGAATGCAGAGACGGCGTCGAGTCCGTCCGTAGCCATGCTGATCGCAACCTTGGAGAGCAGCAACCGATGCGCTTGGGTCTGTGAAGTGCCGTCGTAAATCGGCATAAATACGCGCGTTGGTTTTGTTTGTCCGATACGAAATATGCGCCCGACGGCTTGACGGTATACTATCGGATTGCATGCTGGATTTTCCATCCAGATTTGACTCGAGAACCAGACGAGATTGTTCAAGCCGGTTTGAATGCACACTGGATTTGTCAGCAATACACGGTGTTTCGGCTTCAGGACTTGCCTATCGATCCATGTTTGACGTTTCTTTGGATCGACTTTGTCAGCATAGAGAATCGGCGCTTTAATGCCTAGTGACTCGACAATCCTTTGCAGTCTCGGTAGTAGTTCTACGTGCCATGACAACACCATGACGCTTCTGTCTTCTGCAAGTTCCGCCTTGACCTTATCAAGCATCCATTGCTCTTTCGCGAGTGTGTGCTCCTTCGGGAATCCTTCGGACTCGGCGACGATTTCCAGCTCTTTGTCTGGCGTTGGCGGATAATGAATGCGGTATGTCCCGCTCGGGTTATTGCCTACGTCCTGAGTTGCGCGATCCAGGTGCGACGGCAATTCGCTCATTTGTCCCCAGAGCTTACCGGCTTTGCCCTTCTGGAACCTATCGCTCTTGATCCTAGTCACAAGCGAGTCCTGGAGTCTCTTATGCTCTTTAAGCAGATCATCGCCGGGGGTTACAAGCTCAACGTGTTCAGCAAGCGGCGGAAGATCCAGGTCGAGATCTTCCTTCTGGAGCGTCACAGCAATCGGCAATAGATGCTTCAGAATTAATACCGGAAGCACTCCAGGAGCATTGCCGTGATCTTTTACAGACTCAATGCGGTCTGATTGCGAGCCATACTCTATCGGCTTCTTAGTCTTCGGGTCTAGCTCCTGCACAAGCTGCTTCCTGTAGCCGTATCGAGTGACGAAGTCTGCGCGTTGGTCTCGGTCGAATTCTGCACGAAATGCAAGAGACACGCTCCACAGATTGTTGAATAAACTCTCAGCGTAACCGTTCATGACAGATCCAGTAAGAAGAACCGTCGGTAGTCCGAGCGCGGTCAATCTTGCCGCTGCAATGCTTTGCGCTGATCCGTCTCCGCTGTACTCGTGTGCTTCGTCAAGTATAAGCAGATCGAATAGCTTTGGGCGTCTCTTTGCTATATAGCTAGCAATCGGAACGCGCTTAGGTTGCGGGATAGCTTGATACAGCGGCCCTCTGCATGGTGCAGACTCTTCCCACAACGCAGGCCCGTACAAATTCTCTAGGGCTTTTACGATCGGCGGTTTATCACCACTGACTGGACCGACAATATTCTGCGTACTCCAGCCATACTTGCCTTGTAGTGTACCCTCTAACTCGTCCTGCCAATACTTCCAGTGCGTTTCCGTGGTTTCAAGCGCACTCTTGCCCATGGTTGCAGCTTCGATAGCCTTGAACTGCTTAATCAGTCGCTCTCTGGACTCAGTCATAAACGGATAGAGTAAAAACTTGCGAGCAATACTTCTGAACTGTTCAGCAGTTCCGTAAGTCGCATCATCCCATGCTGCGCCCATATAGAACCACGTTGCAATTTTACCGACTAGATCCGGATTAACGCATGTTCGCAGGACTAAGGCGAGTACCACGAGCAAAGTATTCGCAACGTTAGAATTGTCTGTGCGTGCCATTGCGCGAGCAATCGTCCAAGCGAATGCGTGCAATTCTTTGGATTGGGGGAGTTGACTTTGTTTTGCTTTTAGTGCGATCCGCTTCTCTTCGATGCGTTCTTTCTTTTGCTCTTCGCTCAACTCTGGATCAACGATCAGTTCGGACACTAGAAGACGTTGAACAGTCCTATTCCTGCTACACATTGCTTTAAGCGCATCACTGATCAGCTCGCTTCGGTATCCGTTGCTTGCGAGAATCCATGCTAATCGCTCTGACCACCATGCCCATGCATTCGCCGGTCGCGTAGTGGTACTGCTGCACTTAAGTCGCCTTCTTGCTTGTGCGTCGGCCTCTTCCTCCTGCAATGCTCCGCACTCAGGACACCTAGATCCAACGCCGATCCATGCATGACCGAGTTTTGCTGCTTCTCTCGACAGGATTGCAACAATCGGCGCATTCGGTTTGTGTGTTGCGAGTAGTCCTTCCGTCGGGAATGCCTCTCGAGCAATCGCATCTACGTCTTTAATCTCGCTGATGACTACGGTTCTAAACTCTGGAATAACTGCCTTGCACTGATCCCGCCACGAGTCGAGCAAGTGCGGGGGACAAAGGATGAGAGTCTTGTGTGCTCCGATTGCCTTCGCAGTGGCACAAGCTACCGAGCTCTTGCCTACGCCGATCTCGCCTAGTACAATTGCAGCGCGTCCTTTGCGCTTATGCTTCGGGACTCCATTGCCGCCAAGCAACCGCACGACAGCTTGAACTGCATTGTTCTGCGCGGTGAATAACTCGCGTGCTACTGGCTGGATCGCGAACGCGTCGCCGGGGCGTTTTGGATCATGCATCACCGGACAGTGATCTAGGAGTGTTTTAAGCAGCGATTTGCCGTAGTATAGCAATAGATCGCCCGTTGTGAGTTCTGAGATGCGCTTGCTCCCGCTGGGGTCCGTACTCGCTTTAATCTGGTGATACTCCGAAGCGCTTAGATCTAGCACGGTGATCGCGAGTCGCGGCACTTGCACACGAACAATTCCAGTCACGTCGCCGTCTGCATTGACTTTGCGATCCACCTCCTGATATTCGCGATCAAACACGCCTTTAATGAGCAAATCAGGCAATCCGACGCTTGAATCGTCAGGACTGATTCGGGCACCGTCGAATACCCCAGCAGCGATACCAGCGGCAATATGTGCTGGACGCGGAGGTACGGCGCACGGAAATAGACGCGGATCAAGTCCGTCTGGAATGACCCCGCTGATTGACTGGAGTGCTCCGGATCTGTTCGTTAAGTACCAGGGCCGATAGTCAGCACGAAGCTGCATTGCATCGAGCTGTTGTGCCTCAAAGGTCTCAAACGCATAAGAGCGTTCTTTAAGAGGTTGTACCAACAGCGGCTTTGCACAATCGCTAATCGAAGGCATGCCTTCAATGCTAGATGCCCACTGCAGCACCGCATTGCGGACACCTTCTCGCGGAGTCTTTAGAGATATCGCTCGACGCGCAACAAGCACAACCTGCTTGAAGACGCCAAAGTCTGGATCGGGGAATCTGTAGCACTGGACCTGGTCGTAGTGTCTCGCAAGTGTGTCAGCACTGGCCAAGAGCGCATAGAACGGTACAACGAACAGCAGCGCGCCATCTGTTGCTAGTGCTGGAGTAAACCGCACCAGGAAGCGCTCCTCGAGGCGCTTACATTCTGAGTCTTGATCGTACGGAGGATTAAGGTACAGCACCGTACAGCCGTGATCAGGGATGATATCGACGCGGAATGCATCTGCATGCAGCGTTCGCGAGTAGTCGCAGTTTTGACGCGCTCTCTCGAATCTGGATTGATCCATCTCGATTGCATAGAGCGTCATCTCCGGAGAACTGAGCCATCTGGATACGGATGCGTCGGTTCTGCGCTTTTCGTGGGCTATAAGGACGGGGTCGAACCAGTGTTTTTTCAGCGTTGCTAATGCTTCTCCTTCTCCTGCGCACGGATCTAGGACCGCATGATTGCCCTTGTGATGGCCATCCAAGTCAGTAGGCCATTGTAGCGAGACGAGTCGCGAGATCTGTTCTAGTAAATGCGTCGGTGTTGCGTAGAATCCTGCTTTAGCTTGCGATGCGATACGGGCCATAATTAAGCGATGCTCCTTTGATCAGAATAATCTTGAAGTTCTGAATTGTTCGGAAGATACAGCGGATGCTTTGGGTTGCCGTCTTTGTTGAATCCGAAACACTTTGCGGTGGGTGGAATCAACCCAATAACCGGAGATCTTCTAGGAAGATCTCCGTAGCTAATTCGACTGCTACCCCAGGCACAAACGACAATTTTGTCGATACCAGACTCAGGCTTAACTGCAGATCGCACGAATCCAGCATTACGCGGGCCAAGCACGTCGGTTCCTTCTTTGAGTGCCTTCGTTAGTTCTTTCGGATCGGGAGTTCTGAACGCATAAAGATTAACAACTCCCAATGCACCACAGCCAAGCTTTTGTGCGAAAGTGATGCATCTTCGTATCGTCGGATCATCCTGCAGTGCATCGGCCGTACTTGGGTTAAGCATCACGTAGATGACTCGACGGTTACGGTCGCCCCACGTTCTGGACAACCAGTAGCGATACTTACCGCAATCGGAGATTGTTGCGCGGCCTTGCATTTTACTTACCACCTTTCTTCTCGCAAGTGTGTTTGATGTGTCTCAGTAAATAGTAACCAACTACGTCCAACGGAGACCAATCTCCGAACAAGTGCAGCACCATCCAGACAAACGCCGCAATCTGTGGGATACTTCTGTCTTTGCTGGCTATCGACAGTAATCCAGACATGATCACCGATGTCAGAATGAGCAACCCGAAAACAAAGTCGACTCTGCATCCTCTGCATGGCGCTGGTTCTGGTTGAGGTGCGCGATATGGATATGCGTTCATAACGGCCTATCCCAGTATTGAGGCAATTCGCCTGTCGGGTTATCGCGGTCCAGTAACAAGCTCTCAACCATTGCAGCAACCGCAATAGCTCGCTTAACACACTCAACGGACGGCTTGCGGGTAAGCCGCTCGCGTTCTAAAACTGCCCACGCAAGCATGGTATGAGCGCCACTCGCGAGTGGTCTCAAGTACGCGTCTACATTGTACTCTTGAGGTCGGGCTGCTGCGGTTCGAAGCGACTCAATAAGTCGCTTGATTTCTTCGCAATTCTCGCGCGTGAGTTCTGGCCATAGCCGGTGAATATCTTCCGTGTTCATGCTGCTATCCCCGTGATCACCGGCAAAGACTTCTTACTCTGGTGCATGGTGTAGCCAGTAGATCGCTCTAGTTCGACGTAAGTGCGATATAGTTCTGGGTTGCGTAAAGCGCCGTTACGAAGATCATTTGCAGAGCCCATAATGCAGAACACGCAGGACAATCGCTCGTTTCCTCGTGCGTAAGCATAGTGTGGAGACTCGCCAGCTTCTTTGATTGCAGCGAAGACTTCTTCTTTCTTTAGATCGTGGATAGGCAACCAGTCGAACCATTCGCGATTTTTACTGCACAGTTTCTTATTTAGCTTCCACACTGGCAACTTAGCGCGTTTGGAGGATTCCTCCGCACGCATGCCCATGCAGTTAACAATGGTAGTGAATCCGTGCTTCTTTGCGTATGCTCCGACTACCGAGCGAATCGGAGATCGCTTGAGATCGCTGGTACATTGGCGATACTTAGCACTGGGCCACGAAGGAACACCGGGCCGCGTTGCATGGCGGTTGCGTACCATTTCCAGCAGAGTCTTCTTTGCTTTGGCAACAACAAACGGAACGCCAGCATTTTTAGCGCCGTTCTCGGCGTGTTCTAATGCTCCGGGCCATTCGACTTCCCCTAAAGTTGCATGCACGATTAGTACTTGATCCTTCGGTAGGAGCTTTAGTAGTCTGATGCGCATCGCTTGACTGTCTTTACCTCCGGAGTCATTGAGGACTACCAAAGCGCGTTTAGCGATTATCTCGTCAATAGTAAGCATCTAAGCTGCCTCCTTCTCTGCGCTCACTCCGAAGTGCTCTTTCACGCATTGCGCAAGCAATCTCTCCAGTTGTGTGTGACTGGACTCAAAGCTAAATCCATGCGCCATCCCAACGCATTCGATATCGCCGCCATAATTGAGCAGCATGTGTGAAGATGCTTTTTGCATCACTCTGATGGCAAAGCCGATCTCTCGAATGATCGGACATCGAGTGCGACTATTGAGCATTGACAGCATCCAGACTGCACGAGGAGCGGATTCGATCAGCTTGACAGCATACTCTGGTTCGCGAGCGATGTCCGCTACAGCACGAAGGATCTCAGCAGCGTTCTTTGCCGCATAATCATCGCACCATCTCTGCGACGGCAAGACATAGAATCCGACACCATTGGGATCTACTGCACCTGGATCAACCCGAAATACATCTGGTAAATACACCGTCAGGACGGATGCAGCAGCGGTCGATTGCTTACTCCAGACATACGGCGTACTTTTGAGCAATTCCAGCGTCCAGCTTCCAACTTTGAGCGTGCGTCCCATTCGCAGGTTCGCTTCTACTGCCCGTAACTCTTGCGGACTCGCCGCTACACTGAGCCAGATCGGCCTGTCTGGACCATTGCGAGCAGGATTCTTGAGCAGCGAAGAGCATTTGACGTGCCCTAGATGCGTACAGTGAAAAGCCTCGGCTTTACCATCTGCTTTTCCGACTACGATGACGCCTGTCTTCACAGTCCCCTCGCATCCATTGCATCGTTGAGTCGAATGCTTGCCAAGTGATCTTCTGGGATTAAGTCCAATAGGTCACAAGAGAGTCTGGTGAGTACGGCGTCGTCCTTTAACTCTAGGATACCCGGGATCTCGCGAGTGCGATTCAGCGCCATGAATGCCGACCTAATTGCATCGCAGTGCTCGCGCTTCTGTGGTTGATTCGCTCGAATGCGTATCGTGCTTTGTGCCCCTGGGTCCGGATGCGTCGTAGCAGACAACGGAAGAGTGTATCTAGGGTCGCATGAGCATCGCGCTGCCACCTTACCGCATGCTCCGCACAGCGGCAGTTCGATCAACGAGGGATACGATGCATGCTCTTCGTACTTGCGCAGCGGCTCTGCTTGCACTGGCGGAGGAGCAGGAGGCTCCCACGGATCAGTTGCGTAGTAGCTTGGCACCTGTACGACACCGTTGATAATTCGCGCGCTATTCATGACCCATCCTTGCGTTTTGCCGTTTGGTGGTTACTGAGCGCGTATGTGTCCTTCTGTTTGCATACGCGATCCGTTTATTCTCAGGAACATCAGGCGCTAGCGGCACTGCGTTGCACCTCCTGAGTTGCTTCTGGACAATGAAGTACCGCATTGCTAGTCCGATCAGGACTGCGGCGGCCAGTACGTCTGGAGCACTCACTATGCAGCCTTGGTCTCGACGCGTGAGCGATTGCGTTTGCAGGTCACGGGATCGTAGCCCCATACAGTAACATGGATGCCTAGTACTCTTTTGAGTCCGACTGCATTTGCATAACTGGGAGTCATTCCGGACTCCCAGTTGCTGATGAGTACTCCGCTAGTGAGCCCGATCTGTTTGCCGAGCTCGGACTGTGTTAATCCGGCCTTCTCGCGAGCTGCACGCAGCAGCTCGCCAGGTTTGATTTGTGGCATGGTTGCCTCCTCGGTTGAGATCGGAAGAGCGTCGTGTAGGGAAAGAGTG
>ERZ650311.260-NODE-260-length-36073-cov-14.685407_pt1 | contig 36073 bp, 37 predicted proteins | sample MGYA00376247_ERZ650311 | MGnify/ENA primary metagenome ERZ650311 (study PRJEB26733, sample SAMN07839324) | wastewater metagenome | biome: small river; feature: stream; material: water | place: USA: North Carolina | collected 2016-07-28 ...
GGCTGCCGGCGGACGAGCGCATCCAGCGCCTTCGCGCCGACCGCTGGATCGGCTATCCCCGCGCGGTCGAGGCGTTGAACCGGCTGGAAACCTTGTATGCGTGGCCGAACAAGCAGCGCATGCCTAACCTGCTGCTGATCGGCCCGACCAACAACGGCAAGTCGATGATCGTCGAGAAATTCCGGCGCACGCATCCGGCCAGCTCCGACGCCGACCAGGAGCACATTCCGGTGCTTGTCGTGCAGATGCCGTCCGAGCCTTCGGTGATCCGCTTCTACGTCGCACTGCTCGCCGCGATGGGCGCTCCCTTGCGCCCGCGCCCACGACTGCCGGAAATGGAGCAATTGGCGCTGGCCTTGCTGCGCAAGGTCGGCGTGCGCATGTTGGTGATCGATGAACTGCACAACGTCCTGGCCGGCAACAGCGTCAACCGTCGGGAATTCCTTAACCTGCTGCGCTTCCTCGGCAACGAGCTGCGCATCCCGCTGGTCGGTGTCGGCACGCGCGACGCCTATCTGGCGATCCGGTCGGACGACCAGTTGGAGAACCGCTTCGAGCCCATGATGCTGCCGCTGTGGGAGGCCAACGACGATTGCTGCTCGCTGCTGGCCAGTTTTGCCGCGTCGCTCCCGCTGCGGCGGCCTTCCCCAATTGCCACGCCGGATATGGCCCGTTACCTGCTCACGCGCAGCGAAGGCACCATTGGTGAATTGGCGCACCTGTTGATGGCGGCGGCGGTCGCCGCCCTGGAAAGCGGTGAAGAAGCGATCAATCACCGCACGCTCAGCATGGCCGATTACACCGGCCCTGGCGAGCGGCGTCGGCAGTTCGAGCGGGAACTGATGTGAAACCGGCAGCACGCTGGCCGCTGCATCCTGCTCCCAGGGAAGGCGAAGCCTTGTCCTCATGGCTCCAGCGTGTCGCCGCCCGCTACCAGATGGACTTGTATGACCTGCTGGAGCACGACCTTGGTCACGGCCGGGTCGATGACCTGGATACTGCGCCACCTCCGGCGCTGCTGACGGCCCTCTCCCTGCGCAGCGGCATTGAGCTGGAGCGGCTGCGTTGCATGGGTTTCGCTGGCTGGGTGCCGTGGCTGCTGGACAGCCTCGATTCCCGGATTCCAGACGCGCTGGAAACCTATGCGTTCCAGTTCTCGCTATTGTTGCCGAGACGCGGCCGCAAGACGAGATCAATCACGAGTTGGCGCGCCTGGCTGCCAAGCCAGCCGATTCACCGCGCCTGCCCGCTTTGCCTGAACGACTCGGAGGATCAAGCCGTACTGCTCGCGTGGAAATTGCCGTTGATGCTGAGCTGCCCGCAACATGGCTGCTGGCTGGAATCCTATAGTGGCGTGCCGGGGCAGTTTCTCGGCTGGGAAAACGCCGATGCGGCCCCACGCACGGCCAGCGACGCGATGGTGGCAATGGACCGACGTACTTGGCAGGCGCTGACGACGGGTTACGTCGAGCTGCCGCGCCGACGCATTCATGCCGGCCTCTGGTTTCGGTTGCTGCGCACCCTGCTCGATGAGCTGAACACGCCACTCTCGCAGTGCGGGCCTTGCGTCTGGAGCATTCGCCATGTCTGGGCGTGCTGCGGCCATCTACTGCGCGCTGGACAAAGCCAGTGGCGTCCCTACGAGATTCTGGCCCCGGCGGTGCAGTTACAAATGCTGGAGGCGGCGGCTACCGCCATCGAGCTGATCGAATCGAGCGTGGTGCGTCCACACGGGGAGTTGGGAGCACTGTTCTTGTCGGAGCCGCACACCGGGTTCACCAATGGCCTGCCCGAGAAGAAACGTAAGCCTGAGCCTGTCGATCACTGGCGGGAGGCGGTCAAGGCGCTCAACGAGGCTATCGCCGAGGCCCGACATAATTGCGAAACGGCCCGCTCACTGTTCACGCTGGCGTCTTATGGGCGGCGCGACCCCGAGTCCCTGGATCGCTTGCGCGACACGTTTGCCCAGGAGGGCATTCCCCCGGAATTTCTGTCACATTATGTTCCTCGCGAACCCTTTGCATTCCTTAGTATGAATGACGGGTTAAGTGACAAAATTTGACGATCAGAACTTTCCAACCCACACTGTCACATAATCGAACGTATATGTGACAGGTGGATGGATGCTGATCGGTTACATGCGGGTATCGAAGGCGGACGGCTCCCAGTCCACCGATTTGCAGCGCGATGCGCTCATCGCTGCCGGGGTGAGTCCCGCCCATCTTTACGAGGATCTGGCTTCCGGCCGACGCGATGATCGACCGGGGTTGGCTGCGTGCCTCAAGGCGCTCCGCGAAGGGGACACGCTGATCGTGTGGAAGCTCGATCGGCTCGGCCGTGATCTGCGCCACCTGATCAACACCGTGCACGACCTGACTGCGCGCCGCGTGGGATTGAAGGTCCTGACCGGCCACGGCGCGGCGGTCGACACGACGACTGCCGCTGGCAAACTGGTGTTCGGTATCTTTGCTGCGCTGGCCGAGTTCGAGCGGGCGTTGATTTCCGAGCGAACGGTTGCCGGGCTCGTATCGGCGCGCGCTCGCGGTAGGCAAGGGGGGCGCCCGTTCAAGATGACTGCCGCCAAGCTGCGTCTGGCGATGGCCAGCATGGGGCAACCGGAAACCAAGGTGGGCGATCTTTGCCAGGAACTCGGCATCACGCGGCAGACCTTGTATAGGCACGTTTCACCCAAAGGAGAGTTGCGCCCGGATGGGGCGAAGTTGCTGTCGCGAACATGATCTTTGCCAGAGAACGAATGGCTGTTGAAAGTACGCCGTGAGGAACAGGCTCGAAGCCGCACCGTTACTCCCAGGAAGCGCAAATGGACGACCGTAAGGTTTCATCGGACGAATCGCACCAGCCCTTGCCGGAAGCGTCTCCCGGAGCGGCAGGGACAGTGCGCGAGCAATTGGAGGTGATCTACCGGACCGAGTCGCGCCGGCTGTTCGCGACGCTGATTCGCCTGCTCGGCGACTTCGATCTCGCGGAGGAGGCGCTGCACGATGCCTTTCGTGTCGCGCTCGAGCAGTGGCCGCGAGAGGGTGTGCCGGCCAATCCGCGCGCCTGGCTGGTGTCGACCGGCCGCTTCAAGGCGATCGACGGCCTGCGACGGCGGGCACGGTTCGATTTCGTTGACGACCTCGATGACCGGCCCGACCTGGCGAGCAAAGAGACCGACGACGACAGCGTCGAGGATGACCGCCTGCGGCTGGTCTTCACCTGCTGCCATCCGGTGCTGTCGCCCGAGGCGCAGGTGGCGCTGACGCTGCGCGAGGTATGCGGCCTCACCACCGAGGAGATCGCACGTGCCTTCCTCGTCGCACCGCCCGCGCTCGCGCAGCGCATCGTGCGCGCCAAGGGCAAGATCCGCGATGCGCGCGTGCCCTATGAAGTGCCGCAGCCGGCCGCGCTGCCGGCCCGGCTCGACAGCGTACTGCGCGTGATCTATCTGGTGTTCAACGAGGGCTACTCGGCCTCGGCCGGCGAGTCGCTGACGCGCGCCGACTTGTCGGCCGAGGCGATCCGGCTTGGCCGTCTGCTCGCCCAACTGCTCCCCGAACCGGAGTCCGTCGGGCTGCTTGCGCTGATGCTGTTGCAGGAGTCGCGCCGCGATACGCGAACGACCGCGGAGGGCGATCTGGTGCTCCTCGACGAGCAGGACCGTTCGCGGTGGAACCGGACGCTGATCGCCGAAGGCACGGCCCTGGTCGAGCACGCGCTGGTCTCGGGCCGCGCCGGCCCCTACGCGCTGCAGGCGGCCATCGCGGCGGTCCATGCCGAGGCGCCCACCGCCGCCGCCACCGACTGGGCGCAGATCGTCGCCCTCTACGACTTGTTGCTGCGGCTCGAGCCGTCGCCGGTGGTGGAACTGAACCGCGCCGTTGCGGTGGCGATGCACCACGGTCCCGCGGCGGGGCTGGCTGCGCTCGATGCGATCCTCGGCCGCGGTGCTCTGGCCGACTACCACCTCGCGCACGCCGCCCGCGCCGATCTGTGCCGGCGCCTGGGCCGCACCGCAGAGGCCCGGGCGGCCTACCGACGTGCGCTGGCGTTGGTCCGTCAGGCGCCCGAGCGTCGCTTCCTCGAGCGGCGGCTCGCCGAGTTGTCCGGGTGATGTCGATCTCGCGAACTGCCATTCGACCAAGGGTACGGAAGCCGCAACCGAACACCATCGCGAAGGAGCAACGCAATGAAATACCTGTGCCTCGTCTACCTCGATGAACAACGCCTCGACGAGCTACCCGACGAAGACTGTGTCGCCTACGACACGGCGATCCGGTCAAGCGGCCACTGTCTCGCCTCGGAAGCGCTCCAATCGGTCCATACCGCCACCACGGTGCGCGTGCGTGGGGGCAAGGTGTCGGTCACCGATGGTCCCTTCGCCGAGGCCAAGGAGCAGCTTGCCGGCTTCTACATGATCGAAGCGAAGGACCTCGACGAGGCGATCCGACTCGCGGCGGGAATCCCGCCAGCGCGTGTCGGCAGCATCGAAGTACGGCCGATCCGGCCGATCCGCGAAACCGTCGCCAGAGCTGACGTGCTGCGGCACGCGAACCCTGAAGACTGCTGAACGTCGTAGGGGTCGAATTTGGTTCCCATCAACCATTCACCAGGAGAACGAGCCATGAAATACCTGTGCCTGATCTGTGCCGAGAAGGTGATGGAGCAGATGCCGCGTGCCGATGCGGACAAGCACTTCGAGGAGTACCGCGAGTTCACCGACGCCATCCGGCAGAGCGGCCATTACCTCGGCTGCAACCGGCTGCTGCCGCCCGATGCCGCCAGCACCGTCCGGGTGCGCAACGGCCGGGTGTCGGTCACAGACGGGCCGTGGACCGAGACCAAGGACCAGCTCGGCGGCTACTACCTGATCGAGGCCCGGGATTTGAACGAGGCGATCCAGGTGGCGTCCCGCATCCCGGGAGCAAAGCTCGGCTGCGTCGAGGTGAGGCCGGTCGCGGAGGATGCGCAGACGCTACAGGCGCTCGGTTTCGCCGCGCCGGAAGCCACCCGCTGAACCGGAGGATCGAATGTCGATCTGGCTGCCCGCCGATCGACTAACCGGTACGCAGGACCGTTTCACCCACACGAAGGAGACCCGTCATGGACACCGCATCCACCCTCGCACGCACTGAAACAGAGCTTCGCAGCCAATTGGAAGACTGGGCGCACGCGGTTCGCGCCAAGGACATCGATCGCATCTTCGCCCACTACGCGCCGGACATCGTCGCCTTCGATGCGATCGCGCAACTGCAGTTCAAGGGCGCCGACGCCTACCGCAAGCATTGGGAAACCTGCATGACGATGTGCACCGGTCCGATGATCTTCGAACTCCATGAGCTGCAGATCACCGCCGGCGACGAACTCGCCTTCGCCCACGGCCTCAACCGCTGCGGCGGTACCGGACCGGACGGCAAGGAGATGTCCGGCTGGATGCGCATGACGGCCTGTTTCCGCAAGCAGCACGGCAAGTGGCAGGTCGTGCACGAACACTTCTCCGCCCCGTTCGACCCGCAGAGTGACAAGGCGCTGTGGCTCGAACCTTGAAGCATTCCAGCCCGAGGAGAACACCATGACCGACATCACCTCGACGACCCCGCCAGGAGCGCAGGTCCGCGACCTGATTCGCGCTTGGAAGAGAGCGCTCCAGACCGGCGACATGGCCAGCATTCTCGACTGTCACGCGGATGACGAGCTCATTCACGAAGCGACGAGAGGCCCATGGTCATGAGCGCGCAGCGCCCGACGCTAGTGCCTGCCCTCTGCTATCGAGATCCGAAGGCGGCTTTGAAATGGCTCGAAGCCGCGTTCGGATTCGAAACCGCCATGGTGATCACGAACGCCGAGGGCAGTCTCGAGCATTCGGAGATGCGCTTCGGCGACGGCATCATCATGGTCGGCACCGAATGGACGGCCGACCACACGAGCCCAGCCTCGATCGCCGGCAAGAATACGCAGACCGTTCACGTTCACCTGACCGAGGACATCGACAAGCACTGCGCGCGAGCGAAGGCGGCGGGCGCCGTCATCGTACAGCCCCCCCAGACCCAGTTCTATGGCGACCGGACCTATCGCGCACGCGATCCCGAAGGGCACATCTGGACGTTCGCGCAGACGGTGAAGGTGGTGACGCGCGAAGAGGCCGAGAAGGCCTCCGGTCTCAAGATCGAAGGCTGGGTGTGAGCCGTCGATTTGGCCACCCGCCGAACGACCAGCAGGTACCCGCAAACGTTTCACCCACCCGAAGGAGTACTGCCATGAGCGACGCACCCCACCCCGCCGACCCCGCCGTGATGAACGGCGTGATTCCCTACATGACCATGGCTGGCCGTGCCGCCGAAGCCTGCGACTTCTACGCCCGCGCCTTCGGCGCGAAGGAGCTGGGCCGCATGCCCTTCCCCGACGGCACACCGGGACTGATCCACGCCCAAGTCGAGATCAATCGCGGCGCGCTGATGATGACCGATCACGCCGGATGCGCCGACGGTAGCAACGCGGCGGCGCAGCGCGGCGAGTTCGGCCACCTGCAACTCGTGGTCGCCGACGGCCACGCCTGGTGGGATCGGGCGGTCGCCGCCGGCTGCAAGGTGCTCGCTCCTTACGAGCGCCAGTTCTGGGGCGACGACTGGGGGCTGCTGGAAGACCCGTTCGGCCTCAAGTGGGCGATCCTGCAACCCGGCGTGCAGGCGTAAGCGGCTGTCCCGCACACACGGCTTCGACACGAAAGGAGAGACCATGCACAAGAACACGATCTGCCTCTGGTTCGACAAGGACGCCGAGGAGGCCGCCCGCTTCTACGCCGCGACCTTCCCCGACAGCCGGGTGACGGCCGTCCATCGCGCGCCCGCCGATTACCCGTCCGGCAAGGCCGGCGACGTACTGACCGTGCAGTTCACCGTCGCGGGCATCCCGTGCCTCGGCCTCAACGGCGGCCCGGCGTACCCGCAGACCGCGGCCTTTTCGTTCCAGATCGCGACCGACGACCAGGAAGAGACCGACCGCTACTGGAACGCCATCGTCGGCAATGGCGGCGCAGAGAATGCCTGCGGCTGGTGCCAGGACCGGTGGGGCCTTTCCTGGCAGATCACGCCGCGCGTGCTGACCGAGGCGATGGCCGCGGGGGGCGAGGAGGCCAGGCGTGCCTTCGAAGCCATGATGACGATGCGCAAGATCGACGTCGCCGCGATCGAGGCAGCCCGGCGCGGCTGACATCGGACCAGACACGCCGCTCGCAGGGCGATGGCAAACGGCGGCTACACGACCTCGCCGCGCTACGGACGCGTTCCGCAGTCGTTACCAACGAACCCAACGAAGGAGACACGCCATGCCTCACACCATCCGGCTACACCGCGTACTTCGAGCACCGCCCGAACGCATCTATCGCGCTTTCATCGAACCGGCTGCCGTTGCCAAGTGGAACGCACCCGATGGCTTTACCGCCGTGGTGCATGAAATGGACGCCCGCGTTGGCGGGCACTACCGCACCTCGTTCATCAACTTCGCCACCGGCCAGGAGCATACCTTCGGCGGCGCGTACCGCGAGCTGGTGGCGAGCAAGCGAATCGTCATCACGGACCGCTTCGACGATCCGAATCTGCCCGGTGAGATGGTCACCACGGTGACGCTGCGTGCAGTCACCTGCGGCACCGAGCTGTCGATCACGCAGGAAGGTGTGCCCGATCTGATCCCGCCCGAGATGTGCTATCTCGGCTGGCAGCAGTCGCTAGAGTTGCTGGCCCGGCTGGTCGAGACCGCGGCTCCCGGAGACATGCCGTGAAGCGCGCGGCGTCCGTCGTAGAACGCTCGTTCACGGTCGCCCAAATTGCTCGCCAACGTGTGGCGGATGCTCACTGAGCCGCGACACGTTCGGCAGTGGATGGAGGCCGATCCGGACTTCGCTGACGAAGCGCCACCGCTCCTTGGTAACCGCTGGTGTGGCGCAACGACGTGGGTGAGGCCTGGCAAGAGAGCTACGCAAATAGCCCGGAGCTTGAACGCATCACCGCGCCGGTGTCCGACTTTGCAGGTGTTGACGGAGGCATCCCATGAAACTCTGGACCGGCATCGTCACCGACAAGGTGCAGCAGTCAAAGGACTTCTACACCCGCCTGTTCGGCTGCGAGGTGCTGCATGAACAAGAGGGCGGGTGGTTCGTCCTGCTGCGGCTGAGTGACAACGAACTCGGGTTCATGAAACCGAATCGTCCATCGCAAGCCGCCATCTTCCGCCCCGCGTTCGAGGGACGAGGGGTGTGGGTCGCGATCGAGGTCGAGGATGCCGGTGCCGAATACGAGCGCCTGCGGGCGCTGGGCGTGCCCATCGAGGTTCAGTTGCGCGACGAACCCTGGGGCGATCGCCACTTCGTCGTGGTCGATCCGAACGGCATCGGAGTCGATGTGGTGCAGCGGGTGGGGACATGACAGTCCGCGATATGGCGTCCGTGGCGGACACGTCCGCGCCCACCGGCAGTGCCGCCACGACGCTGTGGGCCGACCTGCGCGCCGCGCTGCGCGGTACCGACGCCGACTACACGCGCATTCCGCTCAAGCGCGCGGTGTTCCTGCTCGCGGTGCCGATGATGCTGGAGCTGGTGCTCGAATCGACCTTCGCGGTGGTCGACATCTTCTTCGTCGCCAAGCTCGGGTCGTCCGCGGTGGCCACCGTCGGCCTGACCGAGACCTATCTGTTCCTGCTGTATTCGATCGCGATGGGGCTGGCGATGGCGGTCACCGCGATCGTCGCCCGCCGCATCGGCGAGCATCGCGGCGAGGAGGCTGCGCTGTCGGCGGTGCAGGCCATCGTGGTGGCGGTGCTGGTCTCGCTGCCCTTTGCCGTGGCGGGCATCGTGTGGGCGCCGGAGCTGCTGCGCCTGATGGGTGCGGACGCCTGGGCCATCGAACACGGCTATCGCTATACCCAGTGGATGCTCGGCGGCAATGTGGTGATCCTGCTGCTGTTCGTCATCAACGCCATCTTTCGCGGTGCAGGCGACGCGGCAGCGGCGATGCGCGTGCTATGGGTCGCCAATGCGCTCAACATCGTGCTCGACCCGATCCTGATCTTCGGCCTCGGACCGATCCCGGCGCTCGGCATCGAGGGCGCGGCGATCGCGACCAACATCGGGCGCGGCGCGGGTGTGCTGATGCAGGTCTGGATCCTGGTGCGCGGCAGCGAACACCTGCGCATCCGCCGCGCCAGCCTGCGCTGGCATGGTGCGACGCTGCTGCAGATCGTGCGCACCTCGTTCGGCGGCATCGGCCAGATGATCGTGTCGATGACCGCCTGGATCTTCCTGATGCGCATCCTCGCCAGCGTGTCGACCGAAGCCGTGGCCGGGGCGACGATCACGATACGCATCATGATGTTCACGCTGATGCCCGCCTGGGGCATGTCCAACGCCGCCGCCACGCTGGTCGGGCAGAACCTCGGCGCGGGCCAGCCCGCGCGTGCCGAGGCGGCCGTGTGGCGCATCGGCTGGATGAACATGGTCTTCACCCTGGCGGTGTCGGTGGCGTTCTTCTTCCTGCATGACGAGCTCATCGCCCTGTTCACCGACGACGCACAGGTGATCGCCATCGGCGGCGAGTGGCTCGCCATCCTGTCGTATTCCTACTTCGTCTATGGCTGGTGGATGGTGTCGGTGCAGGCCTTCAACGGTGCCGGCGACACGATGACACCAACCTGGATCAACCTGGTGTTCTTCTGGCTGATCCAGATCCCGCTCGCCTGGGCGCTTGCGCTGCCCCTGGGCTGGGCGCACTCGGGGGTGTTCTGGGGCGTGTTCATCTCCGAGACCGCGGTCGGCCTGTTCACGCTGTGGCTGTTCAGCCGCGGGCGCTGGAAGACGAAACGGCTTTGATGGCGGCTATACGTGCTCGCATTCCTCGACTGGCGGTGACCATCGCTGAAGGAGCTCACCACCATGGCCCGGCTTTCTCCCCGCCTGCAAGAAGTACTCGACGCACTGCCGCTTCGACCGGGGTTGCGCGTGCTCGAAGTCGGCTGCGGTCCGGGTGCGCTCGCGCGGGCGATCGCCGCGCGCGTGGCACCGGGACAGGTGCTCGGCATCGACCGCTCTGCGCACGCCATCGAGCAGGCGATGGCCTCGTCCGGCGAAGCGATCGCAGCGGGGCATCTGTCCTTTCGTCAGGTCGCCGCAGAGGACTTCGTCCTGGGGCCTGGAGAAGCGCCCTTCGATCTGATCGTTGCGGTGCGCGTCGGCGCGTTCGACGGCCGACACCCGGATGCCGGCGCGCGCGCATGGCCGCGGATGGCGGCTGCGCTCGCGCCCGGGGGACGCCTCGCCATCGATGGGGTAGAGCAAATGATGGTCGCACCAGCCGACATGCATCGTGCGGGGGCCTGAGTACATTCCCAGATTTCGCGCCCGCTCGTGCATCCGACTCCTAACAACTCCCCGTCAGGTGTCCATTGCGCACGTGCCCATCGATGATGCAGATCGGCGCGCCGAGAAGTGATCGGGCATTCGACAGACGACGGCGTGCTGTCCAATGACAAGATCTCGCTCATCAACAAATCTGCGAACGGTGGCAAGAACGCTCACTGTTCAGCCTTCGCGTTAGGGGGCGTCGGGTCAGGGTCGGTAGCCATCATCTGCAAAGGAGCGTCCAGCGCATCACCGCCCCATCCGGGCGATCATATCGGGCCTAGTGAAGTCCACTCTTGACATACCGTGCGGTCGACTCCTGAGAACGACACCGAGACACATAGCTCAAATACATTGTTTCTGTTTTGAGCCAGCCTATTATGTGAGCTATAGATTTTGAGCCACATAGAGGCCTTCCATGTCCGCCATCGTTGCCTATACCCGCGTTTCCACCGACGACCAGACCAGCGAGAACCAGCGGCGCACCATCACAGAACGCTACAAGGTCGATAAGTGGTTTTCAGACGACGGAGTGTCGGGCACCGTGGCTGCGACTCAGCGGGCCGGCCTGTCCGCCCTCCTCGGCTATGTGCGGGACGGTGACATTGTGGTGGTCGCTGCAATCGATCGCCTCGGCCGTAACACCCTAGACGTGCTCAATACCGTCGAGGCCTTGAAGGAGACGGGCGCCTCGGTCATCTCGATGCGGGAAGGCTTCGATCTGGCAACCCCTGCAGGGAAACTCATGCTGACGATGCTGGCTGCAGTGGCTGAACTGGAGCGCGAGAACCTGAAGGCTCGTCAGCTCGCCGGGCTGGAGCGGGCACGGGCGGAAGGTAAGCACCTAGGGCGCAAGAAAACGGTGAATGATGCGGAGGTGGTTGCGTGGCGTGCCGAGAACTCCGCGAGCATCAAGGCAACCGCAGAACACTTCCATATCTCCGTCGCAAGTGTGAAGCGCGCTTGTGCAGTTCAACGATAGCCGAAGCCCTGGCTCCCTCCTCCGTGGTTTCGATCAGCGAGCGGCAAGACTCCCGTCACTGGCACAATCACGGTAAGCCGACTAGCGGTGTGTAGCTAGATGCGTAGCTAACAGCACACCGCAAAACAAAAACCCGCGCCAATACTGGATTTCAAGCCCCCATGAAAATCGCCACCTGGAACGTCAACTCCCTCAAGGTTCGCCTGCCCCACGTGATCGACTGGCTGGCCGCCAACCAGCCGGATGCCCTGTGCCTGCAGGAGCTCAAGTGCGAGAACAAGGCCTTTCCGCTGGCCGAGATCGAGGCGGCCGGCTACCGGGCCGTGTTCAACGGCCAGAAGACCTACAACGGGGTAGCGATCCTCACCAAGACGCCGCTCGCCGATGTCAGCTGCGACATCCCTGGCTTCGCCGACGAGCAGAAGCGCATCGTGGCCGGCACGCTGGATGGCGTGCGCATCGTCTGCGGCTACTTTCCCAACGGCCAGGCGGTCGGCTCCGAGAAATTCGCCTACAAGATGGCCTGGCTGGAGGCGCTCACCGACTGGCTGCGCGCCGAACTGCGGATCACCCCGCAACTGGTGCTGGCCGGCGACTACAACGTCGCCCCGGAAGACCGCGACGCCCACCCCGACTGGAAAGACGAAATCCACGTCTCCAAGCCCGAGCGGGACGCCTTCCAGGCCCTGATCGGCCTTGGCCTCAGCGACGCCTTCCGGCTGTTCGCGCAGCCCGAGCAAAGTTATTCGTGGTGGGACTACCGGATGGGCGCCTTCCGCCGCAATTTCGGCCTGCGCATCGACCACCTGCTGCTGTCCGCGCCGCTGGCCGAAAAAACCACCGCCTGCTACATCGACAAGGCGCCGCGCAAGCTGGAGCGCCCATCGGACCACACACCGGTGGTGGTCGAACTGGCATGAGCGCCGCTCCGGACGCCGTCGCCGCGCTCTACCCGGTCCTTGCGGCCTTGCCGGAAGCGGCACGCCTGCGCCTCGGCGAGCGGTCCCAGGCCATGCGCCTACCGGCCGGCACCACGGTCTTCGACGAACGTCAGGCCTGTCAGGGCTTTCCCTTCGTGCTGAACGGCAGCATCCGGGTCGTCAAGGCGGCCCCGAGCGGACGCGAGTTGCCGCTTTACCGGGTCGCCCCCGGCGAGACCTGCGTCATCTCGTCGGCCTGTCTCCTTGGGCAGACGCCCTACAACGCCCGCGGCGTGACCGAGAGCGACACCACTCTGCTGATCCTGCCGAGCGCCGACTTCCAGGCTTTGCTGGCCGAGCCGACTTTCCGGGATTTCATCTTCAAACTGTTCGCCGAGCGCATCGCCGACCTGATGCAACTGATCGAGGAAGTCGCCTTCCGCAAGCTCGACCAGCGCCTCGCCGCCCTGCTCCTCGGCAAGGGCCAGCGCCTCCACACCACCCATCAACAGCTCGCCGACGAACTGGGCAGCGTGCGCGAGATCGTCAGCCGCCTGCTCAAGGGTTTTGCGGCCCAGGGGCTGGTGGCGCTGTCGCGGGAGCAGGTGGAAATCCTCGACCCCGCCGGACTGCGGCGTCTGGCCGGCGCCTGAACGCTCTGTAACCAAGGTTACAGACGCCGACTCGCAATCGGCGCCTAATGGAGCCACTGGACAGACCATTGCGCCCGGAGGCGATCATGAAAACAAACGTTGGCGGTATCGACAAGATTTTGCGGATTGGCGCTGGAGTAGCGCTGGTGGCCTGGGCCGCTCTCGGCGGCCCGGTATGGGCGTGGATCGGCGTGGTTCCGCTGGCCACCGGCCTCACCGGTTTCTGCCCGCTCTACCCGCTCTTGGGCATGAACACCTGCCCGATGAAGAAAGACTGAAACCGCGACGCCCAAGCGTGTCGCGCGCCACCAGGCCGGCTTGACCCTTCCCCGGGCAAGCCGGCTTTTTTGCGCCTTCCCGGCGCGCGCTCAGGGCTCGCGGACACTCCAGAAGCCGATCCGCCCCAGACTCGCCGCCAGCCGCAGGCGGGTGGCCCGCCAGTTGGCCAGGGCGTTGATGCGTTGCTGCGCGGCGTCGGCCATGGCGCGCTGGGCCTCCAGCAGTTCGAGGGTGCTCCCCACTCCGGCCTTGAAACGGCCCTGGGCCACTTCCAGCGATTTGTTGGCGAAGCCGAGCAGCTTTTCGGTGCTGCCCAGCGCCTGGGTTTCGCTCTGCAGGCTCTGGAAGGCCTGCCACACCTCCAGCGCCACCCGCTGCTCCACGCTGCGCAGATCGGCCCCCGCCATCTCGAAATCGGCCTGGGCCGCGCGGGTCTGGTAATGGCGCGAGAAGCCGTCGAAGATCGGCACGTTCAGTTGCAGCGCCACCCGGCGGTCGCGCTGATCGAGGTCCGGCGTGGCGGCGTTGAAATCCTGCCCGGTTCTGCCCCGGCTGGCGGCGAGGCTCAGGCTGGGCAGATAGGCTCGCTCGGCCGCCGCGATGCGCGCCCGCGCCGCGTCGAGCCGGGCCCGCGCGGCGCGCAGTTCGGGGTGCGCCTGCTGGGCCAGCTCCAGCATGGCGGCGACGCTTTTCACAAAGTCGGTGTCGGGCAGGCGCGCGTCGTCGGCGTCCACTTCCATCGGGCGATCGGGCGATTCGCCGATGGTGACGGCCAGCTTGCCCTGCGCATTGGCCAGCGCACCTTCGGCGCGGACGCGGGCCAGAATCGCCTGGGCAAAGGCGGTCTGGGTCTGCAGCTTGGAGGTGAGATCGCCGACACCGGCGGCGTGCTTGGCTTCGGCGGCCATGAAGCTCTGCAGGTTGATGCGCTCCACTTCGCGCGCCACCGCCAGCTCGCCCTGGGCGGCCAGTAGCGCGAAGTAGGCGTTGGCGGCATCGAGAAAGACCGTCTGCACGCCGAGATCCTGACTCGCGACCGCGGCACGCAAGGTTTGGCGGGCGCTTTCGATGCCGGCCTCGCGCTGGCCGAAATCGAACAGATTCCAGGCCAGATCGAGCTGACCGATGCGGGTCGTGGCGTCGGTCCGGGCGCTCGCGCCGCCCTGGGTGACTGTCTGGCCGCTGCGCGCCTGGGACAGGGTGGCGCTCACGGTGGGCAGATAGGCCGAACGTGCAATGCCCAGGCGCGCCGCCTGCAGACGACTGTCCGCCCAGGCCTGACGGGTGCGCGGGTCTTGGCACAGGGCGCGCTTCACAACCTCGGCGAGGCTGACCTTGCCGGCCGCCAAGGGCCCCGGACAAGCCGGCCCGCCCACCAGTTCGGCGTCGAGGGGCAGGAGGCCCGGCGGCGGCAGCGCGGCAAGATCGCGCTCGCTGCCGAGCGGGTCGAAGGCCTGTGCGCCGCAACAGGCAAGAATCAGCGCCAAGCCCGCCCACCGCCGCCGCATCACGCCGCCTCCGCGAGGGCCGACGGCATGGCGGCGGCCTGACGGGCCCGCAGTTCGGCGATCGGCATGTCCTCGATCACCCGCCCGCCGCCCAGCGCCACCACCCGCTCGGCACTGAAAATGGTTTCGGGCCGGTGGGCGATCAGGATGCGGGTCAGCGCCAGCGACTGGATGGCGCGGTTCACCGCCTGCTCGCACTCCACGTCCAGATGACTGGTGGCCTCGTCGAGGATCAGGATGCGCGGCCGCTTGTACAGCGCACGGGCCAGGAACAGGCGCTGTTTCTGGCCGCCGGAGAGCACCGTGCCCATGTCGCCGACGAGGGTGTGATAGGCCATCGGCAAAGCGGCGATCTCGTCGTGGATGTGGGCCAGCCGGGCGCATTCCTCGATCCGGACGCGGTCCGGCGCGGGGTCGAAGAAGCTGATGTTGTCGGCGATCGAGCCGGCGAACAGGGTGTCGTCCTGCATCACCGTGCCGATGACCGAACGCAGCGCCTCGCCGCCGTTGCGCCGGAGGCTGACGTCGCCGATCAGGATGTCGCCCTCGGCGGGCGGAAAGACGCCGAGAATCAGGTTGATCAACGTCGTCTTGCCACAGCCGGACGGGCCGACGAAGGCCACCGACTGCCCGGGCGGAATCTCCAGATCGATGCCATCCACCACCCACGGGTCGGTTTCGGCGTAGCGGAAGCGCAAACCCTGCAGACGGATGGTCGGCACCGGATCGGCCTCGCCGGACGGCGCCCGGTGGGACGCGTCGCGCTCGGGCTTGGTGAGTACGATATCGGCCAGACGTTCGCCCTGCAGACGCAGCATGCGCAGCTCGAAATATTTTTCGACCAGCCCCGCAACCCGGCCGTCGAACTGATCCTTGTAAGCCTTGAAGGCCATCAGCACGCCGACGGTCATGGTGCCGTCGAGGGTCAGCCGCGCGCCCAGCCACAGGATGGCGATGCCGACGAGGCCGAAGAGCAGGCCGTTCGCAGTCTGAAAGGCAATCGCGAGACGCTGGGTGCGCACGCCGGCGTTCATCTGCTCGGCCACCAGACTGAGCCAGCTGGAGCGACGTTCGTCCTGGCGCTGGAAAAGCTTGACCGCCTTGATCCCGCGCACGGTTTCGAGGAAGTGCGACTGCTGACTGGCGTGATGGACGATCTCCTGCTCGGTGGCGAGGCGCAAGGGACGAAACCACAGCCCGCGGATCAGCGCATAGACGATCATCGCCGCCACCGCCAGCCAGGCCAGCGGCGGACTGTAGAGGAACATCATGGCCAGCGTGACGGCCGACATCAGGCCGTCGATCAGCGCCGAAAAGAAGGACGCGGTGAGCTTGGACTGGATTTCATCCACCGCCCCGAAGCGCGACACGATGTCGCCGAGATGACGTTTTTCGAAGTACTGCACCGGCAGGCGCAACAGGTGGGCGAACACGTTGGTGCGCCACTGCAGGCTGAGATTGGTGCCGATGTGCAGCAAGATCCACGAGCGCAGCGCACCGAAAAGCTGCTGGACCACGAGCAGCAGGCCGAAGCCGAGCGCCAGCGTGGTGAGCAGATCCCGGTCGGCCGACACCAGCACATGGTCGATCACCCACTGCAGGTAGAACGGGCTGGCCAGCGCAAAGACTTCCAGCGCCACAGCCAGCACCAGCACCTGCGAGCCGGCGGCAAACAGCCCGCTCACCCGGCCGATCAAATCGCGGAAGCGGATCGTCGGCGGCGGCGCGGACGAGCGGAAGGCGGGCGAAGGCCATAGTTCGAGGGCCACGCCGGTAAAGCAGCGGGAGATTTCATCCATCGCCACATGGCGCACCCCGCTCGCCGGATCGTGGATGCGGATGCCGCGGCGGGTCACCTTTTTCAGCACCACGAAATGATTGAGGTTCCAGTGCAGGATGCACGGCGTGCGCAACTGGGCGAGATCTTCCAGATCGAGGCGCAACGGCCGGCTGGCAAGGCCCAGGGCGTTGGCGATGCCGATCAGCTGACCAAGGGTCGCGCCATGCTGGGAGATGGAAAACTCCCGGCGCAACTGGGCCAGATCGGTGCGCCGGCCATGAAAGCCGGCCACCATCCCGAGACAGGCCAGGCCGCATTCGGTGGCTTCGGTCTGGAGGATGACAGGCAGCGTGCGGCCGAAGACGCCGGACAGACTGAAAATCGGAGACATGGGCTCTACAGTTTTCCGGTGATGGTCAGAAGCGGTTCGAGCACCCATTCGTAGAGCTTGCGCCGCTCCTGCATGATGTCGGCCTGAAGCTGCATGCCGACCTGCAGCGGGCGGGCTTCGCCGTAGGCCATGATGGTCTGGGCGTCGAGGTCGGCGGTGATGCGGTAGAGCGGCTCGGCCGCCGTGCTGTCGGCACCGGCCAGCCCCAGCGCGGAGAGCTCCTGGCCAGACAGCGCAACCCGCGCCACCTGGGTCACCCGCCCCGGCAGATGACCGAACTTCTGGTAGGGATAGGGATCGAGGCGGAACATCACCCGATCGCCCTCGCGCACAAAGCCCACCGCCTTGCTCGGCGCGAACAGGTCGGCCTGCAGACGTCCGCCGGGCGGCACGATGGACACCACCGGACGGCTGGGGTCCACGTTGTGGCCGACCTCGGCCGTCACCGCGGTGGCCACGCCATCCCGCGGCGCGACGATCAGCACCTGACGGCGCAATTCGCTCTCGGTGAGTTCCTGGTCGGTGCTGGAAATGCTGCGGCGCAATTCGGAAATCTGCTTGGACTGTTCGAGGGGCAGGCGGTCGAGTTCGCCGCGCAGCAGGGTGACTTCGCGCTGCACGTTGAGGCGGTCGCGTTCCAGCGCCTGCAGGCGCGAGCGCTGGTCGATCAGGTCGGCCTCGCGCAACTGCACCTGTTCGCCGGCGATGTAGTCCTTCTCCAGCAGGCCGCGATAGCGCCGCAGGGTGTCCTCGGCCAGCGCCACCCGGCTTTTCTGGCCGTCGATGGACTGGCCGATCAGTTTCAGCTCGGCCTCGAAAGCGCTTTGCTTGCGCATCAGGTTGGCGCGCTGCTCAAGCTGCAGGGATTCGGTCTTGCCCAGTTCGGCCCGCAGGCTGTTGCGGCGGGTCGTCACCTGCTCACTGATCCCGGCCAGGCCGGTTGACGCCGCGTCGCTCTTCTTCTCCAGCGACAGCACATACAGCACGTCGCCCTGACGCACCGCCTGCCCTTCCTTCACGCGCTTTTCGACCACCACCCCGGCCTGCTGGGAATACACCTTAGACCAGCCGCCGGCCGGCAAGAGCTGGCCGGCCACCGTGGTGCGCTTGGTGTAGCTGCCGAAGGCGAAAAAGGCGATCAGGGCGGCGCCGGCCAGGGCCGCGATCAAGGTAAACACCGCAAACGACACCGGCTGGGCAAGCACCACCGGCCCGAGCCAGTTGGTGCGTTGTGCATCGAGCGCCTCGGTGCGGAACAGGGAGTCGTCTTTCACAGGAGATATCGCCTACGGGCAACGGCAAGGTGCCGCGACGCCCTATCCTCCCGGATGGAAGGCTGGCGGCACAGGGCATAGAACACGCTCTTCGACATAGAAAAGGCAATGGGCCACCTCGCCGGAGGTGACCCATCCGAACCGGCCGTTACCAGACGGAAACGGTCGGCTCAGGTGCCGCTAGCGCAGCCTCAGCAGGTGCGAACCGGCTGATAGCAAGTGCTGGGCGCCGGCTGGCAGGTGGTCGGGGCCGGCTGACAGGGCGTGGGCGCCGGTTGGGAGCAGGTCGGCTTCTGGTAGCTGAAGCAGTTGAACAGGCCGGAGAACCAGCTGGTGAGGCCGCCGAACAGGCAGAAGGTGCCGCCGGAAACGTTGTCGATTTCCTGGGAGGAGAGTTCGCGGATAGCCATTTGAAACCTCGCTTGAATAAAGGAATGATTGATTGGTTAATTATCGTGTCGCCAAAATACCCATAACGGGTAATGCGTCGACACCCTCAATCTATTCCCCACTCATCCGCCCGACCGTGACTTAATTGCCCCCTCGTGAAACCATTTCACCAAATTTACTTTATTTGAAGAATTAACTTCTAAATTTGGTGATTTTAGGGACTGATCGATGCCAACAAGGCGTCAGATCGATTTTTTCCCTACATGGTTGGCGATGCGCACGAAGTCGTCCACCGACAAGCGCTCGCCGCGCAGACCGGGGTCGATGCCGACCGCCACGAAATCCGCCTCGTCGAGATAATCCCGCAAGGTGTTGCGCAGCGTCTTGCGGCGCTGCCCGAAGGCGGCGGTGACGATCTTGCCGAGCAGCGCGTAATCGTCGGCCGTGCATTCGGCCACCGGTCGCGGCACCATCCGCACGATGCTCGACATCACCTTGGGCGCCGGACGGAAGGCGCCGGGCGGCACGTCGAACATGCGCCGCATGTTGAAGCGGTACTGGAGCATCACCGACAGGCGGCCATACTCCTCGGTGCCGGGCTCGCCCACCATGCGCATCACGACCTCTTTTTGCAGCATGAAGGTCATGTCCTTCACCTTGTCCGCGTAGTCGGCGAGGTGAAACAGGATGGGCGTCGAGATGTTGTAGGGCAGGTTGCCCACCACCCGCAGCGGCGCACCGTCGGCCACCAGACTGCCGAAGTCGAACTTCAGCGCGTCGCCTTCGTGGATGGTCAGCTGGTCCGGCGAGTGGGCTTCCTTGAGACGGGCGATCAGGTCGCGGTCGATCTCGACCACGTGCAGGTGGTCGAGACGTTCCATCAGCGGTTCGGTCATCGCCCCCAGGCCGGGGCCGATTTCGACCATGCGGTCGCCGGCCGCCGGGCGGATCGCTTCGATGATCTTGTAGATGATGTTTTTGTCGGACAGGAAGTTCTGCCCGAAGCGCTTGCGCGCCTGGTGTTGTTCAGTCATCCGTTCTTGCGCTCCCAGGCGGCAATCGCCTCGCGAATCCGTGCGATCGCGGCGAATCCGACCTTCTCGCCTTCCAGGATCGCCTCGTGGCGCTGCTGGAAATTGGTGGCCGGCAGGCCGCGCAGTTCGGGGCGGATCACCACGTCGGCAGCGGTGAGTTCGCCTTTGCCGAGGGCGCCGCCCATGATGGAAATGGTGTCGAGAAGCACATCGACGCTGCCCTGATTCTTTTTGCCGCTGGGGCGCCCCGAGATGTCCACGGCAATGACCAGATCGGCGCCCAGGCTGCGCGCCTCCCGCGCGGGAATCGGCGCGACCAGCCCACCGTCCACGTACTCGCGCCCGCCGATGGCCACCGGCGGAAAAACGCCGGGGATGGCCGACGAGGCGCGCACCGCGATGCCGGTATTGCCGCGTTGAAAGACGATCGGCTCACCGCTTTGCAGATCGGTGGCAACCGCGGCAAAACGGCGCTTGAGGCCTTCGATGGGTCGGTTGCCGACATGGGTGTTGATGAAGCGCTCCAGCGCCTCGCCCTTGATCAGACCCCGGTCGAAGAAGCTCCAGTCGGTGACCGACGCCTCGTCGAGCTGGATCGCCAGTTTCTGCAACTCGAAAGGCCCGTGTCCGGCGGCATACAGCGCACCGACCACCGAGCCGGCACTGGTGCCGACGACGAAATCCGGAAAAATCCCGCTGGTTTCGAGCGCCTTGATCACCCCGATGTGGGCAAAGCCGCGGGCCGCGCCGCCGCCAAGGGCCAGCGCGATCTTCGGCTTGCGGGGCGCGGCCCCGTCGTGCCTTTGCGGCTGCATGCCGCATGCGGCCAGGCCCAGCGCGGAGACCCCGCCGAGCAGCAGACGCCGTCGTGTGTTCATGGTTTTGTCTGTCCTTTGGCCATCGCAATGGCCAGTTCGACCGCGGCGAACAGGCTGCCCGGATCGGCGCGGCCGCTGCCGGCCAGGTCGAGGGCGGTGCCGTGGTCCACCGAAGTGCGGATGATCGGCAGCCCGAGGGTGACGTTCACGCCGCCGCCAAAGCTGGCGTGCTTGAGCACCGGCAGGCCCTGGTCGTGGAACATCGCCAGCACCGCGTCGCCCTGCTCCAGCGAATGGGGCACGAAAAGGGTGTCGGCGGGCAGCGGACCGATGAGCTGCATGCCCTCGGCGCGAAGCTGCTCCAGCACCGGCGTGATGACTTCGATCTCTTCCATGCCCATGTGGCCGCCCTCCCCCGCGTGGGGATTGAGGCCGGCGACGAGGATCCGCGGCGAGGCGAGGCCGAAACGCGTGCGCAGATCGGCGTGGAGGATGCGCAGGGTATCGACGAGCAGCGGGCGGGTGATCGCGGCAGAGACATCCTTGAGCGGCAGATGGGTAGTGGCGAGAGCCACGCGCATGCCGCCGCCGACCAGCATCATCACCACACGCGGCGTGCCGGTGGCTTCGGCCAGATATTCGGTGTGGCCGGAGAATGGCATGCCGGCGTCGCAGATGATGCCCTTGTGCACCGGCGCGGTCACCATGCCGGCGAATTCGCCCGAACTGCAGCCGCCGATGGCCCGGTCGAGCACGTCGAGCACGTAGCGGGCATTGGCCACGTCGAGGCGGCCGGGGGCGGCCTTTGCGGCCAGGGGAACGTGGAGCACTTCGAGCGCACCGGCGCGGGGTTTGCCGCCGGGGGTGTAGTCGATGATGTCCAGCACCGGCTCGACCGCATGGATGCGCGCCGCGATCATCGCGCGATCGCCGAGCACGACCAGCCGTGCCGGCCATTCGCGCCGCGGCAGCGCCGCACACAGATCGGGACCGATACCGGCCGGTTCACCGCTGGTGATGGCGAGGGTGGGAAGAGACATTGGAGGGAGAACCAGAAGTGAAGAAGGGGGAGCGTGTCGGGCCGGGAGGCGCCGACGACGGGCGGGACCGGTTGCCGGCGCCGGCAGAGACGGTGTGGCGCGAGACAAGCTTGCGCCACACCGGGAGGATCAGCGATCTTCCAGGCGGTATTCCACGTAGGCCCGGTCGCGAAGCTGGCGGAGCCAGTCCTGGAAAGCTTCGTCGGACTTGCGTTCGCGCAGGGCATTGCGGGCGGCGGCGCGCTTGCGGTCGTCGGAAACATCCTGAACCCGCCGGTCTTCGACGAGGATCAGGTGCCAGCCAAAGGGCGACTGGACGGGTTGGCTGATTTCGCCGGGCTTGAGGGCGTCCATGGCCTGCTCGAACTCGGGCACGGTGTCGGCGGGGTAGACCCAGCCCAGATCGCCGCCTTTGGCCGCGGAGATGTCGGCGGAGTATTGCTTGGCGAGTTCGGCGAAGCTGGCGCCGCCCTGGACGACCCGCTCGCGCAACTCGCTCAGGCGCCGGCGGGCATCGGCGTCGGAGACGACTTCGCTGGTTTTGATGAGGATGTGGCGGGCGTGGGTCTGGCGGACCTGGGTCGCGGCGGCGGACTGGCCGCCGCCCCGGCGATCGAGTACCTTGACGATGTGGAAACCGGCCGCACTGCGCAGGATGGGCGTTTCCTGACCGGGCTTAAGGCTGGCCACGGCGTCGGCAAACACGCCCGGCAGCCGGTCGGCGCTGCGCCAGCCCAGGTTGCCGCCCGAGAGCGCATCCGGCGCATCGGAATAGCTGGCCGCCAGTTTGTCGAAGGGTTCGCCGCGCGCCGCGCGGGCCGCCACGTCCTCGGCCTTGGCCCGGAGACGGGCAAGCTGCTCGGGGCTGGCGCCTTCGGGGGCGCGGAACAGGATGTGGGCGAGGCTGTATTCTTCCTGCCCGACCGCGTTGTCGGGATGGGCCAGGAAGTTGCTCACCTCGGCGTCGGAAATGACGATCCGCCCATCCACCTCGCGCTCGCGCACGCGGGCGAGCAGGATTTCGTTGCGCACCTCGTCGCGGAAATGCTCCCAGGCGATACCGTCGCGCTCGAGCGCCTTGCGGAAATCGGTTACTGAAAGCTTGTTGCTGTCGGCGATCCGCCCGAGCGCCCGGTCGAGGGTGACATCATCGACCCGCAGGGAGGTTTCGTTGGCGAGCTGGATCTGCAGCCGCTCCATGATCTGGCGTTCGAGCACCTGGCGTTCGAGCACGTCGGCCGGCGGCAGCGGCGTGCCCTGGCGGGAGAGCTGGCGGGTGACCTGCTCGACCCGCTGGCGCAGATCGGACCGGGTGATGACCTCGCTGTTCACGACGGCCACGATGCGGTCCACTTCGACCGGCCCGTCGGCTGCGGCCAGCGGAGAGTTGGCGATCAGGGACGCGGCAAGCAGGGTGAAAATGAGTTTCATGAGTCTGGGCTGGTCTTTCAGAATGCGATGTCGTCGTCGCCGACATAGGGCGTCGATCCGTCGTTGATCTTCCCATATCCGGGCACGTTGCGCTTGAGCATGGTCAGCGGGCTGGACCCGATGCTGCCGGCGCCGTTGAATTCGAGCTGGAAGAAGAAGGAACGGCTCACGTCGTTGGTGCTGGTGGTCAAATGCTGGACTACGCCGCGGAACACCCAGCAGCCGGCGTTGTACTCGACCCCGGCAATGCCCTGGGTCAGACGGTGGTCGCGCAGGTTGCGGTTGTAGCGGCCGACGCCGTACCAGTTGCCCCACAGCGGCCACTGGCCGGTGAGGTCGAGGTCACGGAAACCGTCGGGGGAGCCGGGCACGGTGGAGTAGTTGCGACGATAGCGCCAGCTCACCCCCAACGAACGGGCATAAGCCGGCTGGAAGCGCACGCCGAAGTTGAAACGCTCGGTCCAGTTGTCCCGCGGGTTGTATTGCCAAGCGGTGTCGAACTGGGTTTTCGGGGCGAAAGTGGCACTGAAGGCACCGAGCAGATCGGCCTGTTTGCCGGTGCGCACCGGGGTGCTCTCATTCAGGGCAACCCGCTGATCCACCAGGTAATAGCGCTGGCCGAAAGCCGCCCGGATGAGTTCGGCACCGGTCGCCGGATCGATCACCCGGCTCTGCAGGGCGGTGGTGATCTGGTTGGCGTTGGAGATGCGATCGCCGCCGGTGTAAACGTTCTCGGCAAAGATCTGCGCGAAGTTGAAGTCGTAGAAACCGGAATCGAAATTGGGGAACTTCGACTGGTCGGTGTAGGGCACGTAGAGGTAATAGACCCGCGGTTCGAGGGTCTGGATGTAGTCCTTGCCCCGAAAATCGATATCGCGCTCGAAGGTGACGCCGCTATCCACCGACACGATGGGCAACACCCGGGTGAGGGTCTCGTCGCCGGTGCTGGCACCGCGGTAATTGACGTCGTAGCGGGTGGCATGGACCCCGATCTTCGGCGTGATGTAGAAGGCCGAGGTCTGCAGTGGCAGCGAGAGCTGCGGATAAAACGTGAGCCGGCGCCCTTCGGTGAGGGTCGGGTGGCTGAAATCGACGAACTCGCTGGCGAGATGGAAGGTTGTTCCGCCGAAGACTTCCGGCCGCAGGGCCGTCAGGGTGAGCTGCGGAAGACGCTTATAGGGCTCGGCAAGCTTGACCCCGGTATTCGGGTCCTGCAGGGTCTGGTAAGCCTGGAGCATGCCCGTGGCGGTCCACCAGCCGCCGCCGCTGTAGCTCAGTGCCCCCTGACGCAGCAGGTTGACCTGCGAAGTGAGGGCCAGCCGGGTGCTCAGGTCGATGAAGTAGCGCGGATCGGAAACCCCGGAAAAGTCGATGTTGCCGGCCCAGCCGTTGCCGAAATTCTGGTTATGACGAATCTGGCCGGCATAGCGGCTGCGCTGCTCGACCTGATCGTTGGGCAGATATTCGAGAAAGGAAGTGCCGCTGTACGAAGGCGTGATGTAGCGCGCCTCGTTGCGCATCTGCAGGCCGCGCAGGCCCATGTAGCGCACGGTAAGCTGGTCGTCGTAGTTGGGCGCCAGATTGAAATAATAGGGAACCGACAGGTCGACGCCGACCTTGTTCGAGGTGCCGAAGGTGGGCGACAGCACGCCCGAACGGCGCTGGTCGGCAAGCGGGAAATCGGCCCACGGCAGATAGCCGAGGGGAAGCCCCTTGAAAACCAGCGTGCCACCCGTGGCTTCGCCCACGTTGCGGTCGTAGTCGAGTTCGAGTTCCTTGGCGCGGATGTACCAGTCGGGGCGATCCGGCTTGCAACTGGTCCAGGTACCGTTGAAGAGGCGGTACTGGTTTTCGCCTTCGAGCGACAGGGAATCGGCCGCTCCGTGACCGGTGAGAGGCAGCTGGGAACGGGGCACAGCCTGACCCGGCAGCAGGATCTGCCCCGGCGGCGCCGGGCGCGCCGGACGACTGATCGAATATTCGGGCGTATCGAAGGTGCCGACCTGCTCGCCGACCTTCATGCGCGCATGCGGGCCGGTCATGGTGTCGCCGCCGCGGGTTACGCGCACGTTGCCGGTCGCATCCACCTCATCGGTCAACTCGAAGTAATGCAGCTTGTCACCCTCGAAGCGGGTGTTGTCGCGAATCACTTCGGCGGAGCCTTCCGCGACGGCATCCACATCCTGACGACCGTAGACCTTGTCGCCGGTGATGTAGGTCACGCCGGGGGTGGCGGGCTTCGACAGCTTGGCCGGAGCCGCAGCGGGCACGGCCTTGGCGACCCGGCCGGCAGGCGCAGCCTTGTCCGCCGGCTTCGAGGCCGGGCGGGCGGGCGAAGACGGCTTCGCCGCCACCGCGGGCGCCGCCGTCGACGCATCCGGCGGACTGGCGGCTGGCGGGCGCCCAAGCAGAGCGGGCGACACCACGAAAGGAGGAAGAACCTCCGCACCGGCTCGGCCCCAAAGGGCGAACAGGGCGATGGACAAGAAGCGCAACTGGGTACGTGGTTTCATCCCGGAACTGGAACCAGCCGGCGAGCCGACCGCGTGGTTTGATAAACTGCGCGATTTTACACGAACGAATCTCAGACTCCCGTGGAACGACGCCAACAACTCCAGACCTGGCTCGCCGCCGAATTCCCCGGCCGCGCCTTCGACCTTGCCCCGGCCAGCGCCGACGCCAGCTTCCGGCGCTACTTCCGGCTGACATTTGCCGACGATCCCGTTTCGCTGATCGTCATGGACGCACCGCCCAGTCACGAAGATTGCCGCCCTTACATCCAGGTCGCCGAACTTTTCGGCGCATCCGGCGCCCACGTTCCGCGCATCGTCAGGCAGAACCTCGACGAGGGCTTCCTGATTCTCTCCGACCTCGGCAGCACCACCTATCTCCAGGCGCTCACCAAGGACAACGCCCACAATCTCTACGCCGACGCCCTCGGCGCACTGATCTGCATCCAGAAATCCAGCCGGCCCGGCGTACTCCCCGAGTACGACCGCGAACTGCTGATGCGCGAACTGGAGCTTTTCCCGGTCTGGTACGTCGCCCGCCACAAGGGCATCACCCTCACCGAACAGCAAACCCGGCAGCTTTATGAAGTCTTCGACCGCATCGTCGACGTCAACCTCGCCGAACCCAAGGTTTTCGTGCACCGCGACTACCACAGCCGCAACCTGATGCTGAGCGAGCCCAACCCCGGCGTGCTCGACTTCCAGGACGCCGTCTATGGCCCGCTGAGCTACGACCTCGCCTCCCTGTTCAAGGACGCCTACATCCACTGGGAAGAAGATTTCACCCTCGACATGCTGGCCCGCTACTGGGAAACCGCCCGCGCCCTCGACCTGCCGGTGCGCGAGGATTTCGCCGAATTCCACCGCGACTACGAATGGATGGGCGTGCAACGCCACATCAAAGTGCTCGGCATCTTCGCCCGCCTCTACCACCGCGACGGCAAGGACGGCTACCTGAAAGACATGCCGCTGGTCCTGCACTACCTGCGCAAGGCCTGCGAGCGCTACGGCGAACTGCGCCCGCTGCTGCGCCTGCTGGAGCAAACCGACCCGACCGTCACCGAAGTCGGCTACTCGTTCTGAGCGCCCTACCATGAAAGCGATGATCCTGGCCGCCGGTCGCGGCGAACGCATGCGCCCCCTCACCGACACCTGCCCCAAGCCGCTCCTCGCGGCCGGCGGCAAACCGCTGATCGTCTGGCACATCGAACGTCTGGCCGCGGCGGGCATCGCCGACCTGGTCATCAACCACGCCCATCTCGGGCAGATGATCGAAGACGCGCTGGGCGACGGCAGCGCCTTCGGCGTGCGCATTGCGTATTCAGCGGAAGGCAAGGCGCTCGAAACCGCCGGCGGCATCGCCCGTGCGTTGCCGCTGCTGGGCGCCGCGCCCTTTCTGGTCATCAACGGCGACGTCTTCTGCGATGCCGATCTCGCCGCGCTGCGTCGGGCGGCGGAGACGCTGCACGCCGACGGCCCGCTGGCCCACCTCCTCCTGGTCGCCAACCCGACGCACCACCCGGCCGGCGATTTCGGCCTCGACGCCGACGGCCACGTCCGCGATAGCGCCCCGTCGGGCGGCGAGCGCCTCACCTTCTCCGGCCTCGGCGCCTACCACCCGGCCCTGTTCGCCGGACTCCCGCCCGACCAGCCCGCCAAGCTCGCCCCACTGCTGCGCACCGCAATGCTTGCCGACAAGGTCACGGGCGCCCGCATCGACGACCGCTGGGTGGACGTCGGCACCCCGGAGCGCCTCGCCGAACTCGACGCCAGCCTGCGCCGCGTCTGAAGCGGCCCCCAAGCCTGCCACCGCCGGACGCCTTGCCGCGGACGAAAACGGAATCGGCGTCGCGCAGCAATCCTGAGCGCCTGCGCACGCACCGAAGTCGACACCGAAACCACGCCCGCCGGCGGGCTTTCGACGCGCTTCGGCAGCGACTGCATCCCGCCACCCCGACGACATCCTCTTGCCGTCCAACCGCCCCCGTTCCAGCAAGCCTTTTCCCCGGACGCAGCCCCTTAGGCCGCGCCCGGCGATTGTCAGCCGGGACGGAAGGGGCATATCCTCGCCGTTTCCCGACGCAACGCCGTTTCCGCCCATGCCCCTCGACATCGCTCCCTTCCAGGCCCGCCGCGCGCAGCTACTCGCCACCATGCAAGCCGCCGGCGGCGGCGTCGCGATCATCCCGACCGCGCCGGAACGCTTCCGCAACCGCGACACCACCTACGCCTACCGCTTCGACAGCTATTTCTACTACCTCACCGCCTTCCGCGAACCCGAAGCGGTGCTGGTGCTGGTGGCCGGCGACACGCCGAAGAGCATCCTGTTCTGCCGCACCAAGGACATGGAACGGGAAATCTGGGACGGCTACCGTTTCGGCCCCGACGCCGCCCGCGAAGCCTTCGGCTTCGACGAAGCCCGGCCCATTGCCGAACTCGACGAACAACTCGGCACCCTCCTCGCCAACCAGCCCGCCGTCTTCCACTCGGTCGGCTACGAGCCAGACTGGGATCGCCGCGTCGCCGACGCCCTCAACCGGGTGCGCGCCCAGGCCCGCACCGGCGCCCACGCCCCGACCCAGATCCGCGACGTGCGCAGCCTGATCGACGACATGCGCCTGGTCAAAGACGCCGCCGAGATCGCCACCCTGCGCCGCGCCGCCGATATCTCCGCTGGCGGCCACATCCGCGCCATGCGGGCCGCCCGTCCCGGAGTCTTCGAATACGAAGTCGAAGCCGAGCTGATCCACGAATTCCGCCGCCACGGCAGTCAGGCGCCGGCCTACAACTCCATCGTCGCCAGCGGCCCCAACGCCTGCGTGCTGCACTACGTCGAAAACGACCGCCAACTGGCCGACGGCGACCTGCTGCTGATCGACGCCGGCTGCGAGCTCGACGGCTACGCCTCCGACATCACCCGCAGCTTCCCGGTCAGTGGCCGCTTCAGCGGGCCGCAGAAAGCCGTCTACGAACTCGTCCTCGCCGCCCAGGCCGCCGCCATCGCCGAAATCCGCCCCGGCGCGAGCTGGAACGCCGGCCACGACGCCGCCACCCGCGTGCTCGCCCAGGGCTTCATCGACCTCGGCCTCCTCGCCGGCAGCCTCGACGCCGCCCTCGAAACCGGCACCTACCGCCAGTTCTACATGCATCGCACCGGCCACTGGCTCGGCCTCGACGTGCATGACGCCGGCGAATACAAGATCGGCGGCGAGTGGCGCAACCTTGTTCCGGGCAACGTCCTGACCGTCGAACCGGGCGCCTACATCCGCCCGGCCGACGGCGTCCCGGAAGCCTTCTGGAACATCGGCATCCGCATCGAGGACGACGCCCTCGTCACCGCCGACGGCTGCGACATCATTACCCACGCCACCCCCAAGAGCGTGGCCGACATCGAAGCCGTGATGGCAGAACGCTGAACACGATGCAAAAACACGACCTCGCCATCGTCGGCGCCGGGCCGGTGGGCATGGCCCTGGCCCTCGCGCTCAAGGATTCCGGCCTCGACATCGTTCTGCTCGACGCCCGCGCACGCGGCGCCGCCCGCCACGATCCGCGGGTGCTGGCGCTGTCTCACGGCACCCGGCTGACCCTCGAACGCCTGGGCATCTGGGCGCAGCTTCCGGTGACCGCCATCGAGACCATCCATATTTCCCAGCAAGGCGGGCTGGGCCGCACCGTGCTGTCCGCCGACGAATACGGCCAGCCGGCCCTCGGCTACGTGGTCGCCGCCGGCGCTCTGGCCGCGGCCCTCGACGATGCCCTCCAGGCGGCCGCCATCCCGGTCCGCGATCACGCCACCGTCATCGGAATCGCGGCCGGTGCCGACGACGCGATCGTCAGCCTCGCCGACGGTTCGCATCTGTCGAGCCGTCTGGCCGCCTGCGCCGAAGGCGCCGTTGCCGGCGACGACCACAGCGCCCTCGTCGAACACGACTACGCCCAGCACGCGGTCATCAGCGTCGCCACCCCGGCCGCCTCCCACGGCGGCCGCGCCTGGGAGCGTTTCACCCCGCAAGGCCCGCTGGCCGTTCTCCCCTGCGGCCCGGATTGCGCCATCGTGCATACCGCCGAGCCCGCTGCCGCCGACGCCCTGATGGCGCTCGACGACGGCGCCTATCTCGCCCGCCTGCAAAGCCATTTCGGCGACCGCCTGCGCTTCGCCTCGGTCGGCCCGCGCGCCCGCTTTCCGCTCAAGCTGCGCTACCGCCCCAACCCCATCGGCCAACGCACCGTCTGGCTCGGCAACGCCGCGCAAACCCTCCACCCCGTGGCCGGTCAGGGCTACAACCTGGCCCTCCGCGACGTGTGGGCCTGCGCCCAGGTGCTGCTGCGCGCCGGCGGCGATCCCGGTGCCGCGGAAACCCTCGCCACCTACGCCCGGCAACGCAAGCTCGACCGCAACGGCACCATCCGCTTCACCGACGGCCTCGTGCGTCTCTTCAGCAACGCCGTCGCACCGCTCCAGCACATCCGCGGCGCCGGCCTGCTGGCCCTCGACCTGCTGCCGCCGGCACGCCACTTCGTCGCCAAACGTATGATGTTCGGCGCCCGCGCGTGGCCCTGAAACATCCTGTCGACGCATCGTTGAAATTACGGATCGCCGCGGCGCAGCAAACCCCGTAGAATCCGCAGCCTGCGCGCCGCCCGGCGCCCCGCCGCCCACGGGACTGCACCATGGCCGAAGCCGACGACCTCCAGCACCACGACGATCTCGACATTCACCTGCGCGAGGTCCAGCAACTGCTCGCCCGCCACAAGCTGGTCGAAGGCCTCGTCCATCGCCAGGACATGCCCAAGCATGATCTGGTCGAAAGCCTGGTCCACAAGCAGCACGTCCAGGAACTCACCCACAAGCTCGACAGCCTGCACTCGGCGGACGTCGCCCACATCCTCGAAGCCCTGCCGCTCGAAGACCGGCTCTTCCTGTGGGATCTGGTCAAGGCCGAGCGGGACGGCGAAATCCTGCTCGAAGTCTCCGACGCGGTGCGGGAATCCCTCATCGAGTCGATGGACTCGGACTCGTTGCGCGCCGCCGCCGAACAGCTCGACGCCGACGAACTGGCCGACCTCGCACCCGACCTGCCCCACGAGGTCATGGAGGCGGTTTACCAGGGACTGGCGCCGGAAGAGCGCGAGCAACTGCGCGCCGCCATGTCCTATCCCGAGGATTCCGTCGGCGCGCTGATGGACTTCGAGATGGTCACCGTGCGCGAGGACGTCACCCTCGAAACCGTGCTGCGCTACCTGCGCCTCTTCGACGAACTGCCCGACCACACCGACCAGCTCTTCGTCGTCGACCGGGACGAACACCTGCGCGGCGTGCTGCCCCTCGACCGGCTGCTGATCAACGGCCCGGAGATCGAAGTCGGCACGATCATGCTCACCGACACCCTCACCCTTGAGCCCTCCGACGAAGCCGAAACCGCCGCCCAGGCCTTCGAGCGCTACGACCTCGTCTCGGCCCCGGTGGTCGATTACCACCGCAAGCTGGTCGGGCGGGTGACGGTGGCGACGGTGGTGGACTTCATCCGCGAAGAAACCGAGAACGAACTGCTCAACCAGGGCGGTCTGAAGGAAGGCGAAGACATCTTCGCCTCGGTATGGGATTCGGTGAAAAACCGCTGGTCGTGGCTGGCGGTCAATCTGGTCACCGCCTTTCTGGCCAGCCGGGTCATCGGCGCCTTCGAAGGCTCCATCGAAAAGCTCGTTGCCCTCGCCGCGCTGATGCCCATCGTGGCCGGCATCGGCGGCAACTCCGGCAACCAGACGATCACCATGATCGTCCGCGGCATCGCCATGGGCCAAGTCCAGGACGACGCCCTGGCCCGCCTTCTGAAAAAAGAAACCGGGGTCGCCCTGATCAACGGCATCGTCTGGGGCGGCCTGCTCGGCATCCTGGCCTGGCTGCTCTATGGCAGCGCCAAACTGGGTGCGGTCATGACCGCCGCCATGACGCTCAACCTGCTCCTTGCCGCGATCATCGGCGTGCTCGCCCCGATGATCCGCAACCGGCTCGGACAAGATCCCGCCGTCGGCTCCAGCGTCATCATCACCGCCGCCACCGACTCCGGCGGCTTCTTCATCTTCCTGGGGCTGGCGACGATCTTCCTGATGTGATCCCAGCCCGCGGGCGAACAGGGCGTCGAGACATCCTCACCCGCGCCGTGCGGCGGTCCATTGCACCGCGAGAACGCTCGCCAGCACCACGAGCAGCCCGGCGAGCGCCGAGCCCGTCATCGACTGGGAGAGCAGCACCCAGCCCAGCACCACCGCCGTGAGCGGGCTCAGCAAGCCGAGCGAAGCCACCGCCACCGTCGGCAGGCGGGCCACGCCGCGGAACCACAGCGCGTAGGCGATCAAGGCGCCGGCCAGACTCAGATAGGCGTAGGCCGAGAACTGAGACAGCGTGAGCGCCGGCAGCGGCCCGTCGGCCAGCCACGCCACCGGCGCCAGCATCAGCCCACCGATCAGCAGCTGCCAGCCCGTGAGGGCCAACACCGGCAGATCCAGCCGCCAGCGGTGGGTCAGCCATACCCCCGCCGCCATGCAGGCCGCGCCGAGCAGGGCCGCGGCAATGCCCACCGGCTCATACACCGTCTGCGGCGACAGCAGCAGCACCGCCATGCCGAGCACCCCCACCAGCGACGCCCACAGCGTGACTCGACGCGGCGCACGACCGTCCACGGCCCAGGTCAGCACCATGACCAGCAGCGGCTGGATGGCCCCCAGCACGGCCGCCAGACCGCCCGGCAAGCGATAGGCGGCGACGAACAGCAGAGCCTGGAAGATGCCGATATTCAGCGTGCCCAGCACCATCAGGCGCCAGCCATCCCGCCGGGCAGGCAGGCGGCGGGTGAGCAACAGCAGCAACAGGCCGGCCGGTAAGGTGCGAATGAGGGCGGCGGTGAAAGGACGGTCGGGCGGCAGGTATTCCGAGGTCACGATGTAGGTCGAACCCCAAATCGCGGGCGCCGCGGCAGTGAGCATGACATCGCGCCAATGGCGCCAGGAGGCAGTGAGAGGCATGGGTTTATCTTCAATTCAAGGTATTATGATGGTGAAAGCAAATTAACTTGAAGTCAAGACAAAATGGAATCCCAAGCCACGCAACGCCCCGCGGACGCGGTGGATGTCATTCTTGAACAGTGGCGGCGCGAGCGCCCCGAACTGGACGCCAGCCCAATGGGACCGATCGGCCGCCTCACGCGCTGCGCGGCCTTGCTGGCGCCCCGCCTGGAGTCCTGCTTCGCCGGCTTCGATCTGAGCGCCTGGGAGTTCGACATGCTCGCGGCGCTGCGGCGCGCCGGCGCACCGTACCGGCTGAGCCCGACCGAGCTGTTTTCAACCCTGATGGTGACATCGGGCACCATGACCCACCGGCTCAAACGCCTGGAAACCCGGGGGCTGGTGACCCGCGAACCCAACGCGGAGGATGCGCGCAGCCTGCTTGTGCAGCTCACTTCCACCGGGCTGGCGCTGATCGAGCAAGTCGTCGAAGCGCACATCGAGAACGAACGCCGGATTCTGTCGGCTCTGCCGACTGCGGCGCTGGCAAACCTGGACGCTGCCCTTTCCACGCTGCTCCAGGCGCTGGAAGGCTCGCCCGACGACCGCCGAAGCTGAACGTCCGGCGCCGCGCACAGGCCGGGAGTCTCCACGCCACCGGAGCCGGCTCGATGCCCCAAGCCGCGCCGGAGCTTACGACCGAACCGGAAAAACACGCGCCCGCATAAAAAAACCCGACTCCCTCGCTGGGAATCGGGTTTTTCAAACAAAGCCTGGCGCCGAACCGAGCCAGACTATCCTGGACGATCGCGGCGAAACCTCAGCCCGCGTTGGCGGCGAACCACCGCTCCGCGGCAGCGACGGTCGAATCGATGTCCGCTTCGGAGTGCGCTGCCGACACGAAGCCCGCTTCGAAGGCCGACGGGGCGAAGTAATGGCCCGCGTCGAGCATCGCATGGAAGAATCGGTTGAAGCTGTCCTTGTCCGACCCCATCACGTCGGCGTAGCTCTGGGGCGCGGCCTTCGCGAAGTAAAGCCCGAACATGCCGCCCACGGAATCCGCCGTGAAGGTCACGCCGTGCTTCGCGGCGGCCGCGGTCAGGCCGGCAACGAGGCGCGTCGTGCGGGCGGTGAGCGTGTCGTAAAAACCGGGCTTCGCAATCTGGTCGAGACTGGCCAGCCCCGCCGCCACCGCCACCGGACTGCCGGACAGGGTGCCGGCCTGATATACCGCGCCGAGCGGAGCGATCTTCTGCATGATGTCGCGACGGCCGCCGAAGGCGCCCACCGGCATGCCGCCGCCAATCACCTTGCCCAGCGTGGTGAGATCGGGCGTGATGCCGAACAGCCCCTGCACGCCGCGCGGGCCGACGCGAAACCCCGTCATCACCTCATCGTAGATCAGCACCGCGCCGTGCTCGGTGCACAGGCGGCGCAGCAGGTGCATGAATTCGGCCGACGGCTTGACCAGGTTCATGTTGCCGGCGATCGGCTCGATGATCACGCAGGCAATGGCGTCGCCCTTGGCCTTGAAGGTTTCTTCGAGTTGGGCCGGGTTGTTGTAGTCGAGCACGATGGTGTGCTTGGCGAAATCCTCCGGCACGCCAGCCGACGACGGATTGCCGAAGGTGAGCAGACCGGAGCCGGCCTTGACCAGCAGACTGTCGGCGTGGCCGTGGTAGCAGCCCTCGAACTTGACGATCGCATCGCGGCCGGTGAAGCCGCGGGCAAGGCGGATCGCACTCATCGTGGCCTCGGTGCCGGACGACACCAGACGCACCATTTCCATGCTCGGCAGCAGTTCGCACAGACGCTCGGCCATGTCGATCTCGCGCTCGGTCGGCGCGCCGAAGGAGAGACCGTCCAGCGCCGCAGCGCGCACCGCCTCGACCACTGCCGGGTCGGCGTGGCCGAGGATCGCCGGCCCCCAGGAACCGACGTAGTCGAGGTATTCCTTGCCGTCCGCGTCCCATACCCGCGCGCCCTGCGCCTTTTTGAGGAAACGCGGGGTGCCGCCCACCGAACGGAAGGCACGGACCGGCGAATTGACGCCGCCGGGGATGGTGCGCTGGGCGCGGGCAAAGAGTTCTTCGTTGCGACTGGTCATACTGAGGATTCCTGATGGGGTCGATCGAACAGCCCGGCGTAGGCCGCCGCACGGGCGGCCGGGTCGGGAGCGGAGAAGACGTCGCTGATGACGGCCAGCAGGCTGGCGCCGGCATCGATCAGCGGTCGGGCGTTGTCGAGGGTGATGCCGCCGATGGCAGCGACCGGCAATCCGAATTCGCGCTTGGCACGGGTCAATAGATCGAGCGGCGCCCGCGCCGCGGCGGGCTTGGTGGGCGACGGGTACATCGCACCGAATGCCAGATAATCAACCCCCGCGGCCGCCCCGGCAACCGCCCGTGGCCATTCGTCGTAACAGCTCACGCCAAGAATGCGATCGGCCCCCAGCGCCCGCCGCGCCGCGGCCGGATCGCCGTCGTCACGCCCGAGATGAGCGCCGTCGGCACCGATCTCGAGGGCCAGCGCAAGGTCGTCGTTGACGATCAGCGGCACATCGGCAGCACGGCAGACAGCCAGCAGACGCAAGGCCTGTTCGCGCTTCAGGGCGTCATCGGCGAGCTTGTTGCGGTACTGGACGAGAGCCGGCCGGGAAGGCAACAGCGCCGCCACCGCGGCGACCAGCGCGTCGCTGTCCGGCCAGTCGGGCGTGACCAGGTAAAGTCCGGAATGCAACATGTTCAGGCGTCGTCGGAGTCGGGGCCGGCCGGCCGGGCCCAGAAAAATCGGTCGGGAATGTGCTGCCCCATGCCGGGGCGGAACGCGGAGGCCAGCGTCTGCCAAGTAAACCCCTGGGCCTCGTAGGCGGCCTCGGACACCGCCAGCCCATGAGCCAGCGCCGCGGCAAGGGCCGAAGCCAGCGTGCAACCCGAACCGTGATAGCTGCCCGGCAGACGCCTCCAGGCGTCGGTGCGCAGCACCCCGCCAGCGCTATACAGTGTGTTGATCACTTGCGGCGTATGGGCGTGGGAGCCGGTTATCAACACGTTCCGACACCCCATCGCGAGGAGCTGCACGGCGCAGTCGGACATGCTGCGCTCGTCGGAATCCTCGCCGCGATGGGCAACCAGGCGACGCGCCTCCATGGTGTTGGGCGTGATGACCGTCGCCTGGGGAAGAATGAGTTCGCGGAGGGTCGCCAACATCGCTTCCGAGGCCAGTTCGTCACCGCGACCGGATGCGATCACAGGGTCGACCACCACCGGAATATGGGGGTAGTCGGAGATGATCTCGGCAATTACGGCGATATTCTCGACACTCCCGAGCACGCCGAGCTTGAAGGCCTGAACCGGCATATCCTCAAGCACGGCCCGCGCCTGCTCGGATACGAAGTCGGAATCGACCGACAGCACGTCCTCCACGCCGACCGTATCCTGCACGGTCAAAGCCGTGATCACGGTCAACGCGTGACAGCCCATTCCGGAGATGGTCATGATGTCGGCTTGCACCCCGGCCCCACCTGTGGGATCGGACGCCGCGAAGACAAGGACGAGGGGAGGAGTTGGATCGTTGCGGTTAATAGTCATTCCGGGAAACGAGGACGCACAATTTAGACTGCGACTGCGCTACCATTCACGATCCAAGCGATTCTAGCCGAAATCACAGCG